>Ga0080013_1001011_pt1 | contig 38151 bp, 50 predicted proteins | sample ETNvirenome_6_85_FD_69236 | JGI IMG/M metagenome (GOLD analysis project Ga0080013, IMG submission 69236) | Marine viral communities from the Pacific Ocean - ETNP_6_85 (SPADES assembly) (version 2) | ecosystem: Environmental > Aquatic > Marine > Oceanic | place: Pacific Ocean | collected 2013-06-19 | reverse complement strand
CTCCCAGCGGTCAATCAGATCCTGAGTAAGGTCAGGGACTTCGCCCAAGCTATTTCAGAACTCAGCGACGAGCAGCGCAAGGCCATTGTCGTGGCCTTAGGACTGGCGGCAGCGATTGGGCCACTCCTCATAGCCATGAGGGCGCTCGTGGCTACGTTGAGCGCCCTCAACGTAGCCACAGCATTCTTGGCGGCTAATCCAATTGTCGCGGTCGTGGCAGGGCTGGCGGCACTCGTCAGCGGGATTATTCTGGTTATCAGCAAATACAAAGCCATGAGGACCGAGCAAGCCCTCCTCGGCGACGGCATGGATGACCTAGCCGAGAAGGTAGACAACACCACAAAGGAACTCGACGATCTGAACGAAGCCTTTAAAAGGTCTCCCGTATGGCGTGCGGAACGGCAACGAGCCATCGATTCCCAGATAGAGTCGACGAAGAAACTCATAGCGGAGCAGCAAAGGCTGGTCGACGGCTACAAGACCGACGTTCTCGTCAACGAGAACATACAGGAGAATCGGGACCGGGAGATCCTCCAACTCGAAGACCTGAAGACAAAACTCGGCGAGCTGATTGCTGCAAGGGAAGCATTCATAGCTGGTACTCACGGTCTCGACATAGCTGTCCTCGTGGACGAAGCCGCAGCGAAGATCAGCAACCTGACCAAGCTATTCGACGAACAGGGGATATCTGAAATCGATCTGCTGGAACGTAAGTTAGAAATCAGGATGGATCTTCTCGACAGTATCCAAGAAGCAGTCGAGGCCGGGGAGATCGAGGCCGATACCGCTACAACGATGATAAATGACCAGATAGCGGATACAGAGAGGTATATCTCAAGAATTGAGGAATTGAGGGAGGCCAACAAGAAGGTAGCTTCCGAGGGGAAGCAGCACGGCATTACTCAGGCGAAGATCGGCAAACTCGCCCTTCAGGACAAAAAGGATCAAATTGCCGCAGCCAAAGAGGCCGCAGCCGCAGCCGAAAAGGCAGCAAAGGACGCAGACGAGGCAGCGAGAGCCCAGTTCAGAGACCTGAGCAAAAGTGACCTTGAACTCGCCAAACAGCGCATCGAGGAAGAAAGGGACGCATTCATTGCGGCAGGAGTGGACAAGGTGGCCGCTGCCCGATGGGCAGCCGGCGAGATAGCCAAGGCCGAAAAGGCAGCAGCGGCCGCAGCCGAGGCCGCAGCGTTAGCAGCAGCCAACAAGAACAAGGGATTGAGAGCCCAGTTCGAAGACATGGGGAAGACTGCCCTTGAACTCGCCATAAAAAACATCAACGACCAAAGGGACGCGTTCATTGCGGCACAAGCGGACAAGGTGGCCGTTAACGAATGGGCAGATGGCGAGATAGCCAAGGCCGAAAAGGCAGCTCTCATAGGAAAAATGGTGCAATGGACAAGCTATGGGGCTGCCGTTCTTCAAATAATTAGCCAAATAATTAGCGCGACCGGGGCGATTGTAGAAGCGCAAAAAGAGCGAGAGCTTCGCCTTTTAGACGAACAACAGCAGGCCGAGATTGATGCAGCGGGACTCACCGAGGCTACCGCAGTAGAAAGCGCACAAACCCAACTGGATGCTGCAATCGAAGCGGGAGACGAGAAGGCCGAAACAGAACTGGAGAGACGGCAGGAAAGGGAGCAAGGCATAGCAGACGAATTGGCCGCCGCGACCGCCGCCGGGGATACCATAGCAGCGGCTGATCTGGCGCATGAACTGGCAAGGATTCAAGGTATCGAAAACGAACTGGCCGCATCCATTGCCGCAGACCAGGCCGAAACAGTGGCCGGGCTGGAAGAAGCAGTAGCCAGAGAGGAAATCATAGAAGAATTCGACAAGAAACGTGCCGAAGTGGAAAAAGCTGCCGCAATGAGGGCGTGGCAGATTCAGATGGCCAACGCCGTAGCGGGCGGGGCGATGGCCATCATCAACGCCCTGACCACGCCACCTTTCCCGCTGGGGCTCGTCTTGGCTCCATTGGCCGCCATTCTCGCAGGGGTGCAAATAGCCGCTGTTAAACAGGCGAAGCCATTCGCCGAGGGTGGTATCGTCGCCCCGACGCCCGGAGGTACTCTTGGGCGCTTGGCAGAAGCCGGACAGCCGGAGGTCGTCTTCCCGCTCGACCAGCTCGAATCGTTCCTCGGCCAGCGACCAGACCTCGAAGGCGGGGGCGCCGGTGACATCCGGCTCGTCGTGAACATGGACTCGAAACCGATCCTTGAGCAAATATTCCCGGCCACGAGAAATCGCACTGTGTTGATAGATGCACGGGCCGTGACGTAAGGTAGGAGCAGCATGAGATTCATATACGACAACCAAATAGACTCACTCGCCGCATCCCAGATAACGGCGCTGACTGAGACGACCCTGTACGAGGCCACGATGGTGCAGGACGAGCGGCTGACGACCCAGTGGCGCTCGACCGCAGCCACCGACCAGACTATCGTCTTCAACGCAGGCGGCACGGTGACTGAGACCCATGCCGATCAGGCTATATTCCAAGCGACCACGAACCTTGTGACCGACCCCGAAAATCTGACGAGTGCGAACTGGACCGAGATCTACGTCGACACAACGACCTCGGCAACGATCCTCGGATATCCAGCCTATGAAATAACCGCCAACAGGGATAGTGGGGATGCTATTCACAGGCAGGTACTGAGTTCTCCCACGACAACGATGTCGATCGTAACAACGCTCAGGAAGACGGGGACGTCGCCTGCTGCATCGAGAGTGCTGTTCTGTGACGCGGACACTGCCCAAAATGCCGTGCTCGTGCACGTCACCTGGGCGACGAAGGCTGTCACATACCCTAATGGGGCAGAGGCGATCTCTCCGGTATGGATAGACGACGAGACGGTCCGACTCTTCCTGAACCCTGATGATATCATCAATCCGTCGAACGATATAGAACTGAGGTACTACGTATCGACAGGAACAGCCCTGACCGGGCAGAGCGTAATCGCGACCGCTCCGATAGTAGTCGACAACACCTACCCTCTCGGCTACACGGCGACGTCGAGGGCTGCGTGGACTGCCACCGCTGGTAATGTGGCATACACCATCCCACCATCTGGAAAATTCATCGTCGATACCGAAGTCTTTCCGTATTTCCCATACGACGCAGCGGTAGTAAACCGGATATGGGAATGGTTTATAGACAACGACAACCAACTGATATTGTCCTATTCACCGGGAGACGATGCATGGCAATTGTTCTGGGAGCAAGAGAACTCAGCGGCGACGTTGACGCTACCAGCGTTCGACGATGGGACTGCTCTCACCATTAATCAGCCGATGAGGATCGTTGCCAGCATGGACTTGTCGACAGGGACGGCGGCAGGGTCTCGCGTATTCATGATTCCTCGATCGCAGGGGTCGTTGAGCGAAACGACGGCGTGGAGTACTACGACTCAGATACTGAGCGCATCCGGGTTTTCGACGCTGTCGATTGGCCACGTTTCCAATGTAGCTCAACTCGACGGATTTATGTCGTATCTTCGCATTCACGGCGGGACGCTCACTGACATCAACTCGACCGAGGCAGCCATCGATGCAGAGCTTGCTACGAAACAGCTCACCTACTCTGGGTCCGATTATCAGAGCAAGTTTGACGTCGACACCCTCGCCATACTGGGCCACACGATCTCTGCAGAGGCCGATATCAAGGTAGAACTGAACGACTGGGACGAGTGGACCTACACCGACGGTAGCGACTCCTCGATCATCCGGAACACGATGACATGGGACGAGAACACCATCCTCACGTTCCTCGACTCCAAGGTGAAACGCCAGTACGCACGGTTCACCATCAACGATCCCAACAACGACAACGGAGATATTCGAGTAGGCCGGTTCTGGGTTGGAGATTATCTCGACATCTCACCGTCGTCTCTGCTCGATTTCAAAGTCACGAAACAGACCAGCGACCGCACGATCTATGGGCGCAACCGGCAGAAGTGGTCGGACGTCGGCGTCCACTGGCGCAAGTTTGAACTCCAGTTCCCTCGAACCGTTGACGTGTCGGCTCAGTCGATGCTCTCGAAGATCCAGCGGATGTACGAGACCGTGGGCAATGCCAAGTCGGTCATCTTCGCAAACTTCGACACAGTGAGGGACTATCGCATCGTCGAGCCGGTGTACGCATCGATCGTCGGGCCGATTGCGTTCAACCATAGAGCGAGCCAGAAATATGAGTACGCGATCACCCTTGAGGAGGATAAATAATGGCTGGATCGCAGATAGCAACATCGGTCACGATCATCAACTCACTCCTCGGGTTTCAGGCCGTGAGCCTGACGAATCTCTCGAGCAGTGCAGCGACCGTGATTACGGCAGGGTCCAAGGTCGAGATCGCCGGAGGATTTTTCACATTTTCGACGCCCGAAACACCGGATGGGGCATCGTGGACAAGTATCGCTACTGGCAGTGCAGCGTATCTGCGCTTGACTCCGACGGGGATTGCAGGAGCCCAGACCGTGACGGCAGACTGGAGTACTGCTGCCCCCGTGTGGGACGACGCGAAACAAGGGTGGTATTACTCTGGGAGTTCAATCCGATACATCGGAGGGGCATACAAGGGCGGGGCGACTTCATACCTGAACAAGTATTTGAATAGTGAAGCGACAGGGTCGAAGGTGGAGATCGGCGCATTAACATTGCATAGTTTCCATTTCACGTCCGCCAATGACGAGAACGATGTATTCGATACAATCAACGCGGTAATACCTGCCGCGCTAATTTACCGTTGTATTGGCCTATACGGGGGCACGGAGCCGATTGCGCGTGTGAATAAGGCGGGAGGGGGTATTGAATTCTACGAGGCGGATGACACACTAGTTTTGCTTTGTCAAGACGGGGATACGACTAACCTTACAGGCGTTTTAGATGTCATAATCATGGTGTGATGAATGACATTCGACGATCTCGCTAACAAGTCAGTATCAGACGCTCGGGTTCTCGTTGAGGTCCACATAGGCATCATCAATACTCAATGGGTCAACAACGGTGCGGGACTCTGGGCGGTCGATGCTGAGAACGTCTACTCATGGGTCGACTCGACTCTCGTCGAGGAAGGATTCTCGGCACTGGAGTTCGGGTTCATTGGCTCAGTGAAGCGCGACGACGTCTTGCTCTCACTGGTAGCGTCCCTCGCCGCCCTGACCGACAGTACGGACTCGTACTACTACGACTCACAGGACAGAAAGGTTTGGGTGTGCCTCACTAACTATCACGAGCCAAGCCTCTACTTAATGACGATCAACGTTGTCAGGGGATATTCGTTCGACGAGTTCGTTCCCAAGGGAAGCCCTCCTGTCCCATATCAAGGCAGGCTCCAAGGAGTCCCATCTGTAAGCGTGGCGCGAGACAATAGTTTTTATGGCTTGCTATCCTATGGCGGAGGGTCATTGGACCTGGTAAATGCAGACGGGGAATTAGACACCCTCGCCGAGGAAAACGCTATTTACGGCAATCCGGTTCGGATCTTCGTGGGCTTCGCATCGCTCGACTATGCCGACTACCAAAGGATATACACCGGGGTAATAGAGTCGTTCGAAGTCTCTCACGAGAGTGCCACCTTCGGGGTAGTGGATCGGAGGAAAGAGTTGTCGAGGCCGGTGCGAGAGGCGAGGGCAAGCCAGGCTCCGGTTCCGTCGATCGTCGACCTTCTGAGTACCCATTATGGGTTTGCAGACACGGCGGCATTCTACGACATTCCCGCCAAGACAGCGGCTAATCTGGAGTCCGCTGCGTTCGAGGTTGCCTACGATTATACGATCGCCCGCAATGACAACGCCCGAAGGCCGCTCATTGACACAATCGGAGAGATCCTGACCTCTGGATTCTTGCTTCTGGAGTACGACCCCGACGGCCTGCTGAAGTTCTCGTTCCCCGATCTCGGGGCCGTAACATCATCTGTAATTTTCACTGCAGATGACATCATGACTGACTACACAGTTCGCTACGACCCGAATGACGTAATATCTTCCGTCAAAGTAGGCCACAGCGTCAGTTATACGACGACGCAAACCATATACCAGTACATCAGGGACACCGACAGCGAGACATCCGTCTTCACGGCATATAAAGTGTATCGGGAACACAGCGTCGATCTACCGCTCGCCACCACGGCGATCGCGACGACCTGGGCGGCGAAGTTCATGTCGGCTCACTCGGTCGTGAAAGGGACACTCGATGTTGAGATGCCGTTATCGTACTATGCTGCCAGCGTCGGCGATGTAGTATTCGCGGAACTCGTCCGGCCATCGAAGACGATGATCGGGACTGTGTTGACGCAGATCATGAGTAAGTCGTGGAACCTTCAGGGAGTCCCGACGATATCATTCGGCCTGAGATTCATTTAGGAGAAAGCATGAACAAAGAAAAGACCGGGATCTTGAGGGACGACATCACGCTGAAGGAATTCGTCGAGTTCCAGGACGACTACCGCGACACATATCTCACCAAGATCGTGGCTAACATGGGGCAGCGGTTCACCATCGGCTTCCTGCATCTGCCGGAGTCGTTCTTCAAGACCGTGACGAACGCCTACCCCGCCGAGGTGAAGGACATGGCGACCGACGGCCAACTCGGAGTATCTGGAGGCGAGGCGGTTGTCCTCGTGGCGTTCGACAAGGCCAAAGCAGCCCCGTTCAACGTGAGATCACTCGCGACCGGCACGGTGTCATGGAATAGGGATTTCAGCCCGAAGGGTGATTCGATCAAGAGCATTGTCGGACCCCTCGGGTAATGAGTGACGGTATAGACCGTGACTGGCTCGAAGCCCGATTCAAGGCCCTTGAAGATAAATTCGAGGCTATAATGGATCGGGTTGTCGATATCACGGGACCGATCAAGGCCGATATTGAACGCGCCAGGACAAACATCAACGATCTATTCACCCTGCTCCGAGAACAGGGGGCGGAGATCGCTATTCTGAAAAGCGACAAGACGGACAAACAAGTCAATACCGGGACAATCGTCGCCGTTGTCGTGGCTGTTGCGGCTACGGCTCTCGGAGTAATAGGGCTGTTGTGATGAAGAGAGGGCATCGTAAATGGCCCCAGTCAGTAGTGCGTAATGGGTAGGTGCGATTCTGCCCCGTAAAACGCATTGATTGGACGATATCTGCTACAAAATGCGCTGGAGGGCCGATTTGAGCGTCTCGTTCGATGGTTGGTTCCGGCGAATGTACTGGAAGAGGGCGGTTCGTGCGAGATCTTTCACTGCGAGACCGCGATTAGCGGAGTAGGCTTCGATCGCGGCCCTGAGATCCTCGTCATCGACGTTAAACGCTATGCGCTTCACCCTCTATCTCCTTCAATGTCATCCGTTTAGCCCCATGCAGTCCGGGTGCTTGTAAACTGGTCGATTGCCAGCCTCAAGATCGGCTATGCGGTCATTTGCCTTGGCAAGGGCGTTGAGCAAGTGCGAGGTATTAAGCTCCAACATCCATCTATCGCTCAGCGGCAAGTATCGATACCAACTCAAGTCTCGCTTTTCATACTCCTGCCCTGCTACTGTGAGTGTTTTCATACAGCTCTGGTTCCTGAGTCGAGTTGCCCCTCAAGCTCGGCTATGCGCTTGTCTCTTTCGGCTATTACCTCGAGACATTGAGTAAAGTCCACCATCTGGTCCATCCCGAGCGGGCCAGCCCATCCGTCGTCAGTCTTTGTGAATACATATTCGCCGAACTCAGGGACTATGAGTGTTATCATTCAGAAAATACCTAATTCCGGCTCGCCCCCGCCCTTATTCTCCTCGACCTTGGCCTCGACCTTGTCCATGAGCGACGGCTTGCCCTGCTCGGCACGGTCCTGCTTCTCCTTGATCGCGACGATATCCTCGGTCTCCCCGGCATTCTCCTTGTCGGCGTAGGCGGCGGCGGCTTTCTTGAAGGCCTCGCCCTTTGTGTCGGAGGCAGATTCTTCTTCCTTTTCCTTCTTCTCTCCCGCCGACTTCAAGTCTACGTATATCGAGTGCATCTCCGGGTATGTCTTGGCCGACTCCATGTCGAGCTTGACGGCGTCGATGATCTGCTCGGAGATCAGGGCCTGGTATCGCTCTATGAGGCCTTCGATATCGCGTCTGCACTGCCGGATATCTCCGGGGGGCGGTGCAGCTTTCGGGGCGCGTTGGACGGTCGTCGTGGAGGGATAATGGCGCGGTAACGATCCTGCGTCGTCGTCCTCGTCCTCGATGATGACGCCAAAACCCGCAACGAACGTGTACCGGCGACCGTAGGTAGACATGGCTCCCGCTGCTTGGACGTCATTCATGCGGTTGGTCCCGGCCAACACGGGAATATCGAACGTGTTTTCTTCTGCGTGACCCCACCCGGAGATCCGCATGATGCACCTCTTGCCAAGATCTATGGCCTCCTCCCGCCAGCGATACGAGAAGCCGTGAGAGGTGATCGCGCCGTTGTAGTGCTTCTGGAGTACCTCGATGGGGCAGTATTTGTAGCCGTGACCCTGCTTGCCCTTCGCGACGGCGGTGAACTCTGCCTGCATGGCCGTGAAGTGAACGTCGAATGCGCGGCGAGCGGCCCGTTCCTCTTCTTGGTTCTTCAGCGCGATCAGCTTTTCGAGTTTGTCTACGTCGGCCCCGGTCTCGACAGCCATAGCTATGAGCCGGTCGCCCGGACTCTCAAAGTCAGTCGACGTGGCGACTCTCTTGTCACCGATCGGGACTATTTCTGCATTGCTCATCTATTTACTCCTTTGGTGATATGGTAATACAAGCGAGGGGGTGTGGTCAACCTATTTTCGATGCGCGGAATACCCGGAATGGCGCACCTTCTTTCTTCACTGACTCGTAGGTTTCCGGGTAGTCGGCCTTCAGCGCCTGGGAGTCGACGGTCGTCCGGCCCTTCTGCTCTTTCCATGTCGCGATCTTGCGGTTGTCGTAGGTGAGGGTATCGCCGTTGTCGCCCATAGCGGACATGAGTTTCAGTTTTTCGGCGTCGGCCCTCTCGGTCAGGTGCTTGATTTCGTCGACATAGTCCTGCAGATGGACGGCGGCGTCGTATGCGGCGTCGTCGCCCTCGACCACGCCCTCGCCGGACTGCCAAGCGAGTTTCGCATCGGCGATCGTCTCCGGGTCCGGCGGATCTCGGTCGGTGACGCGCTGCCAGAACCGGATCTCAGTATCCCGCAACAGCCCGATGTACTCATCGTCTCGGTCGACGTGGTAGAGCCTGAACTCGTTGCCCCCTATCAGTACGGCGACGTCGACGAACTCGGCTCCCGTGACCATCATCGTATGCTGCGCCTGCGGGAGATAGTACTCGGCGATCTCGTCGGTGCCGGACTCGCCCCAATGGCCAGCGACTCGTAGGCCGGCTGTCTTACATTCGAGAATGCCATTGGAGTTGAGAATATCACGGTCGATGTGGACGGCGAGGTACGGGACCTCGGCGTCACGTATCAGCGCTTTGACGCGCCGGACCTTCTGACCGGTTCGTCTTGCGTACTCCCGCGCGACGATCGCTTCGAGTACAGATCCCCAATAGACCCGCTCGTTGCCGGACAGATCGTATGGATAGAGCTCGCCGGTCTTCTCAAGGTACAACTCGAACGGAGTCTTCCACGGGCTGAGTCCGGACACCACGGCGGCGTCGGAGCCTCCTATATAGCCCATGCGGTCGCTGACGCCGATGCTCGTGTCCCTCATTTCTCCTCCAGTTCGACATCGCTGTCGTGGACCCCGGCGATAAAGCGGGTGCGGTCGAAGTGCGCGCGGCAGAGATAGACTCTCGTATTGGTGCGTCCTCCGGTGTACCCGATCGCATTGGCTCCGCACTCGCCCATTGACTTGAGTTCGACGTTGTACTGCTCGAATCCACACGTTTCGACGTGCGGGATGTCTGGATGAAATCGTACGTATATCATGAATGCCTCCGGTATGACATTATCATAGAGGGGCGATAGAGTCAAGAAGTTTTAGACGATTCCCCACCCTTTGAGGGCTTTTGCGACCTCTCTGGTGGATCTGACGACGACGTAGCGGCTCCCGCATTCGAACGCAGCCTGGGCGAATGCTTTCTGATTGTCAGTCGGTCGGCCCTTGGGGGTTTTGACTTCAAGGAAATAGGCGTTGCCTTTGTGGACGAGGACGAGATCGGCGGCTCCGGGGAGCAGACCCATTTTCTTGAACCGGGACATGCGGATCGCGTTCTGTACTCGATCCCGGCCACGGCCAAGGGCTTCATTCGGTATGGAGAAGAAAAGGAACTGGCAGCGTTTCTGGACGAGGGTTAATAGTTCGACGATCGCGACTTGAATCTGCTCTTCGCTTACTTTTGCATTTCCCACTGCTCGACCTGACTCAAGATGGCGTGTCTGAACAGTTCGGAGCGGTGTACGATTCTCTGGTCGGCCCGGAATGCGTCGATGCGGTCAAGTTCGCCTCGGGTGAATAGCGTGACTACGCGCTCACGGCGCAGGTCTTCGGGCGCAATTGCTTCCATGCGTGGCAATATATGGCATGGTCAGCGGGATGTCAAGCCTCGGGTTTGTCGTCCGACGATCCGAAATAGAATGCGATCATGGCGAGAAAGGCTCCCCCGAGGAAGCCGACCATTCCGACGTAGATATCGTGGTTCCGTTCAGGGATTTCAAGAAACGTTAGCGCTAACAAGACGCCAATGAAAGCGAGGGCGATCATGACTGCTATAATTAGTCGTCCGGCGGGTTTCGATAACTTCATTCGCCCAGAGTACGACGAGGGCTACGACGGTGGCAAGGGCGACGCCTGCGCTAATAGATCCTAATACCTTCCAGGTACGTAAGGATCTCGATAACGACGTCAACAATCCCGAGGCTTGCGTCAATGATGTCTGCGCCTTCGTGAGTTGCTGCTGTAAGGCCAAGAGTAGCTGCTCGGATGACGCCAAATTTTTCGACAAGCGTGTCACGCTCTGCTCTGATTCCCTCAAGGTCAACTCTAATTCCAGCAGCGAGGCTTTCTGCTCCTCGGAGAGCTGCTTGAGCGAGACCAAGTTCGCTTTCAAGTTCTTGGATGCGGCTATCGCGTCCCTCAAGGAATGTTTGTAGTTGTCGGACTCGGCTGACCATGAAGATCCCGCCACCGACAATAGCAACAAGAACGACAGCGGCAACCAGCGTCTGGACCTTTGCATCATTACTCATCTCCCACCACCTTCGTGACGTCGAGAACGGCTACCGTATCATGTCCGAGGTATGAATAGGGAGTGCGTTTGTAGGACGGTAGGTTGCGCCGGAAAATGGCGTCGGACTCGATCTGGATGATCCCGTCGGACTCGATCTGATATTCTACCCGGCGAGTGGCCTCTCTCACGTTGATGCCCCGGCGACCGGCTTTGACGTTGAAATCCTCTGGCGTATACAGAATCCCTTTGAGAGAGCCTGCGCTCCTGAGTTCGGAGTAGAGATCGATCGTCGCGGCCATTTCGATGTGTAAGTGCGGAGGGTATGCGCCTTGGGCGTTGTGGTTGGCTATTGGCTCGCCCTTCGAGACGCGATTCCACGTACCGGGAGTGACCATTTCCGTCAAGAGGATATGCATCATGTAGAACGCGCAGTCGTGGACGGCCTCGCCATCGAACGACGGGACGAAGGCGATCATCTCTTTGCCGTCGTAGCAGATGACGCCGTCGCCGGGAGCGCGGACCGGATCAACGGCGCGGTGGTCGACTCCGTAGTGAATGGGCCTGTATCCCGAGTCGGCGTTCCAGCCCGGACGTCCAGTATCCGGGTCGAGTTCGCCATTCTGCGCCCAGTCCCTGAGAGGACCGAATCGGTCTGTCACGACAGCGTCGGGTAACGAGAGGCTTCTGAGAACGTCTATTGTGCGTGTCATTGCACGAATGTATTTGCGTTGACATGGTAAGGTCAAGCGGGGTATATTGGAATTGCACTTCATAGAGTGCCTCCTTTATTTGGCCCGGCGGGTTTTACTTTTTCCCGTCGGGCCGTTTTTATGGTTGACTGCTATGATTGCTTATGATGGAGTATGAAAATATGATTACAGTGAAAGAATTAGCGGGGATGTTGGGGATTACTCATGACGGTGCATTGAAACTCGTCAAGCAGCTCGGGATCGGCGAGAAGCGAGCGGGGATTTGGTGGTTCGGCGAGTCGGACGTTGTTATCGCAAAGCACAATTGTCAAAAGTATCTATTGGCGAATCGGTAGCCCATGGCACCATGGCTAAAACTTGAGGTCGATATCCTCAATTCGCGCAAGATCAAGCTAATCAGGAAGTTCCCGGAAGGGGATAGCCTGTTCACTCTCTGGATCGGGATGCTCTGCATGGCAATGGAGAAGGAGTCGCAGCAATTGTACGTGGCGCACGAGGTGCCGTGTACTCCCGAAGACCTCGCATCTCTTCTCGACCTCGATCATAAGACAGTTCAGATGGGACTCGAACTATTCCAACGCTACGACATGATCTCAGTGAACGACGATGGCATCATCGACGTCGTCGGGATAGCGCATCACCAGTCGCTCGACAAGCTCGATCGTACCCGAGATCTGACCAAAGAAAGGATGCGTAGATACCGGGGCAGACAGTCAAGTTACGCCGTTACGCGTAACACCGTAACAGTTACGCCGACAGACTTAGACTTAGAGGGAGATAAGAAATACTCTAGCGAATTCGTGGAGTTTTGGAGCCATTACCCACGCAAGGAACGCAAGTCTGAAACCGTGAAATTGTATGAAACCTCGACCGGGAGCCATGAAGATCGCCTGTCTGCCGTCAAGGCTTATGCGGCTATCATCAAACGGGATCAGCCGGAAACCAAATACATCATGCTTCCCACCACCTTCTTCGCCCAGGGCCGCTGGCTCGACTACGTGGATATGAAACCGAATGGAACCGGTGGGCGATACGCAGAATGGCAGTGCGCTGAATGTGGCAAGAAGCATACGAATACCTCAGACTTCTGCCCTATATGCGGGAGAGATAGATTTGAGAATGGAGGCGAGGAATGAAAGTATTGTCACTTGGGGCAGGGGTACAGTCGTCCGCGATGTATCTCATGTCTTCTTGCGGCGAGATGGAACGGGCAGACCTAGCGATCTTTGCCGACACGGGGTGGGAGCCCAAGGCGGTCTACGAACATCTCGAACGGCTAAAAGCCTTGAACGGGATTGAGATAGTCACGGTGTCGAAGGGGAACATCCGCGAGGATGCATTGAGAAAAGACGGAAGTCGGGTTGCTTCAATGCCGCTCTTCACGAAAGATATGTCACACAAGATCTCTATGCTCCGGCGTCAATGTACCCGAGAGTATAAGGTCGCAGTGCTCCAACGAGAGATGCGGAAGCGCGGGGCTACAATGAAAGATCCGTGGGCAGTGTGGATAGGGATCTCCGTTGACGAGGCGCAGCGGATGAAGGACTCCTTCGTGAAGTACACCTATCATACCTGGCCCTTGATCGACGCAGGGCTATCTCGGGCCGACTGCCGCGCATACCTCGAAAAAAACGGGTGGTCCGTGCCAAAATCCTCATGTATCGGGTGTCCGTTTCACGACGACCACTATTGGGAAGCTATGAAGAGGGACTCTCCCGCCGAATTTGCGGATGCGGTAGACTTCGACAAGAAAATCAGGACGAATCCCCGGCTCAGAGACGAGACTTTTATTCACAGATCCGCGACCCCGCTCGACGAAGCAGTGTTGTCCGGAGAGGCCCAGTTGGATTTGTTCCAGATGGGCGAGTGTGAGGGCTACTGCGGAGTATGAAGTCGTTATGAACGTCGCAGGAATGATCGTCGCCCTCATCATCACAGGTATCGCAGTTTGGACCACATGGAGGAGATGGAAATGACAGTATTACCCGGACTCATTCTCTGGTTCGTGCTTTGGATAGGTTGGAGGAAGCCATGACAGAATCAGAACGCATCCTACGCATCATCGGGAAGGGCTGCATGCAAAAACTCGTCGACGAGTTCGGCGGGACGAATATCTACATCCCGAAACTGGTCCCGATCCCCGATCGAGACAGTATGATAAAGGCGAACTTTTCGGAGTCCCTAAAGCAGGGCTGCACTTGCATGAGTTCGTACCAGATTACAGCCGAAAAACACGACCTCTCGATACGTCGGGTCAGGGAGATCGTAGCCACGGCTTGACTCTGGCAATGCATGGTTTTATCATCCTCGGCAAGCATTTGCGAAGGGGATGGTAGCGCCCAGACGTAAATGATCGCTACCAATTGCCATCCAAGGGGGCTACCACCCGCTGGGTGGCTTTTTTTATGGAGAAAGCAAATGGACGGGCTGGAACTCTATTCATCGGCGAGAAGGGCGCTTGCGTTGGCTAACAAAGCCGACGAGGTTATAGAAATACGAGATCAAGGCAAGCGGATGGAGGCTTACGCACGACAGGCCAAGGACAAGGCATTGCAGGCCGACGCCTTTGAGCTTTCTCGAAGGGCAGAGCGCCGCCTCGGCGAGATGATGGCCGCGCAGAAAGCGGCGGGAAAGATGGCGAAGCCGCCGGGCAGTAACCAGTATGTGGATCGGGTTATCGACAAACCCGAAGCTAAACCCACCCTCGCTGATGCAGGAATCGACAAGAATCTTGCAGAGTCGGCACGGAAGGCGTTTAAGATGCCCGAGGAGGGCTTCGAAAAGCAGGTCGAGAATAAGCGAGCCAGAATCATTGGTGATTCGGATTCGTCTGGGTCTGAACACGTCTCTACCGGGGCGGTCGAATGGTACACGCCACCCGAGATCCTCGAAGCGGTTCTCGACGTCATGGGCAGCATCGATTGCGACCCAACAAGTAGCGACTTGGCGCAAGAGACCGTAAAAGCTGCTACGTACTACACCGAGGAGGATAACGGACTCGACCAGCCATGGGCGGGGAATGTGTTTCTCAATCCTCCGTATTCAATGCCATCAATTTCGTTATTCGCCGCCCGTGCCTTGCTTGCAATCACGAAAGGGGAATTCTCCCAATTTATCGGTTTAACGAACAACGCTACTGATACGGATTGGTTCCAGTCCCTCGGCAAGGGATGTGATGCCATTTGCTTCATGGACGGACGCGTCAAGTTCTACAACAATCAGGGCGAGACGTTAGCGGCAAGGCAAGGGCAGGTGTTTTTTTATTGGGGTCCATACGCCCAGAAGTTCACCGATAGGTTCTCGCAGCTCGGCATGGTTCTGAGGGTTCGATAGTGTCTATCAGGTGGGATTGCGATAAAAGCGGCTGCTATAAAGACAAGTGCATTCCCGATTGGGGATTTCTGGACAAGTGCTTTCCGAGGGGAATTAAGGCGACTGACATAGACGGCACTGTCGAGATAGGCAGGAGGTTCCTGTTCTTTGAGTGGAAAACATTAAAGAAAGGTGTGCGCGGGACGCTGTCTAAAGGGCAGCGATTGTACTTCGAGCGGCTTACGATGGTCTCGTCGGTGATGACGGTATTTATCTTCTATGGCGACGTTAAAGCCCGGACCATAGAGGAGGCCCAGTGGATACGAGAAGGGACGATCTCCTCTGTGCGGTCGGTGACCATGTCGGCGGTACAGGCCGCAGTCGAGAGGTGGGCTACCGGGGAATTGTTTTAGCGGTGAACCGAATTGGCAGCTTTTATGTGGATATCGCCACTCGATAGCCCTTACCCTCCTCCCTATCACTTAGGGTAAGGAGGAAAATTACCCAATGAAAAAAGCTCTTTCTGTGTTTCTTATGGCGCTGTTGGCTGCGACAGTCTTCGCAGCGGGTGAGTCCGAAGGCGGCACCACACACGACTGGACTATCCTGACGAGCGGGATTGTGGCGTTCTCTGAAAGCGAGGCCGAGTTCCAAGGGGCCGATGGCATTATCGAGAAATTGTCCAACGACTTCATGGCCGAGCATCCGGGTACGACCATAAACATGATCTATCGCGACGTCAGCCAGGGCTCGTTGACTTTTGACACGATGCTTGCCGCTGGACGCCCACCGGCAGTATGGATCGACGCCTCGCATTACTTCCCGAAGTACATGAACGACGACTACGCAATCAGACTCAACGACTACGTAGACACTAGCGTATACGACCAGGACATCGTCCGGGATTACACTATCGACGGCGCAGTGTATGCGCTTCCGGTTGCGAACATCGCCCTCGGCCTGGCTGTCAACATATCGATGCTCCGCGAGGTCGGGCTTGAGCTCCCAGCTCTTGAAGATTGGACGATTGAAAACTATCTGCTGGGTGCGGCCGCTCTCAAGAAGGGTGGCTATACCGTCACCGCGATCCAGGGCAAAGGTGGCCTGAATGGCTGGACCGATGCATGGTTTTATGCACATGGTGCCTCGATGTTCGCTCCCGGCGACTGGTCGAAGGTGACGATCAACTCACCCGAGGCCTTGAAGACCTTCGAGTTCATCCAGCTCCTGATTGACAAGGGGTACACGCCCCCTCCGCTTGAGACCACCGATGGTGGATTCGTGACGCTCTTCGCCCAGAACCAAACGTTCTCAGGCATGATGCAGAACGGCCATATCGATCCCAGGTATCCAGCGGAGCTTGAGAAAGGCAACATCGACGCGATCCCTGAGTACACGTTCATCGAGTTCCCTCACGCCGAGGGCATGGACCACGCCCCGGTGTCTGCGTACCAGACCGTTGGAGTCGCTCACACGAGCGGGAACGTAGAGACGGACGCGCTGATCGCCAAGCTTACAAGGCTGGTGACCGGCGAGGAAGCCCAGTACTACTACGGCATCAACTCCGGTGGATTTCCGACGATCGAGGGCGTGAACGCTACCACCGGCATGGCCGGGACCAAGAGCTACCAGGCGATAGCGGGCCTCTCGAAGACCGCAGGCATCTACAAAGAATGGCCTGACGGCCCGATCAAGGACAAAGTCCGTCGGGTATGGAGAGAGTACACCGAGCAATGGCTGCGAGGCCGTATCACCCCCGAAGATCTGCTCAATCAGTTCGAGGTCGAGGCGAACGCGATAATTGCCGAGATCCTTGCTGAATAACCCATGACCGTGAACCGCACCGCGACCCGCGCGAGCTTGATTACTCCGGCAGTACTTCTCTGGGGTCTCACGTTCGCGGCACCGTTGGTGATCGCGGTGCGGCTCTCTTTGTTTGACGCTGACTATCTGACATCCGTCTTCGTCGGCCTGGGCAACTACACGAAGATGATCGGCGATAAGTATTTCGTGAAATCGTTCGTGAACTCGTTCTGGCTGGTGATGTTCATCGTCCCGCCCCAGGTTTTCATCGCGTACAACGTCGCGGCGCACATCAGCGATTTCAGTGATCGCACACAGGCCGCGCTCAGGTTCGTCTTCTACGTTCCCGGCCTCGCGGCTGGCGTAATCATGGCCCTGATCTGGCGCTGGTTCCTCGCTCTGGACGGGTTGATAAATCAACTATTCGCGATGGTGGGCATCGGCCCCGTGCGGTGGCTCATAGATGCGTGGCCAGCCAGAGCAGGCGTGTCGCTCATCCAAGTAGTCCAAACGGTCGGCGGGAACATCCTGATTCTGTCGGCGACACTATGCGGTCTCCCCTCGGAGCTGCGTGACGCTGCCATGATCGACGGCGCGAACGCCAGAGCGTACCGGCGCTACATCATGCGCCCGTATCTCATGCGGACATTGTTGATGATTACGCTACTGGACATCGTCGGTGTGATGCAGATCTGGGAAGTCTCCTACGTGCTGTTCAGGTTCGGAGGGCCGGAGGGCGCGGTCGCGTCTCCTGTCTATGAGACCTTCCGTACAGCATTCATCTACGGCGAGAAAGGATATGCGGCTGCGAAGGGTCTCGTGTTGGCGATCGTCATCGCGTCGATCATCGCGGCCAAGCAGAGGATTGAGGCATGGGCAAAACAATAAAACTCTGGATCTTGATTCTCACTTCAATCGCCTTGGCCTTCCCGATCTGGATCATGCTCGTGAACGGGTTCACCCCGAACAAGGGGATGCTCGATCTGCCGCCGAGGCTGTTGCCGTACCGATTCACCGTCGAGAATTACCAGCGGGTCGGGCGCTTGCCATTGATGGCGACGAGGACGCTGAACTCACTGATTGTCATGATCGTTCTCATCACAGGCGCGATTTTGACAGCCTCTGCTGCGGCCTACGTGTTTCGTGTCGGGAAATCCAAGAAATTGAAATATGCATTCTGGGCGTTGATGGCCCCGATATTTGTGACGAGGGTGACGATCTTCATAAGCCAATTCGTGATCGTCAACAAACTCGGCCTCCACGGCCTCCCGGCGGTGATTATCATGCCGATGTTCTGGCCCGTGGGCATATTTCTGTTTCGCAACTACTACGCGACTGTCCCCGATAGTTTCCTTGAGAGCGCGTGGATGGACGGGGCGAGCGAGTTCAGGTCATTCTCGCGCATCATGCTCCCGCTGTCAAAGCCGATGATCGGCATGGGGGTTGTCATGCTCGGCATGAGTGCGTGGGGTGATTATATTTGGCAAAATGTTAATCTCCAGGTAGCGAAGACGCAGACGCTGCTCGTCGCGCTGGTGAATAGCACCCTCGATATAATCGAACTCGAATACATAGGCTACGATCTGGCGGTGGGAACCATCCTGTTCCTCCCGTACATAATTCTATTTGCATTGAGCGGCCGGTACATGGTCCGAGGACTAACCGCAGGAGGGTTGAGAGGATGATAGACGCAGTAGACCGACCGCGACCGCTGATACTCAATTACGACGCAGTCGCATTCTGTATGCCCCATCTGGAAGGAGATGAGATGATCGATTCGATGTTTGCTAGCACAGACCTACCAGGTGCGCCGAGGCCGTCGATATTCTGGAATTGGGGTGAGGGCAATGTAGCGCCGTGGAAGTCGGAGATCCTGGAGCCGTTCACCACGCGACGGTTCAAGCAGTGGGCTGACGAGGGGTTCGATATCGTTGGGCGGTGCCATGAAGAGACGAAGAAACGAGGCCTGGAGTCGTTCTTTTCGTACCGGATAAACGGGGGAGATAACGATCGATACGAGGACGGGCGCCACCATGCCGACATGCCCAAATTCAAAGAGGCGCATCCAGAGTGCCTGATCCATTACGACAAGTCGATCGCGGGGCAGACGACGCCGAAGTATAATTTCTCCAAGCAAGCGGTGCGGGATCACAAGATCGCGATTCTCGCCGAGGTTTTGGACAACTACGACTTCGACGGGATAGATATCGATTACGCTCGGGCGACGCCGGTGCTGCCGCCGGGGAAGCAGTGGGTGCTCCGAGACACGCTGACGGAGTTCATGATCGATCTTCGGGCGATGGTCGAGGAGAAAGCGGCGGTGCGAGGTCATCCGATTCTCATCGCTGCCAGAATCCCCGCTACGCTGTTCGGTTGTCGGTTCGACGGCATCGACATTGAGGAATGGGTGGCATCGGGACTCGTTGATATCCTCACCCTCGGGAGCCGGTCGTATGAAGTCGATTATCTGTTCTTTAACCAGCTCATGCTCGATACCGGGGTGAAATGCTATCCCTGTATCGACGATATCCATGCGACCGATGGCTACCGGAATCCTCCGATCGATGTGTTCCGTGGTGTGTTCACAAACTGGAAACACCAAGGCTTCGAAGGCGTGACTACGTTCAACTTTTATACCTGTGACCCGAAAACGCCAGGCAACGAGAGCAAGGAGGTCGACGATTGGATGAACTCCCAGTGGGATCTCCACAAACAGGTGTACGAGGAGCTGGGCCGGGGCATAGACGATCTGCCGAAGACGTTCGTGATCCAGCGCCGACTCGGGGGCCATTTCCACGACTTCCATGCTGTGCCTGAGTCTTGGAAGACACCCAGGGAGAGCTGGTTCAACAGCAACATCGAGGCCCAACTCCCGGCCCATCTGAACGCAGACGAGGATCAGGATGTATTCCTGCGTCTGTATGTCGGCATGAATCCGAGCGAGATAAATGCTCCCGTTCTTCGAATCGTCATCTCAGAGAACGAGGCAATACAGGTCAGAATCAACGGGTCTTTGGCTTTGCATTCGACGGCCATTGTCGCTCCGACGACCGAAGACGCAAATTGGTACGAATACCCGCTTGACCCATCCGCGATTGCGGAGGGCGAGAACCTGATACAGATATCGATGGCTCGCTCAATCCGAGAGAGCATATGGGTCGAGAAGGTCGAGCTATCAACGGAATGATACCTGTCGTCGCCCTCGCATTGCTAGATTTGTGGGTGGTGCTGACCTGTCGTTACGCATGGAAGCGACGGCGACGATGTTGGGTAATTAAAGTCTGTCGGACGTTGTAAGAAGGCTGTCCGGCTTCACCTGTCGCCACATGGCCGTGGGCGCAGGCTCGTAGTTTTTGCTCCCAGCGTTTCTACGGGATACGGCCAACAGGGGCTGTCACTGGATTCGAACTGACAAAAAACCTCTCCCGGTTCTGTCAGTGACGTGGGTTCAATTCCCACCAGCTCCATAGCCCATTTAGCCTCCCCGAGAAGCGGTTCAAGGGGAGGAAGGAGCATTCATGGCTGAGAAACCAAAGACCACGCCGAGAGCGGTGGGGTCGTCGAATATCCACGCGCTATCCACGAGGCCGAAGACGACAACGAAGAAACCAGATCCCGTGATTCAATACACGGCCAAGCTGACACTTGCCGACCATTTCGCAATGGCCGCGCTCTCTGGCGCTGTCGCAAACAAGGACGTCGGGCATATCAACGTCCGTCAGGCGCAACTCCTCGCGGAGTCGTGCTACGAGATCGCCGAGGCCATGGTCGCGGAGAAGGAGAAGCATGGCCAGTAAGACCGTCGTCACTTGTGATATATGCGGAGACGAGAGGCAGCGTGATGCGGGATGGCTCTACGGCGGCAGCATCGAGGCACAGAGGACGAACTATCTGAGGGAAAGTTTCTGGAATGTAGAAGTCAAGATAGACTTCTGCGACAAGTGCTTTAAGCAGAAGCCGGGAGAAATCATGCAGAAGATAGTCAAGGATTTGAGGCAGGAATGACATGGGCGTAGCAGCGATAGTGATAGCCAGGGGCGGCAGCATCCGTCTTCCGGGGAAAAACGTGAGGCCTTTCTGCGGTCATCCGCTGGTGGCGTGGTCGATCGTGCAGGCGCTGTCGTCCCGGCTCGTGGATACGGTGTGGCTGTCGACCGATGACGACGATATCGCCGATATCGGCCAGCTGTATGGGGCGGAGATCATCCGACGGCCTGACTGGCCGGACCACAACGAGGTGTCGGGCAACAGGGTCTTCTCTCATGCGATGGATGTGATCGAGGAGCGAGTCGGTGCGTATGACAGCATCCTCACGGTTCTCCCGACGCAGCCGCTCCGATTTCCGCAAGACATCGACGGGATCCTCGACATGCATCTCCGGGTAGGTGAGCGCGTCGTCCAGGCAGCGCAAATGCGCGAGTGTTTCATATCGAAAATGGTGCATCCGAGGCGGGTGAGGACGGTCCTTGCCGACAAGCGTATGAGTCACTACCAAGTGGCAGGCGGCACCGTCGCCCAGAGGTGGGAATGGTTCCGCGAGATGGTCGGCGGGTTGGAGTCGGATCTCGACGCCGACATCAACGGGTGGATTGAAGACGTCGAGGACGCATACGACCGTGATCACTGGTTCGTTCCCTGCAGGCCGTTCCAGTGCAATGAGACCGACGTCCTCGAAGAGTTCGAGATCTGCGAAATGCTCATGAAGTACTACATCGCCGAGGAAAGGGGGCTGGCGGTTTATAAAGAGTATGCGGAAGCGCACCCGAAAAACGGCAAGGCGAACGCTGCGTGGGACAGCTATTAGTTGAGAGCAGAAAACTGTGGAGGTTTTAGAAGATGGAAGAGAAAGAAGTAGTCGAGATGGGTCGCGAGTACAACAGCGAGTCCTCGATCCGCTCGAACTCCTCGACTTATAACGAAGGAACGAAGGCGAAGCAATTGATCCACGAGGAGTACAACTCGGCCTACAACCACGGGGAGATCCTGAAGCGCATCGAGGCCGGGACCGCTCGCGATATCAACGAAGAGCCGAAAGTCAGCCGATATACCGGCTGCTTCATCATCGGCTCCGGCGGGAGCCTCGACTCATCGCTACCACTCATGAAGGATTGGCGCGGAGGGATTATCTGCACGACTTCTCACGCGCTGACGTTCATGCGCTTCGGCATCGAGCCGACCCACATACTCGCCCTAGATCCGTTCTGCGCGATGGATGATATCCGAGGCGTCGACTGGTCGAAGACGAGGACGAAGCTCATCGCTCATCCCGGAGTGTGGCCGTCGCTCATCCATGAGTGGCCCAATGAGATCCTTCTCTACATTGAGAATGTGGGCGATCCCAACTCGTTCTACGCGACCACGCAGCGCCACCAGTACACCAAGCGCAAGGGGGACCGGGACTGGGCCGAGTTCTCGCTCCTGATCCGCACTGATATCACATTGTTCGCCTGCTCCCCTCCGGCTCAGATGTTCGCAGCCGACCGGCTGGGCTACAAGACCATATTCCTCGCTGGATGTGATTTCGCCTTCGTCGACGGCAAGGCCAGGTTCACCAACTACACTGTCAAAAATCACAAGGGTCCGCAACTGGTGCAGACGGGCAACGCGCCTCCGATTACGGTAGACGACGGGATCGAGTGGGAAAAGCATGAGCATCCGTTCGACGATTCCGGCGAGGAACTCACCAAGGCCCTCGTGGAGGCCGGGACTGGCGATCCAGAAGTCAAGAATCTCCCTGATGATCAGATCACGCTGGTGAGGACCAACACGGGGATTCTCTCGAACCAGCATATGCTCTACTACAAAAAGAACATGATCTCGGCCTGGCGGCTCTCCCTCCAGAACGCATGGACCACTGATAAAGGCGCGATCGAGGAGATGCCCTATATGTCGGCGGCGAAGGTGGTCGCGACGCAAGGGATGAAAGCGAAACCTAGGAAACCGGAGTGGATCAAGAAGACTACTGAGCGATACCTCGCAACGATCGACGCGTGGGTCACCGAAGGCGAGAATAACGGCATGAACTTCATCGAGTCCTCGGACCCTGAGAAAGACATAGGCGAGTACATGTTGAAGATGAGCCGGAAATACCACTGTGGGAACTGCAACCTACAGGCGTTCGCCGAAGATCCGAAGGATCATACGGGCGACGAATGCCCGAGGTGCAAGACGGCTCCGGGTCTGGTCAGGTCGCACGGGATCGATATCGACGCTAACATGAAGAGGCTACGGGGATTGCTGAAATACGCGCAAGACAAGCGGCCCGAGGGATTCGAGACTGTCGAGATGGCGACGGTCAGTCCAGAGGTTGCCGATGAGACTGTGCCAGAATCGACCGAGTAGTGCCGGAGGGAGTGTTATACCAGAACACGAGCTGGCCGTCGTCCTCGGTGTAGCAGTCGGAGAATTTCTTGCCGCAAGGGGTGATACCGAGGCCATCCCTCTGGATGGCCCGGATCATCAGTCGGTCCCGGTCGTTCATGCGTTTCTCGCTTGAACAGAATCGATCACAGTCGTTATCCGAGACATGCAATCGACTATAGCCTTCCCGTGATACTGGGCCTCTGCGACGGCGGCGGTTGCCTTTTCGATTTCGGCGTCAGTCATCACTCCCGTGAGGCTTTCCAGGTCTTCCAAGATTTCGTCCAGTTTGCTCATATCTTGCGCTCCCCGAGTTCATTTTTCGTGCAGTCGCAGCCATAGATCCCGCACAGCGAGGATCTTACCGTACCGACCCACCGCCGGTCGCCCTTGGACGCACGGCCAGCCCGGAGACGGTCCAGAATACGGTCGATCTCATCCCGCGATTTGTTGGTATGGTAGAGCTGCCGGTGAAAGTGATTTTGGAGTACCGTCATTTGCCGTAGAACGCCCGTCGTCGACAATCCTCGCAGGGAAGGCCACCGTCGCGGTCGAAACTCGAAAGCTCGCGGCCACATTCGCAAACCGTGCGCTCCCGCCGCCGATCGATTTCGAGTTCAATAGCAGCTTCCGCCACGTCGATTTTTTCCCCGTCGTTTTGGAGTACCGTCATGCGTTACAGTACTCGTCCCACAAACCGTTTGGAATCGGCAACCAGTCCTCATCAAACAATCCGCCGCCTACTCCGCTCGTCCGTTCGCAGTAGATTATTTCGATTTCCGGATGATTGACCCGGAGAAACGATTCAAACTGTCGCCCCTCTCCATTGCAGTCGTCGTCATGGATCACGTAAGTTTCGTTCATTTTTTCTCCTATAGTGTTTTTTGTAGTCATCTTCACGATCCGCGCGCTCAGAGCCGAGATTTTCTCTCTGCGTATTCCAAAGCGTCCGCGCGCCAATCTTCTAAAATCCCTACTTTCTGCAGTTTTTTAGAGTCGCTCATTTTCGCCGTGATTCCGCAGACTATGTACGTGCAGTAGAACCAGTACCCGCCGTCTGCGAGTTTGTAGACATTTTCGTATGCGTCGTCGAATCTGTATTCGTTCATTTTGCGATCCACGATTCGATAGCAACCACGAGATCGGTTGTCCGCTTCCCGCTCTGGCACAGATACAACTCTTTGCCCTCCGGCGTGTAGGCGCAGAGACCGCCCGAGCCTTTGAAGTTCAATATCTCGATCCCGATTGACGCATCCTCTGCCGGTGTTCTCGCCGTCTTCGCGAGGTCGATAGCCGACCGTGCGCTCGCTACCATTGCCGCGTATGACCTTTTCATTTTGCTCTCCTTCGTCTTAATCATGATGTAAGTGTACTCAATAATGGGTGGTATTACCATAGGACAAGGGGAAAAACGAGGGAAAGTTTGGGAATTGGGGAGAATTTAGCCTATCGGTTGTGTAGTAGTTCTGACGGGACGGGTGGGCGTGTAGTTTCTGGGCGTAGATATTAGGATTAATCCGACCCGCATGTTTTTTTGCCGAAATATCTTTGCATATCTCGAATCGCATGGTATTATCATAGAATGCAAAGTAACTATGATGAGTTCCTTTTGACGAAACGTAAATCGGTTGAGTCTGTCGGCTTTGAAGTCGACGATATCAACCCGATGCTCTTTGATTGGCAGGCAAAGATAGTCCGGTGGGCGCTCAGGAGAGGTCGAGCGGCGATATTCGAAGACTGCGGATTAGGCAAGACACCGCAACAATTAGAATGGGCGCGGCACGTATGCGACCATACGGGTGGAAACGTCCTGATACTGACGCCATTGGCGGTCGCGGGGCAGACGATTCGAGAGGCCGATAAGTTCGGGGTGACTGCCCATCATACGAGGAACGGGATGGAGGGGCATTCGGGAGTCATCGTTACGAATTACGAACGGCTCCACTATTACAACCCCGAAGACTTTCAAGGCATCGTTCTCGACGAATCGAGCATACTGAAATCATTTGACGGCAAGACTCGGAAAGCCCTGAGCGCGTTCGCAAGTACGATACATTATCGGCTCGCATGTACGGCAACCCCGGCGCCGAACGATCTCATCGAGCTGACGAATCATTCCGAATTTCTCGACATCATGAGGGGCAAGGAGATCGTAGCCTTGTATTTCATCCAAGACGGAAACACCACGCACAAATGGCGGCTCAAGGGTCACGCGGTGAATGACTTCTGGAAGTGGATGGCGTCGTGGTCGGTCGCGATCCGAAAGCCATCTGACATAGGCTACCCAGATGACGAGTTCGCACTCCCTCCCTTGAATGTCGAAAACATATCGGTTGACGGGGATATCCTCGAAGGCGAGCTATTCCAAGTCGAGGCGCATGGATTGCTCGACCGTCGGAGGGCGAGGTCAAAGAGCATGGACGAGCGCGTGAGCAAGGCAGCGGATATCGCGAATAGTATCGACGGTCCGGTCCTTATTTGGTGCGATCTGAATAAAGAATCGGAGGCGCTGACAAGGGCGATAACCGGGGCGGTCGAGGTCAGGGGTTCGCATAGTGCCGAGTACAAAGAGGAAAATCTGAACGGATTCTCGGACGGGTCAGTCCATAAGCTCGTAAGCAAGCCATCGATTGCCGGGTGGGGGATGAACTGGCAGCATTGCAACAATATGGTATTCGTAGGGTTGTCCGATTCATACGAGCAGTACTATCAGGCCATGCGCCGATGTTGGCGATACGGTCAAAAGAATCCAGTAAACATTTATATCATCACGGCCAAAACTGAGGGCGCGGTACTCGCGAATATCCAAAGAAAGCAGGCGCAATCGGATCAGATGTTCGCAGGGATAATTCAGCACATGAAAGACTATATAAATCTGGACGTAAAATCGGAGAAAACCACAATGGACTATGCGAAAGATTCTGCATCGGGAGAGAATTGGGAACTAATGCTCGGCGATTCGTGCGAGAGAATCAAGGAAATAGATGACGACTCGATTGGAATGTCGGTATTCTCGCCTCCCTTCCCTGGAATGTACGCATACACCAACTCGGATAGGGATATTGGGAACGTGGCATCGACGGGGCAACTTATCGAGCATTTCAGCTTCATGATGGCCGATATTCTGCGGATAACCATGCCAGGGAGATCATGCTGCATCCATTTAACGCAGGAGCCGACATTCAAAGGAGCTGATGGATATGTCGGGCTGCGAGACTTTCGAGGAGACGTAATCCGACATATGGAATCTCACGGATGGAGATATTATTCCGAGGTCACGATTGATAAGAATCCGATGCTCAAGGCCAGTCGGACGAAAGAAAGCACGCTCTTATTCAAGACTCTATCCAAAGATAGCGCGTCGTGTCGCCCCGCGTTGGCCGACTACATCCTCGTATTCAAGAAGCCGGGCGACAATCCGCTCCCAATAGAGTCTGGGACTCATCCGAGATGGAACCCCGGCAAGGGATGGATATCTGCTGACGAGTGGTGCGAATGGGCTTCTCCTGTCTGGTATCGGGCCATGCCTCGGGTCAAGGGCGAGTTTAGCTCCGCTCCGGATCAGGATAACTACCCATCAAACCACCAATCGACGGATGGTATTTCGGAGACCGACGTGCTCCGTAACTTCGTAAAGGGGCGAGAGGACGACGACGAGAAACATCTATGCCCTCTCCAGCTCGGAGTGATCGAGAGGTGCGTCAAGCTATGGTCGGCACCTGGGGATACGGTATTTTCTCCGTTCGCAGGGATAGGATCTGAGGGATACAAGGCTATCCGATTGCATCGTAAGTTCGTCGGTATTGAGCTGAAGAAAAGCTATTACGATGTGGCGATTTCCAATCTCCGGGACGCCGAGAGGAAATCGAAAGAGCATGATATGCCATTATTCGAGGTGGCCGTCGAGTCTTAGTCGGCTTTACATCCGCGCCCATCTTGGCGATTATAGGCTCACCACAGACGTTCAGGGCATCACGCACTGACCGGAGGAGGCCCACATGGCAACCAAGAAGAAAGCTACCCCGAAAGCAAACGGGCGACCCACGAGATATCGAGCAGATTTCCACCCGTTCGCCGTTGAGTACATGGCCAGGACAGGGTTGATTGACACCCAGATGGCCGAGGCGTTCGGTATCGCCGAGTCGACGTTCCATAAATGGAAACAGGCTCACCCGCTATTCGCGAAGGCCATCGCGAAGGGAAAGGAAGAGCCTGACGCTATGGTGGAGGCGTCCCTGTTCCAGCGAGCCAATGGATATTCCCACGAGGAATCCCATGTGATGCAGTACCAGGGCGAGCCTGTTGTCGTAGAGGCGATTAAGCATTATCCGCCTGACGTCGTCGCCTGCATCTTTTGGCTCAAGAACCGGCGACCCGATAGGTGGCGTGACAAGCAAGAAGTCCTGAATACATACGATGACTCGGTGAAGGAGCTCGCGAAGGCAATCCGCGAGATATAGTGCCTGCTCTATCCAAAAAGCAACACCACGTCATACGCGAATACAATAAACGCCAGCCGCTCCATTTGATACTCGACGGCTCGGTGCGGTCAGGCAAAACCCACACTGACAATCTGCTCTGGATTTCTCACGTCTACGGGATGGCAAAGCCATCAAAGGATTTTATCATAACTGGGTATACGATCGGCTCTATCGAGAGGAATATCATCAAGCCGCTGTCTGAGATAATGGAGACGTCGATTACCCTCGATCAGTTTGGTCGCTTCGACATGGCGGGTCACAAAGTTAACTGTTTCGGAGCGGACAAAGAGACGAGCTATAGGTCAATGCAGGGGATGACCAGCTATGGTTGGTACGCAAATGAGTCGACGACTCACCATCGCAATAGTATCAACGAGGCGTTTCAACGATGCTCTGGCGAAGGATCTCGGATCTTCTGGGATTGCAACCCGGACCATCCATACCACCCCGTGAAGATCGACTTCATCGACAAGTCAGGACTGAGAGACAGTGAAGGGAATCTCGCAATCTTGGCATTCCATTTCGCTATCGAGGATAATGAGTTCCTGACGAAGCAATACATCGAGAACGTCAAGCGGACGACTCCAGTGGGAATGTGGTACGACCGCCGGATCAAAGGCCTGTGGGTCGCTGCCGAGGGACAGATCTACGAATCGTTCTACAGGGAGACCCATGTCTGCGAGCCATTCGAGATCCCGGAGGATTGGCCAAGGGTGCGAGGCATCGACTTCGGCACTGTCCATCCATTCGTCATGCTCTGGGGCGCGATCGATCCTGACGGTCGCCTGTGGATTTACCGGGAATACGTCCAGACGCACACGCTTATCAGTGACCATGCGAAGAAAATCAAGGAGCTATCCGAGGGCGAACGGTTCTTGTGGACAGTCTCCGACCACGACGCGCAGGAGCGACTCGAATACGAAAGCCACGACATCCCCACACGACCGGCACAGAAAGAGGTCATCCTCGGCATAGACAAGGTTGCCCAGCGACTGGTGGTCCAGATAGACAAACGGCCACGAATCATGATATTCGACACCTGTCCCGAGTTGGCGCGGCAGATGGGCATCTATCAGTGGTTGCCATACGAGGACGGGAAGCCGTACAAAGAGGCGCCGTTGAAAGTCGACGACGACTGTCCCGATGTGTTACGGTATATTGTGATGGAGTTGGACAATTCCACTACTCCGACTATTTCCGCAGGATTCAGGGGCTACACCGGGAGGTGAGGCTGTGCAAACTACCGAAGATATTACAAGGGCTTTACAATCGCAGTCGCAGATCATAATCAGCGATATGCTGCACGATCTCATCGACACGCATAAGATCGACGAGGGAGGGACGCAGAAAGCGTTTTACGAACGATACAAGCAAACCGAAATCGGGGTGCCGGTATTCACGAAGACGTTCCAAGACTACGAGAAAGTGACCGAGAAGATCCCGAATGATTTCTTCGGCGACATCGTGGATCTCAAGACCGGCTACATGGGAAACGAGATCGTTATCAAGATCGACTCACGACAGGTGGGAGACGCAGAGCGCGAGGCGCAAACCATTTTTCTCGACACATGGTCGAAGAGGGAGTCCACCACCGACAAGAACTCAGAACTGGTGAAAATGTCGTCAACCACAGGGAAGTCGTATCGCCTGCTCTTCGTCTCTGAGGATATCGCAATGGGCGAGGATCGCCCGAGGGTCGGCGTCCAGAACCTCGATCCATGGGAAACGGTCGTCTACAGGGACGGTACGATACAGGCTCCGACGTTCGCCATGCACTACTTCACCGTCACCGAGCGCATGTTCAACATGAATCCCAACAATCCGCGAGCCAGTCACCGATCGACTTCTCCCGGAGAGAAACTGCGCGTTGAGTGGTACGACGGCGTCAACGTCACATACTACCGAGAGAACGAGGATAACATATTCGTCATCGATGAGAGCATGGCTCCAGCCGGGGTGCAGCCGCACCTGTTCGCAGGCGTACCGATAATCGAGTTCAAGAACAACGAAGAGGGTTTGGCCGAGCCGAAAAAGGTCACAGAACTAATCGACGCCTACGACAACATCATCTCCGACTCCACTTCCGAGGTCGAGCAGCTCAGAATGGCTTACATGTGGGCGAGAGGCGCCGGTATGAAACTCGATGCCAATTTCGAGGCCCAACTCCAACAGACAGGCATCTGGCCGCTCCCGCAGGACGGAGAGATCGGATTCGCCGGTAAGAATCTCGGAGGTGCAGCAGGGTTCGTTACGGCCATGCTCGACGAGATCCGGAACAATATCTATTCATTCTCCAAGTCAATCGACCTGTCCCACGATCGCGGTGGAGGTATGCGCGTCATCGGCTGGCAGATCGCCATGCTCCGATTGGAGATGAGCGCCCAAGTCACTGAGCGCAAGTTCAAGCGGTCGTATCTCAGGCAGTATCAACTCCTCTCCCAATACTGGCAGACGTTCGAGAGCGTCAACATCGATCCGCTCAAACTGAAGTTTATCTTCACTCGCCGGTTCCCGAAGGACATCGACCAGGAGATCGACACCTTGATCAAGGCCATCGAGGTCATGCCGCTGGAGGACGCATACGGGATGATGAGTTTTATCGAGAGTCCGGCGGAACTCGCCGAGCGTTTTAGGGAAGAGAAGCCGGAGATGGCCGGGATCATGACCGCCATCGACGACGAGACGTCTGACGACGAAAATGCCGACGAGTCGTGAGTGGGTCGACCTCGACCGACAAGTAAGTAAAAAACTCACTCGAATACAGGGCGCTTCAGAGCGCCGGATTCTCAGGGAGTACGCCATTGCTCTCAAGGAAGTCAGAAACGAGATGGGGCGTCTCTATACGAAGCTCAAGAATCCTGACGGACTGCTCACCCTCGCTGAGATGACCAGATATAACCGGCTAAACTCGCTCGACAAACAGATCGCCGGGATAATGGACAGCCACTACAAGATCGTCGTGAAGGAGTTGCGCCGCATACCGCCCGATATGTATAACGAATCCTTTTTTCGCTATGCGTGGGCCTTCGACCAGAACTCCGGGGTGAATCTCACCTGGGGAACGATACCGCCGGAAGTCCTTGAGGAAATCTCCTCAAACCCGCTGGATCTCATATCGCACGGGGAGTTGCGTGTCACAGAACGAAATCGCATCCGTCGTGCTATCTCTCAAGGGCTATTGCAGGGGAAATCATTTCCGCAGATGATGACCGGCGTGAGGGCGGCTATGGGCAACAACGCATCGCAGGCCATGCGTATCGCACGTACCGAAGGCCAGCGGTCCCAGAATGCGGCGACCGATACCATCTATGGCAAGGCTACAGACCAGGGAATCGAAGGCGGCGTCATCTGGGACGCCACGCTCGACGACCGGACACGTCAGACGCACCGAGACAAGGACGGCGAGGTAAGGGCCGAGGACGGCCTATTCGCTCCTCTGGGTGGCGTGAGAGTCCCGCATCCTGTTCATCCAGCGTTGCCGGCCGGCGAGGCGATAAATTGTCGGTGCCGGAACCGCTTCCAAGTCGAGGGCTACGAGCCGCAACTCAGGCGAACGAGGGACCAAGGCGTCATTCCTTACACGACGTTCGACAATTGGAAAGGGAACCTCAATGCCCGTGGGAAATTCATAGGCAAAAATCCGAGTCCCTCTGCATTTGGCGGGGCGGCGGCTGCTTCAACGGGTTCTGCAATCTTGGATTCGGCATTCCAAGCCGGGGTTAGGGCGAATACTCTAATGAGGTCGGCATTCGCCAATGCGCCCCAAGATTTAATACGGAAACTCGGCGATCAAACGCCGATGAAAAATATAACGTTTGGCAAAACCAAGCACTCTCATTATCTCGGCACTCGGGAGGGAGAGATAAACTTCAGCGATGTAGATAAAGGACTCGACGTCGCTGTGCATGAATACGGGCACCATATCGAAAAGGGTCTGACAAGAAATAATACTGACTTCGTAGTGAGAATACATGAAATAATGAACGAAGAGAATCGAAGGATGAGGAGGACGAGTGCTGCGGGAAAACAACTATTCGATGACATCACGGAGGAAATCAAAGACAGGCGGATATTTATAAAGCCCAACGGATTTATGGATATAGACAAAACAGCCCCGCCCCCTGACCGCTTTTTGAATGATTACTTCGGCGCGATCACTAAAAATAGGATAGGATACGGGCATAGCAATGACTATTATAAAGGCGGGATCTCTGTTTCTGGAATAAGCACGATGCAGATGACCGAGGCGTGGGCCAACATGACTACGGCATACGCGAGAGTTGATCGAACGGCATGGGAAGCGATGGAAAAGTTCACGCCCAAATTGACAGGAGCATTCAAAGAATGGCTAAAAACAAGAGTTTAGTAGACGTTTACCGCGAAAAGTTCGGAGAACCTCCGCCCTCTTTTGGATATGCAGCCGACGAATGGCCGGAACTCGCAGCGGAGGCAGTCCGGACGGGGAAACCCATGAAGGGAGCAGAGGAATATATCCCGAAGGACGCCGTTTTATAGGCAGTTCGCGACCGTAAATTAAGCTATTGCGCTTTCTACTCGGGAAGCACTATATTTCATGCAAATACCACACACGGCGGGGCTGTCCACGTCGCGGGAGGACTGATGACGATAGACGAGCTGAAAACGGCAGTACCGGGAGATCAGCACGAGGCTATGGACGCACTGATCGAAGAGATTAAGACAGGGGCCAATCCCCTTGCTGCTCTCGACGAGAAAAGCGTAGCGGCATTCGTGGAGAAGACTCCCCTATTGCAGTCCCATGTGGACCAGCGAGTCTCTGGGTGTCTGACGTCATGGCAGGACGCGCATCTCGATAAGATCAAGAGTGACTACTACAACGAGCGGTTCGAGAAAGAGAATCCCGCTGAGACGCCAGAGCAAAAGGAACTCCGGGAGTTGAAGGAAAAGTTCGACGCCTCGGAGCGGAAGAGTGAACGGGCAGACATGAAGGCCGAGGCTATCCAGACGCTCACACAAGAAGGATTGCCGACTACGATGGCAGACATTCTTGTGGGATCGACTGCTGAAGAAACCTCCGCAAACATGGGCCTATTCAAGAAGGTTCTTGAGACGTACGGGACAGGCATAAAAGACGAGATCCTGAAGGAACACACGAGGAATCCCCGCACCAGCGAGGACGATACGGAGAATTACTACACCGTGGATCAACTCAACAATATGTCACCAGAAGAGTACGGACGGAACGAAGAGAAGGTGAATCTTTCTCTTTCATATCACCAGAATAGGTAGGGCAAACTGAATGGGTCTTGAAAATCTCAAACCCACGATTTGGAACAACCGACTCATAGTCGCGCTTCGAAAGGCACTCATCTTCGGGAACCTGACAAACCAGAACTTCACTGGCCAGGCAACCGTTGGCGGAAGCGTAAAGTTTCTCCAGATCGGGGAAGTCGCGGTGAATGATTACACCGCATACTCGGACATGACGTTCGAGCAGCTCGATGACGCATCCCTCTCGATGATCATCGATCAGAAAAAGTCGTTTTCGTTTCAGTTGGATGTCACAGACACCACGTTCATCCCGTCGGATGTTCTCGGTGGAGGCATCGACCGGGGCGCATATCGCATACGTGACACAATCGACCAGTACATCTCGGGTCTGTACACCGACGCCGGTGTCACCTACGGAAGCGCGGCCTCACCGAAAGCCACTTCCTCGGGGACCGTAGTTCAGCACCTCGCTGAGTTCGCGGAGGCTATGACGGAGAACAACATCCCGCTCGAAAATCGCTGGATCGTGCTTCCGCCTTGGATGTTCACCAAACTGACCCTGGCCGGGGTAACCGACCGTCAGCCGAATGCCGACATCTTCGAAGGTGGGTACATGAATCTTCCGATCGTCGGATTCAACCGGGTGTTCTTGTCGAACAATGTCACTCAGATCGGTGGGACCGCACACACCATCATGGCCAGCTCTGGGAATGAGGCTATCGGCTTCGCCCAGGCTATTTCGGGAGACGTGAGAATACGTCCGTCGGAAAAACGTCGAGCGACCAACGTCGACGGCCTGTGGGTATACGGCTCCAAGGTCATCCGACCCGACATGCTGGCAGTCTCGTACAACAACGAGACGGCGAACTAGGGTAGGGGGAATAACATGGCAGCAGTTGTATTGACGGCAGTCACGATCATTGGAACTGGCGTAGCGCCAAACGCTTCGACAGCCACCACGGCGGGAACGATCACCATCACCGTCGACGACATGAGCCGGGGATTCGTCCGCGCTCAGAACAACTCGACCACGGCGTCGGTGATACTCAGCATCGGGGCGGGTACAAGTCCGCACGTAGCGGCTGGTATCGGAGCGCAGAGTGTGACTCTCGGCACGGCTGAGACTAAGTACATCGGGGCATCATGGGACTCTGCGCGGTTCAAAACCACGGCGGGAACCGTCATCTTCACGATTCCGACAGGCGGGCGCATAACACTCGACTACGGCGTACTGACGAAGTACTAGGACGGCGAGATGCCATTAGTCACCAGGGATGAGGTAAAGGCTCTTCTCAATATCGCAAGCGGCTTGACTACTTACGACACGAGTATCGCCACCCTCATCCCGACCGTGACCGACCGGCTTTTCGAGATATGTCATAACCCGTTCACGGCACAGCCGCTCGTACCGTTGAGGTTCGAGGATTTTAGAATTCAAAAGCGCATGGATCATCTGCAGCCGTCCAGGGACACCGGTCCCTACGTGCTGAATCAGGTGCAGGCGGCGTTCAATGCGTCTGCAAGAACCATCACTGCCAGGGGTAGCAATTTCGCTTCGGCGTTGTTCGCCGCTGGGCAGGACTTCTTGGTCTACAACAGCTATCTAAACGATGGCTATTACCCGATATCGGCGATATCGAGTTCGGTGCTTACGATCGCGACGAGCTACAGTTTCACGGGCGCGGTGGCCGCTACTCATTCACTGAATGAGGAAGGGTCCGGAGCCTCGATATACTTTGCAGTCGCGAGATGGCCGAGGGGAATTAAGCCGGTGGTAGCGAGTCTGATTCAGTACGACTATCAGGATCGCGGGTCATGGAGCGAGGATTCAAGATCTGGCCATGGGGAGTTCGGCTATCCGGTCGAGTTGTTGAGGCCGCTCCAGTCTTACACGGTTCCGGGGTTTACGCATTACAGATGAGCTACAAAACAACGATAGCGAGCGAGTGGAGAGGACGCGAAGTCAAGATCAAGGGCAACAAGGTCACTGGCAAAAGCGTCTTCGAAACGGGTCTGATAGTCGAGGGGCAGGCGAAACTCCTGACCCCAGTCGACACGGGCAGGCTCGCTGCATCTATTACGACGCAGACCAAGAACGACGGCAACACGGCTCCGTCAGGCAAGGGTGCGGTGGGGACAGACGTCATCGCTGCGCCTATAGTCGACAATCAGGCCTATGTCGGGACTCCTGTTTTCTATGGACCGTATCAGGAGTACGGGACGATAAGGTCGGAGGCGCAGCCATTCCTTAGACCGGCGCTCGCGCTGGCGCAGGGTAGGACGCTGACGATCTTCGAGAAAAACGGACGGCTCCAGTTCCGAGAGTTCCTGAGATGAGCACTCCGGCAGAGGCCGTCCTCGACCTGATCAATGCGACAACGGCGCTCACGTCGATCGTGGGGAATTGGGTTTGGCATTCGTTCCGACCGCAGGGGACGTCATTGCCGAGCCTGAACTTTTACGAGGTCAGTGGACCCCAGCGGTTCAACGGCATGGAGCGCCAGACGTTCTCGGTCAACTGTAGGGCGAGAGACATAGCCGGGGCATTGGCCTTGGCTCGCCAGGTGACTAACCTATTCAACGGAACGTCATCCACCGGGATCTTCGCCACGCAGGGTACGTTCGATATTTCGAGGGCGTTTCAGGACGTCGCGACTGGTCTGATACCGGAGCCGAGGGATTCCCTCTACAATGCACCGGTCGACATCACAATACTCTACCCGTCATCGACGGTGAGTTAGGAGAAAAGAAATGCCTATTTATCAAAACAGTACCGTTACCTCCACCAAACTGGTAATCGGGAACTACAAGATCGAGACAGCACCATCGGTGGCCGATACTTATGTAAACCTCGGCGCGGGTATGGTTAGCTCGTTCGGTCACAACATCACAAAGTTCGATGTCCAAGCTGGCAATGCGCCGGACCCGATCGAGGGTGTAGCTGACGAGGAATTCCGTATCGAGTTCGAGATGATCGAGTTCAATGGGTCGGTTTTGTCGGCCATTCAAGGGGGCGCTATCTCTCACAGCCTCGTTACAGGCAGTGCTATGACGATCAACGGAGGCGGGAACACGACTATCACTCCGCGTGCGTTCCGGCTGACGAATACCCGGATGATATCCGGAACTACATCTGAGACAATCATCAAGGTCTACAAGGCGACCATGGAGAACGGGATACAGTTCACCGCGAAGTCGGACAACGATGCAGACCCGATCATGGTTATGCCTGGCACCATCATCGCGAAGAACGACACGACGCGGTCCGCTGGGTCTCAGTTGTTCACGCTTTTTCACCGCCGCGCATAACACTCAGACCGAGTATTGGGAGAACTTGAATGCCTGACAACGTATTGGACCTGGATGTACTGAACCCGAAGCCTCGGATCGTGAAGATAGGTGGAATGGAGATTGACGTCTCCTTCATACCCGTCGGGATTACGTTCGACGTGGACGAGATAGTGCAAGAAATGGCCACGTTCTCGGTCGAGGAACTGGAGAAGACGGGAGATCAGGCGCGTAGAGCCTTGGAGCTTTCCGTCCGGCTGTGTTCCCTGTTCTGCTCTGTGAAATATCCGGCCTTAGATGAGGCGTGGTTTCAAGGCAATGCGTCGCCAGGGCAGATCATGTCCTTCTCGGAAGTGATCAAGGATACTCTGACCAGCTCCTACCAGGGAGTTGAGGAGTATTCGGCGAGCCAATAAGTAGTGGTCAGGGTGATGGAAAGATTCATCTTGGCCGACTTTTTGTCTCGATGGCACTGTTGTTCCCTTGGGCGACCAAGGAATATCTGCTGTGGGAAATGTCACTGGGACAACTGGTTATGTATCACAACATAGGTCTCGAAATTAAATACCCGAAGCCCACGGGCGAAAAGCCGTCGTATGCCGATATGAGTCCCGCCGAATTGAAGAAGGCGAGAGCCGAGGCGAGGGCGTCGCTGGGGAAGACGGACGCGCCCCGATCGAAAGAAGAAGACGCCATGTACCGCGCTAAATACGGAGCAATCTGATGGCAAAATCCCTTGGAGATATGATCGTCCGCATCGTCGGAGACAACAAAGAGTTCGATGCCGGGATAGACAAGTCAGAGAAAAAGCTCAAGTCGTTTGCGAAAAACGCAGAGAAGATCGGGAAGAACCTCACGAAGTTCGTCACCGTTCCGTTGATCGGGATGGCGGCGGCGGCTGTCAAGTTTGCCGTCGACGCAGAGGAAACCGCAGCGAAGTTCGGGACGGCTTTTCGCGGCATCCGAAAGACAGCAGACGAGACAGCCGAGAACCTCGCCAAGAATTTCGGATTATCCAACACTCAGGCCCAGCGGCTTCTCTCAGGGACTGGAGACCTCCTCAAAGGATTCGGAGCCACTGAAAGCCAAGCCCTCGACCTATCGAATCAGGTACAGGAACTGGCTGTCGACCTCGCTTCATACAATAACGTAGCGGGTGGTGCCGACAGAGCGAGTGGCGCGTTGACCTCCGCACTCCTCGGGGAACGTGAGGCGCTGAAGTCTCTCGGGATCGTCGTCAACGAAGAGGTCATACAGACCATCCTTCTCAAGAACGGCCAGCAGGATCTTGAGGGGCAGGCTCTTCTACTTGCCAAGGCGCAGGCGACCCTGCAGGCAGCGACCGAGCAGTCACAGGATGCCATCGGGGATTTTGCGCGAACGTCTGATTCGACAGCGAACCAGATGCGGATACTCAAGGCCGACGTCGGGAACATCGCAGTCCAGTTCGGCCAGGTGCTCCTCCCAGCGGTCAATCAGATCCTGAGTAAGGTCAAGAACTTCGCCCAAGCTATTTCAGAACTCAACGACGGGCAGCGCAAGGCCATTGTCGTGGCCTTAGGTCTGGCAGCAGCTCTCGGACCCGCCCTTATTGCCATAAGCAAGGTCATTACGGCTGTAAAAATACTGATACCCCTGATGAAGGTGCTTGCGTCTCCGACCGGCCTTATTGCATTGCTCGTGGCCGGGATAGCCCTGTTAGTGGTCCAGTACGTCAACTGGAAGAGGCAGCAACGGGAAAACAACGCCCTCCTAAATACTAACAACGAGATCATGAATGGTACGACGATCGCGATCAAGAAAGTCACGGACG
>Ga0080013_1001010_pt1 | contig 38171 bp, 47 predicted proteins | sample ETNvirenome_6_85_FD_69236 | JGI IMG/M metagenome (GOLD analysis project Ga0080013, IMG submission 69236) | Marine viral communities from the Pacific Ocean - ETNP_6_85 (SPADES assembly) (version 2) | ecosystem: Environmental > Aquatic > Marine > Oceanic | place: Pacific Ocean | collected 2013-06-19 | reverse complement strand
CGGCTTGAATTTGGTCACTGGTGACGCATATTACATAAACGCAACCAGTGTATTAAATGCAACAACGTTAGGATCATCAGTCGTCACTAGTTCGTTGACTTCCGTAGGTGCATTGGATAGTGGATCAATAACTTCTGGATTTGGAGCCATTGATAATGGAACATCAAATATTACTACGGGTGGAATAATAAAGCTTGATGTTGATGGAGCTGCTAAAAATTCGGCGGGAAGCTTAACGTTAGGCGCAGGGAATGATGCAGGGGTATATTGGGATGGAAGTTCATTGTTGTTAGATGCGGATGCACTAAAGTCTACGGGTAGTTTAACGTATAAATTGGTTTCTAAAACTGCAACATATACAGCAGCGAACGAATATGTTATTGATGTCGATGCTACAAGTGGGGCAGCATCAATTAATTTACCTACCGCAGCAAGCGTAGCTGGTTTGGCTTATTACATATACAAATCGGATTCATCGGCAAATATAGTGACTGTTGACCCCGATGGTTCCGAGACAATCAATGGTGATTCGACAAAGGAATTAATCGGTCAGTATGGGTATATTAAAATTGTATCCGATGGTACGAACTGGAGGGCCATAGGATTTGATTCAGGTTGGGGATCTTGGACTCCTACATATGGAGCAGGTGGAAGTATGACATATACTTCCGTCACCTCTCACGTAGCTAGATATAAGATGAATTTAGGAGTAGTGACTTTAGAGCTTGTTTCTAGGGGTACGACAGGTGGGACGGCTTCGCCCAACATTACATTAACATTGCCGAAGGCTCCAGGGAATGCAGATGCTCCTAATGTACATCCGTCAACCAGTTGCTTTACTGAAAATACTGGGAATGGAGGCATTGGATATATTAGATTTAGCTCAGGATCAACCATGGATGTTTTTCGTAATATATCTCATAGCAACTGGTCGTTAGGGGGGGATTGCGGATTAAATTTACTGATGACGTATGAAGTTTAAAATAAAAAAAGGAGTATAAACAATGGCTGTAATAGATTTAATTGAGGTACATAATGAGAAGAAAGATACGTCGGGTAGTTTTTTGGAAGTTTCAGAGGTTGAAAATAACAAAACAATCAAATTTAAACTAAAAAAATTCAATCCGGAAACAGGAGAAAGTTTAGAGCCAATTCTACATGCAGAGATCACGCAGGATGACCTTCAAGCTGAATACGATAGAATAAACGCAATGCTATCTACAATCGAAGACTTTTGTAGTGATATAAATATCCCTTTAAAAACCGATTAGTACTACCTTATTTTAACAAACTCAAAAAAATCCAAGGGGTTAAAATGATAGAAAAGACAGATAAAAATATTAGGTCAATTATTTTTGACATATTAAAGGAAACACCAGGGATTCGGGATAATCCTATGCGGTCGATATGTATTGATAAAGTCTCAAATCTAATAGATCAAAAAATTGAACAAAGAGCAAAGGTGATACAACTTGAAATGGAAAATATAATTTTAGGTTTAAGAGAAGAAATACGGAAAGATATTTCTTTTGCATTGAAAGCTGAGTTTTCAAAAATCAATAAAAAAAACTTATGGATATTTGAAATAATAAAGTTTATTACAATGCTTGTAAGTGTTGTTATTTCAATAAAATACGCAGTAAATTTTGAATTAGATTTTTAGAGTTTTCTTTACAAAAGACAACCAAAATGTTACCATATTACTATGGAGTTTATTTTTAATGCCTAAAGAAGATTCTAAAAAATTAAGTGGTCTAAGTTCCCAATACCTTGAAGCTATGCTAAATTATATTGGTATGCGACGAACCTCTGAAAAACTAAATGTTAGTAAGCAGGGGATTTATAAAGAACTGAAAAAACGAGGATATAGATCAAAACGTGTGTATAGCATACAGTAATGGAATGTTACCTAGTAGATAAAAATAAATTTTTTTTTAAGGTTGACTATAGTAAACGTTTAGCAGCAAAAAAATATGGTTTAAAATGGGATTTAAACAAAAGATCATGGTATTGTGATGCAAACAAGTTAAATTATTTTCATTTCACTCGAAATGGGGCAGTTTTCCCTAAAGAAGTTCAAGAATATATGGGGAATAGTTTATCTTTATCTCTTAGTCCGACAAGTTTTCAACATGAAGAACGTGTAAAAGGATACCCACACCAGACAAAATTGACCCAACTTGTTTTACAAAAAAAAAGATGTTTTTTTCTATGTGATATGGGAACAGGAAAGACAAAGGCGGTTATTGATTCAATATGTATTCTCTTAAATCAAGGTAAAATAAAAAAAGCACTTGTAGTATGTCCAGCTAGTATAACCTATTCATTTCAAACTGAAGTACGTAAGCATTCATTTTTAGAGAGTACTATTATAAACGGTGAATTTCAAAAGCGTATTCAAAAATTAAATATTGAAACCCCAATCCATATTATAAATTATGAAATATTACATAGTATTGAGCCTTTTTTAACAAAAATAGATTATGAATTTATTGTATTTGATGAGTGCCATAGAATAAAAAATAGAATGTCAAAAGTTAGTCGATCGTCATATACAATAGCAAAGAAAATGGAATATCGGGTAGGTATGACAGGCACGTTATATGCCAATAGTTCTGAGGATATATTTATGCCATATAAGGTTATAGCTCCTGAAATTTTCGGGACTTTATTTACAAGATTCCGTGAAAACTTTTTAGTTTATGGTGGGTTTGAGAATAGGGTAATTGTTGATTATAAAAACAAGGATTTATTTAAAAAATTATTATCATCTAACGCTTTAAAATATAATTTAGATGATGTAAAGGAGCTACCAAAATCGATAAATGTAATTAAAGATTTTGATCTAAGGATAAAAACAAAAAATATATATAGCAAATTAAAAAAAGAGTTTGTAGTAGATTATGAAAAGAAAATAATATCAAGTTCTAATGTTTTAGATCGGATCATAAAACTTTCACAATTAACTAGTGGATTTATAAAAACCGAAGACCAAGAACTACTAACAGTAGGCGATGAAAAAATTAAGCTTTTAAAGTCAATTTTAATGGATATAAAAGGGAAGGCTATCGTTTGGTGTCGCTTTAGACATAGCATAAAAAATGTAGCCCAGGCGTGTACTGAGATGGGATTAACTTACATGACATATCATGGGGATACCGTAAAAAAAGATCAGTATGAAACTTTTAATAAAGATGATACTAATGTTTGGATTGCACAGATTCGAGCTAGTGAAGGATATAATTTACCTAGTGCTAAATATTCAATATTCTTCGAACTAGATTACTCAAGGGTCACACATAATCAAGCACGTGGAAGGAATAGGCGTTTACACGGGTCTGAGAATGGGGCATGTGTCTATATATACTTAATTGCTAAAAACACAGTCGATGAATGTATATATAAAATTTTAAAAGAAAAAGATTTTAAATCAAGTGAAGCATTACAATATATTTCTGGGTAGTCTAAAAAAAGACACGGACTGATAGATGTAGATTCCTACTGTTCATCTGAGTGGGTTCTTTATACTATCTTTAACTATGTCCTCCAATGAAACATTGAGGGGCGGTATATATCTGTCAAAAATCTCGACTTCATTCATTAATTATCACCACTGCTCCTTCTTTCCACCTAAATAAGCCTTAGCCAATCCCTTATCAATCATTTCTTCACCTAAATTGTACCCATCAAGCCATACCTCCGCTATAACACGAAAATATTTACCACGACTAAGATTACGTAATTCCATATGTTTAGCAGATTTTATCCGATTTCTAACATAATCCCTAGCCTTATATGCTTTTTTCTTTATATGAGGCCGTTTATCTCGTATTTCAGGGGTATCTATCCCTCTTATACGTATTCCTATGTTTTTACAAAATATTTTAGTTCTACAGCTTAAATCTACAGTTATAGTATCCCCATCATATACCCTTGTTACACGCTTTACGGATAGTGCGTTTAGGTTTGTTGTGAGTAATAGAAGTAATAGGGTTAGGATTATTTTAGTCATTGCTCACCTCTAATTTTATTAGGAGTTTCGCCCCAATAGTTTGTATTTAGCCATCCAAGGAATTTATCTAAAAAATCGGCTGAATAGCCTGTTGAATCATCTACCGATTTTTCTATAGGTGTTTTAGGGGATTCATAAGTATTACCCGTATCTTTTCTAAAATGGCTCATTATTTCAGAATTTCCTAGTGCGTATGAAGCAAATCCAACCCAAGCTATAGCCATTAGCTGATCCTTTGGGATATGTTTCTCAACGGGGCTATCATTGTTCACCTCCTCAAAGTGTTCATCAAAAATCTCAATGTGTTTATTTTTCAAAAAGTCAATAACATCCTCTGATGGGTTATGGATATACTCTATTGCACGGCCATGCTGCTTAACCGCTTCAAGTTGAACAGCCTCTGATGGGTTATGGATATACTTTATTGCAAATCCATTCTTCTTAACCGCTTCAAGTTGAGCCTCCTCTGATGGGTTATGGATATACTCTATTGCATATCCATCCTGCTTAACCGCTTCAAGTTGAACAGCCTCTGATGGGTTATGGATATACTCTATTGCACCGCCACACTCCTTAACGGCTGCAAGTTGAACTTCCTCTGATGGGTTATGGATATACTTTATTGCAAATCCATTCTTCTTAACCGCTTCAAGTTGAGCCTCTAATGTCTTGTATTTTTCTTTTCTTTTGTATTTCATAATCACTTCACCTCCTCAAAGTGTTCATCAAAAATCTCAATGTTTTTATTTTTCAAAAAGTCAATAACATCCTCTGACGGATTATGGATATACTTTATTGCAAAGCAAGCCTCCTTAACTGCTGCAAGTTGAACCTCATCTGATGGGTTATGGATATACTCTATTGCAAATCCATCCTGCTTAACTGCTGCAAGTTGAACAGCCTCTGATGGGTTATGGATATACTTTATTGCAAATCCATTCTCCTTAACTGCTGCAAGTTGAACAGCCTCTGATGGGTTATGGATATACTCTATTGTAAGGCCACTCTGCTTAACGGCTTTAATTTGAGCCTCCTCTGACGGGTTATGAATATACTTTATTGCATGGCAATTCTCCTTAACCGCTGCAAGTTGAGCCCCCTCTAATGGATTATGGATATACCTTATTGCACGGTAATGCTGCTTTACTGCTGCAAGTTGAACAGCCTCTGATGGGTTATGGATATGCCATATTGCAAAGCCACTCTGCTTAACTGCTGCAAGTTGAACCTCATCTGATGGGTTATGGATATGCTCTATTGTAAGGCCATTCTCCTTAACCGCTTTAAGTTGAGACTCTAATGTTTTGTACTCTTCTTTTCTTTTGTATTTCATAATCACTTCCCCTCCTCAAAGTGTTCATCAAAAATCTCAATGTGTTCATTTTTCAAAAAGTCAATAACTTCCTCTGATGGGTTATGGATATACTTTATTGCACGGACATCCTCCTTAACGGCTTTAAGTTGAACATCCTCTGATGGATTATGGATATACTCTATTGCAAGGCAATCCTGCTTAACCGCTTCAAGTTGAACATCCTCTGATGGGTTATGGATATACTCTATTGCACGGCCATCCTGCTTAACTGCTGCAAGTTGAACATCCTCTGATGGGTTATGGATATACTGTATTGCAAAGCAATCCTTCTTAACGGCTTTAAGTTGAACTTCCTCTGATGGGTTATGGATATGCTCTATTGCACGGCCATCCTTCTTAACTGCTGCAAGTTGAGACTCTAATGTTTTGTACTTTTCTTTTCTTTTGTATTTCATGGTTTATCTCCTTTTCATAAGTCTGTGATAGCTATGGTTTAAACAATTCTGCTTGTTTCATGTAATATCCTCTATCGTAATTGAGGCCCCCTCACCCCTTAAAATCGCATCAGCTATAGGGGGGTAAATTTTCATATAAGCATCCCTAGAATGTATAATGGTATACGGGTTCGTCTTTGGGGCTTCAAGTCCCACCAACAAACAACCATGAGTTTGGTCATCCGTATTCCCTGTATGAATTAAAATATACTCAAAGTTTGGTACATCTTGTAGCCATAGCATGCCTTTATGCATATTCCCATATCGTGCCTTGTGTTTCTTATGAAAACCACCAACAGTACGCAGTTTGATATCATAAGTACCCGCCGGTATCCGTGTTTCACCATAAACCTTTTTTCTGTCTTGTCGTTGATCTTCAAGGGTGTAGCATAGCCGATTGTTAAATACATCATCTCTATTAAACAATTCACCTAATGTTGATTCATTATCCTCAAATTTCCGTTGTAGTATAATCTTCATTTTTTTTACTCCTTGTTGGATGCACCAAAGTAAAATTGACAACCTGAGCCAATTAAACTACCTATTAATAAAACTAGTGCATTTTCAATAATATTTACATTACCTCCTGGTGGAGAATAGAAAATCAATAAGGTAAGAATCCCACCAACCACAAGAAGCCCCGTATAAACTAAGCCTAATACTCCTGAGTTTCCCCCATGTATTTTTCTTGCGTCATTGGTATCTTTAATTGAAGAGGTACGACGGAATTTTTTCTGTTTCCTAGCAGCTTTCTTTAATTTTAAAATTGCATCCTCAGTTAATCCCGATTTCATCATCTTTTCAATTTCAGACTCATCTCTTAGTCCTAAAGCATTCATAGCAGATTTTATGCCCAATTTAGCTATTAAATTCACCCTACACCCTCAATTGTTTTTATCCTAATAAATCCAATTTTTATCATTAAATACGGAATACCCCATAGCATTTTATTGATCTCTTTAAACAATGAGGATGCTTGTGCTATATCAATTTCTTTTTTGCTTTTTTCTCTTTTACACGCTATCCCTAGAAAAATATTAATCTTCAACTTTTTTTCCTTTCTAATATATGCCAATCCCCCCCAAACTAATAATATAAATAAGGCATATTTTAACTTTTATTTTTAGATAGATATTGATTAAAATTAGACCCTACGACTAACTTCTTTACAACTATCTAAAACTTTAAGTTCACAATTAGTATCTATGCAATAATCGCATACCCAGTTTAGTACATGTTTGTCACCACTTTTAAAATATTCAAAATAGTAACAATGTGTGCACGTTCCTTTTTCCTCCCCCCCAGTTAAATTAATGTTAAGGTCGTTTGAATTAATAATAGTCCCATTTGGTAACATTAATCTCATTTTAATTATCTAACCCTAAATCAAAACTATTCTCCTCGGTATTAATCTCTTCATATTCTTCGCTTTCTTTGTTATCTGAAAATCCAATAACGTGTGCCTGTGCTACTTTTCTAGCATCAAAAGATAACCCTTGTTCTTCTACGGAATTAAAACCTTCATTTAAAGATTCAGTTATAATATAAAAAGAGTTCTTTTTATCTATCTTTTTTTCTGAGGTCAATTTAAAACTACGATAGAAAATTGGCTCCTTATTTAATAAAATAAACCGTTTTATCATACTTGATATACGACTACCTGTTTTACGTGATGTTGATTTTAGAATCAGGCGTACTGGAATTGGATCAATCGCATTTTTTATAAGTACATAAAAACGATATTGTTCACACTTCCACTTTTCTTCCCTTGTCAATTTCTCTCCATTATCCCAATGTTCACCATTAGCACTCCACAATGTTTTTTCTTCTGAATTATCACCTGGGAATTTCACCCATTGTCTATCTTTTTTAACAATAATGATACTTGCAGAAGGTCCATAACTTTCACCTGTGACTGTATTAAAAAAGTCACCTGGTGATACTCCATCAATCTCACTTTCAGTACTTGATTTCTGAACACACTTTAAAAATCCGATATCGACTTTATCATTTTCAAAATCTTCCATTCCAATTTCTTCAAATTTAACATTAGATAGCATTTTAGTTTCCTCTTCCTTCATAATATTGTTTGTCATTTTTTCCTCCTTCTTTTATATTTATAATATTAGCATTTTGGTTGCTGTTTGTCAACCATTATCTATCTATTTTTTTAGATTTTCGTTTTATATAGAAACGTGAGGCAGGAGTTTTTTTCATAGCTGCGTTCTCAACTTCACTAGATGGGTTTTTAATAAATCGAATTAAAGTACCAGATTTAGAGACACAATAAAGCTGAACTTTTTTTGTTGGCTTATTAATATATTGAATTGAGCTTAGGTCTTTTTTTACAGCAAGGAGTTGTATTTCTTCAGATGGGCATGTAATATACCTTATACAATCCCCTTTTTTTTGAACTGCCTTGATCTTCACCTTTTCAGTAGGAAACGAAATAAATTGAATTGAATCTGGCGACTCATCTATTGCGAGTAACATTAATTTTTCGGATGGTCTTCGAATAAATTGAATATACCACCCATTTTCTTTTAATTTTTTATTGTTCATATATAATATCTTCTTTTTTTCTTGTTCATATATAATATCTTCTTTTTTCTTGTTCATATATAATAACTTCTTCTTTCTTATATTCGAGATTTTATAAGCTTTTCATTACCAAATACCTTTGCATTACCAGATACCTCTGCATCACCAAGGTCCACTCCACTCTTCATCTAATCTTTTACGGTGTTCTTTTTTATTGTTCATATATAATAACTCCTTTTTTTCTTGTTCATATATAATATCTTCTTTACCAGATACCTCTGCATCCCCAGATAACTTTGCATCCCCATCTACCTTTGCATTATCAAATACCATTGCATTACCATATACCTTTGCATTTTCAGTCACCCTTGCATTATCAGTTACCCTTGCATTATCAAATACCTTTGCATTACCATATACCTTTGCATTATCAGTTACCCTTGCATTATCATATACCTTTGCATTACCAGATACCTTTGCATCATCAAATACCTTTGCATTATCAGTTACCTTTGCATCCCCAAATACTATTGCATTACCATATACCTTTGCATCATCAAATACCAATGCATCCCCATATACCTTTGCATCATCAAATACCTTTGCATTACCAGATACCTTTGCATCATCAAATACCTTTGCATTACCATATACCTTTGCATTACCAGATACCTTTGCATCATCAAATACCCAACAATCTCCATTATGAGACAGGTTTGTTTCTGATTCTATAAATCCACCGATATCATCTTTCTTTACATCTCCAAAAGACCGTAAGGCTCTTATTCTTCCTTTATTTTCCCCTGATTTTATGATCTCATATTTATTGTTCATATACATCACCAATTACCAATGCTTCACCAGATATCCTTGCTTTACCAGATACCTTTACATCACCATATACCCTTGCATTACCATATACCTCTGCATCCCCAGATACCTTTGCATTATCAAATACCTTTGCATTATCAAATACCTTTGCATTATCAAATACCCAACAATCTCCATTATGAGACAGGTTTTTTTCTGATTCTATAAATCCACCGATATCATCTTTCTTTACATCTCCAAAAGACCGCAAGGCTCTTATCCTTCCTTTATTTTCCCCTGATTTTATGATCTCATATTTATTGTTCATTTTTCATCCTTCTTTCTTATATTAGAGATTTTATAAGCTTTTCAATATACCATTTTGCTTTTTTGTAATCTGTTAAAGTATCACCTTTTTTACCAGAACGAGATATATATTTTATTACATTACCTAATAAAAAGCCTCGGTATTCAGATTCTGAAAACTTTGCTTTAATAAACTCAATAACTTCAATATTACCTGTAGTATAATGGGTTGGACTATCAACTGGATTATTCAGTATTTGATATTTTTCTTCACTATCTACCTCTGAATCACCAAATACCAAACCATATACCTTTGCATTATCAGTTACCCTTGCATTATCAAATACCAATGCTTTATCAAATACCTTTGCATTTTCAAATACCATTGCATTACCATATACCTTTGCATTACCATATACCTTTGCTTTACCAAATACCTTTGCATCATCAAATACCTTTGCATTACCAGATACCAATGCATCCCCAGATAACTTTGCATTACCATATACCCATGCATTACCATATACCCATGCATTACCAAATACCCATGCATCATCAAATACCTTTGCATTACCATATACCTTTGCATTACCATATACCTTTGCTTTATCAGATACCCATGCTTTATCAGATACCTCTGCACCATTAAATACCAATGCATTACCATATACCTTTGCATCATCAAATACCTTTGCATCACCAGATACCTCTGCATTATCAGTTACCTTTGCATTATCAGTTACCCATGCATAACCATATACCCATGCATAACCAGATACCTTTGCATCCCCATCTACCTTTGCATTACCAGATACCTTTGCATCCCCATATACCCAACAATCTCCATTATGAAACAGGTTTTTTTCTGATTCTATAAATCCACCGATATCATCTTTCTTTACATCTCCAAAAGACCGCAGGGCTCTTATCCTTCCTTTATTTCCCCCTGATTTTATGATCTCATATTTATTGTTCATTTTTTTGCCTTCTTTCTTATATTCGAGATTTTATAAGCTTTTCATTACCAAATACCTTTTCATTACCATATACCCTTGCATCACCAGATACCCTTGCATCACCAGATACCCTTGCATTATCATATACATCACCAATTACCAATGCTTTACCATATACCTTTGCATTACCAGATATCTTTGCTTTACCATATACCCATGCATTACCATATACCTTTGCATTACCAGATACCCATGCATCATCAAATACCTTTGCATTACCAAATACCTTTGCATTATTAGATACCCATGCTTTATCAGATACCCATGCTTTATCAGATACCCTTGCATTACCAGATACCTTTGCATTACCATATACCATTGCATTACCATATACCTCTGCATTATTAAATACCTTTGCATCATCAAATACCTTTGCATTACCAAATACCCTTGCATTACCAAATACCTTTGCATTATTAGTTACCCATGCTTTACCAGATACCCTTGCATTACCAGATACCCAACAATCTTCATTATGAGACAGGTTTTTTTCTGATTCTATAAATCCACCGATATCATCTTTCTTTACATCTCCAAAAGACCGCAGGGCTCTTATTCTTCCCTTATTTCCCCCTGATTTTATGATCTCATATTTATTGTTCATTTTTTTGCCTTCCTTTTTTCATATTCGAGATTTTATAAGCTTTTCATTACCAAATACCTTTTCATTACCATATACCATTGCATCATCAAATACCTTTGCTTTACCAGTTACCCTTGCATTACCAGTTACCCTTGCATTACCATATACATCACCAATTACCAATGCTTTACCAGATACCTTTGCATAACCAGTTACCAATGCTTTACCATATACATATGCATCATCAAATACCAATGCATTACCAGATACCTTTGCATTACCAGATACCTTTGCATCACCATATACCCTTGCATTACCAGATACCCATGCATTACCAAATACATATGCATCATCAAATACCTTTGCATCACCAGATACCTTTGCATTACCAGATACCTTTGCATTACCAGATATCTTTGCATTACCAGATACCTTTGCATTTTCAGTTACTTCTGCATCCCCAGATACCCATGCATTACCAGTTACCTTTGCATCATCAAATACATATGCGCCATCAGTTACCAATGCATTACCAAATACCAATGCATCCCCATATACCATTGCATTACCACATACCTTTGCATTTTCAGTTACCCTTGCATTACCAAATACCCATGCATCATCAAATACCTTTGCATTACCAGATACCTTTGCATTACCACATACCCAACAATCTCCATTATGAGACAGGTTTTTTTCTGATTCTATAAATCCACCGATATCATCTTTCTTTACATTTCCAAAAGACCGCAAGGCTCTTATTCTTCCTTTATTTTCCCCTGATTTCATGATCTCATATTTATTGTTCATTTTTTTGCCTTCTTTCTTGTATTAGAGATTTTATAAGCTTTACCTTTTCATCACCAGATACCATTGCATTACCAGTTACCCTTGCATTACCAAATACCCATGCATCATCAAATACCTTTGCATTACCAGTTACCCTTGCATCACCAGATACCCATGCATTATCAAATACCCATGCATTATCATATACATCACCCATTACCAATGCTTTACCATATACCTTTGCATTACCAGATACCCATGCATCATCAAATACCTTTGCATTACCAGTTACCCTTGCATCACCCATTACCAATGCTTTACCATATACCTTTGCATTACCAGATACCATTGCATTACCAGATACCCTTGCATCACCAGATACCTTTGCACCATCAAACACCAATGCATTACCAGATACCATTGCATTACCATATACCCATGCATTACCAAATACCTTTGCATTATCAAATACCCAACAATCTCCATTATGAGACAGATTTTTTTCTGATTCTATAAATCCACCGATATCATCTTTCTTTACATCTCCAAAAGACCGCAAGGCTCTTATCCTTCCTTTATTTCCCCCTGATTTTATGATCTCATATTTATTGTTCATATACATCCTTCTTTCTTAGTTCCCAACTATTAGAGATTTTATAAGCTTTTCAATATACCATTTTGCTTTTTTGTAATCTGTTAAAGTATCACCATCTGATCCAGTTCAGCCTCAGAAATGCAATCACCAAATACCCCTGCATAACCAGATACCTTCGCATTACCAGATACATCACAAATTACCAGTGCATCATCAAATACCAATGCATTACCAGATATCTTTGCTGTTTTACCCACCCTTGCATTATCAGTTACCAATGCTTTACCATATACCCTTGCATTATCATATACCCAACAATCTCCATTATGAGACAGATTTTTTTCTGATTCTATAAATCCACCGATATCACCTTTCTTTACATCTCCAAAAGACCGCAAGGCTCTTATTCTTGCCTCATCTTCACCTGATTTTATGATCTCATATTTATTGTTCATTTTTCATCCTTCTTTCTTATATTAGAGATTTTACCCATTTCGAAATGATAACTTTTCTATAATATTTGATTTTATTCCTTCTGGTATTTTCCCATTGTCTACCAACTCTCTAAATGCAACACTATTAATACGTTTATATAATAAGTTGAACATATTGTTTTTTTTCACATAATTAAAAACGGTGTCCCAGTCTTCCACTTGAGGAAAAATATCTCGGGTTATTCGTACTGAGTAACCATCAATACCCGTTTTTTCTATTCCCTCCCGACTCATTTTTTCAAAAAGTTCAGATTCGACTTGTTGGGCTTCTTCTTTTATACTTCTAACTTCTAAATTCTTTTCTTTTATTTTCTGATCAAGTTCTTGTTTTTTTTCTAATAACTCTTTTAAATTCATCGATATCTCCTTATTAACAAACTTCTTTATAAAATTTTTCGTTTGTACTTATTTTATTTTTTTCGATTTCAGATAAATCTAAGCCACTGTATAGTTCAATAAAATTCTTTAATGTTAGACCTGGATGTGTGATATCTAATATTTTTAATCCTACCTTAAGGCTAAATGCGGTTAATCCTACTGAATATGCCTTTTTATTTGTGTTTCTCATTTTTCATCCTTCTTTCTTGTATTAGAGATTTTATAAGCCTTTTTCTTACCTTACCTTACCTTACCTACTAAAATGCCTCGATATTCAGATTCTGAAAGCGTTGATTTCATAAAATCAATAATCTCAATAGGTATCTCTACATTACCAGTCCCCTCTGCTTTATTAAATACGAAAGCATTGCCTGATATCTCTGTATTATGAGTCACCCTTGAATCACCACATACCCACGCAGAATCAGTTACCCTTGCAGAATCAGTTACCTCTGATTTACCATGTACCCTTGCATTATCATATACCCAACAATCTCCATTATGAGACAGATTTTTTTCTGATTCTATAAATCCACCGATATCACCTTTCTTTACATCTCCAAAAGACCGCAAGGCTCTTATTCTCCCTTTATTTTCCCCTGATTTCATGATCTCATATTTATTGTTCATTTTTCATCCTTCTTTCTTGTATTCTTCGACATATCAAATATTGATGTCAACATCCCTTTGACTGATTTAAATGATATATTTATATTATTGTTCACTGGTTGTCTTTTGTCAACCACTTTTTTTATTGGGGAAAGAAACATAGAGGAAATCTGTTGTAATTTTTTTGCTTTTAAGAAATCAACAAAATTTCAGTTATAGAAATGGAAAATAAAAAAACGAAATCCTATTTTCGATTTTCTTAAAAAAGATAGTTTGTGCGTAAAAGATCAAAAATCTATGTCAGGCATGTCAGGGCTATGACAGGGCTATGACAAGTCCCTGTCATAGAAAAATGAGGCTAAATATAAGGTTTTTTAGTCTTTATGTCACTATGTCAAGGTTTTGCCCAAGTTGCTGGGGTTTTTATAAATACTGTCATGAACCATACTATTATTTGTATTTTTATTTTTTGAAAAGTCTATTTCCCCTGTCACAGTGACATAAGCCCCTTTTTAGCCTCATTTTTCTATGACAAGGCCCTGTCATAGCCCTGTCATAGCCCTGTCATAGAGATTTTTTAGAAAAGTCATTGACAAAAAATTGCTTTTTATTTTATGATCTTTTTAGAAGGATATAGGTTGTTAGTAGTAAACTTAATTATGGGGAGTATTCTATCCTTCTACTCCCCACCCCCGATAGGAGTAAGGGTCTTAAAATATAAAAAAAGGAAGGATAAAAAAATACATGTTTGAAGAGTTCTACCCCATTTATATTAAATCAGGATTTAAGGCATTAAAATGTAGGGGATATAATAGTGCTTGTACAATGTCATCAAAAGATGCAAGGACAAACGCTAAAATACCGCATACAAAGGGTTTTCAGAAAAGTTCATATCAAACCCTATCTCTCGATGAATGTATGGACTGGCAGCAAAAAAAAGGGTGGATTGGTTGGGTTGTGCCAAAAACATTAATCGCTTTAGATGTTGATAAAGATATTACACATATTGATCAGATTGATCTTTTCATAAAAGAAAAGGGATTGTCTGTTCCTATTCATCATACTAGGAATGGAAAGCATTATTTTTTTAAAGTCCAGGATGAGTTAACTGCAAATACTACCGCTCTTTTAAAAATTGGTTTTTCTGTTACATATCGTGTAGGTGGGAAATCCCAAGTTATTTTATGTCCTATGGAAACTGATCGATATTGGGATAATATTGAAAGTTTAGATAATCCATCACTTTTACCGACTTGTCTTACCCCTCTTAATTTAAAGAAAAAAGAAGATGTTCTAGAGGCTATAAACAATCAACTTTTTTATTATTATAAAAAAGGTATATTATCTGGCGTTTTCCTTGATTTTTCATATACAGGTTTTTTAGTCGATGATTGTGGACTGAAAAAAGAACAGTATATGTCTTTATTTTTTAGACTTTTTAAAGATGAGTTTGATAAAAAACAAACTGAAACAATGTATGATCGTGCAAAAAGTGTAAAAGAGAAACAAAGTACTGGAACTTTAATTAAAACTTTACAAGAAAAGAACTTGAAACATATTTTATTTCTTATAAGTAGTATTTCAAGCTTTAAAAAAACACCAAAAAGCCCGGAGCGTATTTCTCATGATATAAATGAAATTGTCGATTATTTTAACAAGGAGCATGCGATTGTTGATTTTTCAGGTAAGATAACAATTATGAAAGAGGTATACAATAATGAACTTAACCAAAATCAAAGAATTTTTTATGACTACCCGAACTTCAAAAGAAAATACCAAGCATTGCCTCCCATATTTATTAACAAAAAACCAATACCCCAAGCGGAAATATGGCTTGGGTCAGAAAATAGGCGGGAGTATGATTCAATCGACTATCTCCCTGGGCAAGACACAGAACACTTAAAAATCTTCAATGTGTGGGCTGGATTTTCAGTTAAACCTAAAGAAGGTAAATGCGATAAATATTTAGCCCACATTTATGAGGTTATTTCTAATAACAATGACAGTATTTATAATTATATATTGAATTGGATGGCGGATGCAGTTCAAAATTTAAGAGAGAGACTAGGCGTATCTATTGTATTAACAGGTAGGCAAGGTGTCGGGAAGGGGGTTTTTTCTGTTGAGTTTGGTAAAATATGGGGAGAACATTTTCTTGCTATTGGTAGATCGGATGCATTAGTTAATAATTTTAACTCTGAGTTAATGGGTAAATCTTTAGTTTATGCGGATGAAGCGTTTTGGGGAGGAGATAAACAAATATCTGGAATATTAAAAAGCATGATCACAGAGGACTCCTTGAGAATTGAATATAAAAGAAAAGAGGCAATTTATGTAAGAAATTATGTGCGTTTAATTGCAGCTAGTAACAATGATCGTGTTGTTCCTGCAGAAATGGGGGAAAGACGTTACTTTGTTATAAATGTTTCCGATGTAAGAAAACAAGACTATAATTATTTTAAAGAAATTACGAATGAAATGCAGAATGGTGGACGGGCTGCACTATTAAAACTATTACTCGAAAGAGACATTTCTAATGTAGATATTAGAGATTTCCCTAAAACAAAAGCACTTAGTAACCAAAAGATGCATAATTTGTCTAGTATCGATAATTTTTTATTCCATTTAATTGATGTTGGAGATATAAATAAATTTGTTAAATCACTTACAAATATTACTTTTAAAGATACTGATTATTTTGATACTTTTAAAATAGGTGGGGGATGGTTAGATCAGATATCAAGTCAATTATTACATAAAATTTATTTGTGGTGGTCTTCAGGAATGAAGGAAAGACATCCTTGTATTTCTATTCAAAATTTTAGTGCAAAAGTAACAGAGTCTATTGGGGCTGAATGTAAACGTATAAAATTACAGGATGGGTCATGGGTACGGGGTTATTACCTTTTACCCATTGATGAAACACTTAAACATTTTGAAATGATTTTTGGTCAAGGTTTATTTCAAAAAGATTTAGAGGAGGATGTCTTGGGACTAGATGAAACCTAAGAATTTTTTTCACTCTACCGCCTATAGAAATTGGTTACGTTGTAGAATCGCTTTTTTAAATAACCCGACAGATAATAATCTAGACTTGTTGATAACTTGGGCGATACGTGCAATGGATTTATGTGACACTGAATATAAAAGTATTGGTTTAAATAAAGATACAAATAAATACTCTTGGTTTAAAAAAGCCGACCACATATATTCACGTGATGATTTGGAAGGTGAGGTATTGATTTTTTATAAAATCAATACCTCGTTGGGAACAAGGTAGGGATGTTCTTTTTTAATATATAGGAATAATAAAAAAAATGCTAGAAAAAAATATTACAAATAAAATTATAAAATATCTAAATTCACTCGATCGTGTAAAAGCATGGAAAGTTCATAGTGGTTCTTATGCAACGCCAAGTAAGGCAGATATTACTGGTTCTTATAGAGGGCTCCGATTTGATATCGAAGTAAAACGGCCAGGTAATAAACCAACAGCAGCACAATTTTATTTTTTGGAATCTATGAAAAAGACAGGGTCAATCGCTTTCTGGGCTGATTCTCTAGAGAATGTAAAAATTGTGTTTGATGCTTTACATGAGAAAATTGACGAAATAGATAGTTTGTTGTTATTATTAAACTAACATGACTATATTAGACATAGAAAAATCTCAATGTTACTTTATGTTTTTTGAACTGGTGAATCGAATGAATACAGTTCTTGCCGTTTCTTTTTTTTACGAAGAACAAGAAGCAAAAGATGTATATTTGAGCTTAAACTAATGAATAATAAAAATAAAAAAGTTACTAAAAAAAATAAAAACTCACCTCTTTACGAGATAGGCAAAAATCTTAAAATGACTGCACAAGAACGGGCAGCTACTCAGTTTTCAGCGGTTGCTTTAAAGAAACTAGAAACTGTATTTGATAACCTTAGAGAAGGACATACAATAACACAGGCTTGCTTATTTAGCGATTTATCACGTGCAGCTTATTATCAGATTATGAAGGCTAGGCCGGATTTGAGAAGGGTTCAAGATTCTATTTTAGAATTAAGGTGTCAAATTGTGGAGGACTCTTTATTTAAGAACGCTGTGGATGGAAATGTGAAGGCTCAAGTCTTTTGGTTGAAAAATAGAAAAAAAGAACGATGGAAAGATCGAATAGAGTACGAAGATGAGAATTATGATACAATTAGTGAAAAAGATATGAAGAGAGATATACGGAGATTACTTAGTAATAATAAAGATATATTAGAAGACATTGAATCTGAACCAGATGAAAAAGATAAAAATACGTGGAGTTAAATTATAACTCAACTTTAGATTTATATAAAAAATTAAAACGTATTGAAAAGTTTAAGGTTCAAAATATGCTGGACTTTATGGACTGGGAAAAATATGAAAAACAGGGATTAATACGCCGTGAAGTTTTAGACCGTTTACTTTATAAGCTAGGTAAAAAAAAGATATTTGTTATATTTGGGGGTAATCGTTCTGGAAAGACGGAGACAGGCGCAGGCATAGTATGTGAGTATCTTGAATCTACACCTAATGTAGAGATAATGTGTGCCACAGTAGACTATAAACTTTCGGTAGATGTTCAACAGTCTAAAATTAATAAGTTATTAAGACAATCCAAAGTTAAATATGGGCAATTTTCCCCAGTTCGTGGATTTACTAATTCAGTGATCTTAATGAAAAATAACTCTAAATGTATTTTCAGATCGTATCAACAGGGGAGAGAGGCCGTTCAGGGTATGGATTTAGACCTAATATGGTGGGATGAAGAGGGGCCATGGGACTTTTTTCAAGAAAGTTTAGCACGGCTAACAGACCGAGATGGTGTATTTTTACTCACTTTCACGTCGTTAAGTGGATTTACTAGATTAGTTAATTTCTTGTGGGAAAGTGATAATGAACTTGTTAAAACGTTTGTTTTATCTATACTTGATAATCCATTTATACCTGAGATGAATAAAAAAGCATACCTAGACACTATTGACCCAGATGAAATTCAGTCAAGGGTTTACGGTAAGCCACATTTAAAAGAGGGTTTAATTTATAAAGAGTTTAATGCCCTTCATAAGGTAGACTCTTTTGATCATGTATCTCTTGCATTAAAAAACCCAAAAAGATATGAACTTCATGAAGGGATTGACCCTCACGAACGAACACCACATCATTGGATTCAGTTTTTATATGATCGGAAAGAAAACAAGATATATATCTGCGATGAATTAAAAGCACCAGTAGAGAGTATGATAGTTGCAGATTTTTCAAGATTAATTAAGTTAAAACGTGGTAAACACAAAGGATCAATGATAAATCCTCTATATTGTCAGATTGATACCTCATCTATGAAGCCAGATGTAATATTTAAACACCCCGACGAAGATAGAGAGGATACGCATACTGTTCGAATGGAATTTTTAAGGAATGGTATTGAGACAATATTATGTACAAAAGATAATGCGATTGGGGTAGGTGAAGTCAAGAATAGATTAAAAATTGTAAAAACATTAGGAGGTGAGATAAAGAAAGCTCCTAGTTTACTTGTTTTCAAAAATTGTAAAGGGGTTATATGGGAGTTTTCAAGGTATTCATGGGATTCTTACACCTCAGCTAAAATATCTGAAAAAAACGATATTCTGAACCGCCCTAAGAAAAAAGACGATCATTATATGGATATTATTAAATATGAGTGCTTAAAAATGAAAAACGATATGGGTTTACACATAGAAACTTTCGATTATGTCGAGAATTATCCTGGAACTGGATATTAATACCCAAAGTACAATGAAAGCGTATAAAAATTAGTTTCATTTCATATAAAACGTTTCTCTAGTTGTGTGTTTGACTAAAAGAATGGTAATCTAGAAAAAGTGATAAACAATTTTATGGTTGACTATTGAAAACCATATAGGAGATAAAAAAATGACAGAACTAAAAAATAATAATAACGATGTAAGAGCCGTTGAGTATTTTTTAAATTTAAAACAACTCTATCAAGATCAACGCAGTCCATGGGAAGATAAATGGAGGCAAGCATTATCCGCATATCATTTAAAAGATGATTTAAACAAAGTGTATGAAGGTAGAGCAAATATCCGTATTCCTATTATTCAGTGGAAAGTAAATGGAATTGTATCAAGAATAAATAGAATTTTGTTTAATGTGTTCCCTTTTGGAAGAATCGAGCAAAAGAACAAAAAAAAAGAAGGGGTAAAAAAAGGGGTTGTGGATTTATGGAATAAGTATATATTCGAAAAACAATTAGATACTATTAATTTTAAAAAGGAATTTAAACAATTTATTAAGAATAAAACAATTGAAGGTACTAGCGTTGCTAAAATCCCACAAGAATATGAAGAAAAAGAGTTTACGTATTTTGATGATTTCGATCCAGAGATTGAAGTGGTTAAGGATGATACTTCTTTTAGAAATATATTGTTAAAAGAGTTTTATAGTGATGTAAACAAGGAAAACATAAATGAAAGTGCAGCGTGTATCCATTCTACTGTTATGCCGTTCCAACACTTAATATTAAATGAAAAAAAGACAGAAGTGATCCAAGAATCGATTAATGGGGAAGTAATAGAGACCTCGGAGGAGGTAGGCGTATATAAGAATTTAGAATTATTAGTTAATTCAGGTCAGAATTTTACAGATGAACAAGCTGAATATATTCAGTTGTTGGGATTAAATAAGGGTCAGTCAGGCGAATTTTTTCGATCTTTAAAAGAGATAAGAAAAACAGGGATGGTACGAGTGGATGAGTGCTATGGTTTATTTGATTTAAATGGTGATGGAAAAATGGAGGAGGTATTGTGTACGATTGCTCAGGGGCGTGTCATTATTCGAATTGAGCCAACACCGTTTAAGCATAAGCGTTATGTAAGGCCGTTTATTGTAGGAAGGTATGAACCGATATCTAATTGTCTCTATGGTAATTCTAAGGTAATTGCAAGCTTAAACCTTTTAATGGAGCTAAATGCTTCACGGGCTCAGGCAACAGACGCAAAAACAAGATCGATTTCTAATATGTGGTATATGGACGCAACAAAAAATGTTAGATGGGATAAGACATGGCGACCTGGCGGAGTAATAGAAGGACAAGGGGCTAATGGGTTAACACCGCTTATAAATCCTAACTTGTCACATGTTTCAATAAATGATTCTGAAATGATTAGCCGTGATTTAGATCAATTATGGAATTTATCACCCGTACAGCAAGGGACAAGTGATTCACGATTGATACCTAAAACTGTGGGGGGTACTGAGCGTGTAATCTCTCAAAACGACATGCCGTTAAATGATCTTATTGATAATACAATTGAAACAGAGTTAAAGCCGTTTATTGAAATGTTATTTGAAAGAAATTTAGTATTTAAAACTATAGAGGATTTGTTTGAAGTTTGGGGGGAAAGAGAAATTGAGAACTCGGGTCTTTCTTTCGATCAGCCTATGAAGGATCTTTTATTTGCGTTTGATATAAAGATATTAGGGAATTTAGAGCTTTCAAATGAGGTTGCACATCAGAGTGGATGGCAATCGTTTATAAATTGGGCTATGACTGTACCTCCAGTAGCTAAGCGGATTGATTGGACGAACGTAGCTGAAAAGCAATTGGCTAGTTTTGGTATAAAAGATGTTTCAGATGGCATATGGTTAGATGATGAGGTTTTACTTGAGATCGATCAATCTGAATCTGAAAATGCTGAGATTTCAAAGCAAGTTAATAGAGAGGAGGTCAGACAAGACTTAGAGTTTGAGAAAGGGTTAGAAGTTGAAGGTAAAATAGTAGAGATGCAAAATGAGGCGATAATCGAACGATCTACGGGTCAGAAAGTACAGTAAATGAAAAGCACAATTAGTACAGAAAAGATTCGAGAAGAATTATATAAATTATTAGAGAATACTATTATAGAGATGGACAATAAATTGAGTGTTGATGAGCTAGATATACAATCAATACATCGATTAACTTCACAAAGAGTTATCATCAAAAGAATCTTATTAATAATAAATACTTTAGAACAAGAAGAGGAGTAATTAAAAATGGATTTCGAAAATAAAGAAGAAACAGAAAAAGACGAGGATATTGAGTCCCCTATTTTGGGAAAGAAAAAAAATAATAAAAAAAAGTCCTTGAATGATAATAACATTCAATTTGACCCTAAAAAATATATTGTAATTGAGAAATACAATGAGCAATTACCTATGAGAGAGTTAAATCGAAGGGGACAATTAGTAACAACATGGAAGGATACGGGGCGTACTTTAGAAAGGGAAGTTTTAAGTGATGAATTTATTCTAAAATATGGAAAAGGAAAAAGGGAACACGGTGTAGCTATGCATCAAGCAAAGTGTTGTTTTCGAACAGGTGAAGCTTTTAATGTTGAGTTGGAAAGAATATCAGAAACTTATTTAAAAATTGGTAGTAAAAAAATTGATGGGTTTTTCATTTCTGATTTATTCGATCGGTTCGGTTGGTCAGATGGAACACAAGTAAGTAGGCAGATGTTAGCAGATAAGTATAAAAAGCCTAGGGTCTCGGTTGATATTGCACAGAAAAAACTTTATACTATTTTAAGAGAAAAAGATATTTTGAAAGCGTATATGAAGTTAGTAAAAGATATCAAGGACACTTTTGTGAACGAACTTCGAGATGAAGTAGTACACGGGGAGTAATAATATATGTCACAAAAAGAATTAGAGGAGATAGATGTAAACGATTTGTCTTTTGAGGAGTTAGACAGTCTTTTAAATGAAGTTGAGGGATCAACGTCAAATAATTTAGAAGCTGAAACTGATCTTGATTCTCAAACAGAAAAAGAGTCTGAATCTATTGAAACCTCAGATACTAATGAAGAAAATGTGGATATCGATACCACAGAATCTACGGATAAAACTAGTGATGTCGATGATGAAGAAAGTACTAGCCCTGATACCAATGAATTAGTTGAGCCTCAATTTCAAGGTAAAAGTAAAGACGACTTATTGAAAATGCAAAGAAATGCCACTAAGAAAATATCACAACAAAATAATGAGATATATTATTTGAATAAACGTTTAGATGATTTTTTGTCTAAAAGTAAAGTCGAAAAACAACAAACGAATGAAACAAATGATGTATTAAAAGATTATGAAAGTTCTGATATACAGGCTATTGAGACATTAGTTAATAAAGTCTTATCTGAAAAGAACGACCGTGAAATCGAGATAGCTCAAAAAGAAAAAGAAGCTGTTATGAAAGAACATGATGTTTTATGGGATAATTTATCGGTTTTAAATCCAATATTATTCAATAACGTCAAAGATGCTTTGTTAGATGAAATGAAGAGTAATCCAGATAATACGGTTTATAAAAAAGGATGGCTAAAAGGTATTATTACGGAAAAATCAAAAGATTTTTCTAATGACAACCTTAAAGTAAAAAAACCGAAAAAAATTGTCACTACTGTAATGGGTAGTAATGGAAGTGCCTCCTCAATAAATTCTAACAATAAAGCTGTTGAAGATATGACAGCAGACGAGTATGTGAAATATATGCATACTCAAGGAATAAGAATTTAAAAAACTAGGAGTTTTAAATGGCAGATCAACAAGCAACACATGCAGCATTAACTAATGCTGTTGGTACATTTTATGGCAAGAAGATTTTACAAGCCTTTGAGCCAGAAACAGCGTTTTATGCAGCAGCCCCTATAAAAGAGCCTATTCCCATTGCAGGCGGTAAGACGATTAACTTTGATCGTTATAAAAAAGTAGCAGCCCTTTTTAAGGATGATACGGACGAGTTTACAGCACAACAAATGTATCTATCAGCTGAAACAGTTACAGCTACTTTACATGAGCGTGACGGGTATATTCAATTATCCCGTTATACTGTTTTAACTGCACGTGGCCGAGCGTTAGAGCGGGCAGCAGAGCGTATCAAGTTTGCAGCTGCTCAAACTTTAGACAAGTTAGTCCGTAACGATATTGGAGTGGCAGTTGCAGATAAAGCGACTTATTCAGCAGGGATGTTTGATAATTTAAGCATTGATGGTGGAACATTAAATCATTCTGGTATTACTGTTCGACTTTGGACACGTAGGGCCGATGGTTTTCCTTTGTATCACAATAAGACTCGACTAGCTCAATCTGCACTTGTTACATCTTTTGCATCGTCGGGAATGACAGTAAAGACACTGCAGCATGGGGTGCGAGTACTTGAAGGGAACGATGTTCCCAAGCTGTCAGATGGTAACTATCGTTTTATTGGACATCCAGATGTCGCATATCAATTAACTACCAATGCTGGATTTAAGGGTTGGGTATCTCCAACGTCAAGCGATGCTATGAAAATGTCGCCAATACGTAGGGATATCGTTGCAGGCGCATCAATTCAAACCACGACCTTGGGATTTAAATTTCCATTAACAGGTGATACATTATCTACAGCTTCTGGTAATGTGTATTGTTCACTATTGTTTGGTGATGAAGCTTTTGGAGTCACTGAAGTTAGTGGTAATGGTGGAGGAGCGACAGGCTTCCAGTTCTTCTTAAAACAGTCAGGTCCTACTACTGTTTCAGATCCAACAAACAAGAAGAAACAAGCAGCATTTTCAATCACAGCGGTTGCTAAAGTATTGAATAAGTCGGCGGGTCTTTGGATCGTGACAACTGATATCTAGTTTCTAAAAGAAAACTAAATATCATTGAATAATCCCACTAGAATATGTTACTATATATAGTATTCTAGTGGGATTGGAGTTCAAAATGGCAAAGAAGGCAATAAAGTTAATAAAGTTAAGTAAACAGCAAGAGGTTGACATTAGACAATCTTGGGAATCTGATAAATCAGAGAATAAGCCGAGATTAAATGAATTAATAGAAAGTAATAGAAATCATACCTTGTCTATCCTAAGGAGTATTAAAAACCTTGTAGTATGGAAAGACATTGAAGATATGGTAGATTTTGTAAATATACTGAAAATATGTGACACTGATAAAGATTCAATTCTATTAGAAGAAAGAGATGTAGAACTTTGTAAAAGGGTTTTGAGTGATTCAAGTAAAACAGGTAAGGTACTAGGTTCAGGTATGGAACTTTTTATTAGTGTATATCAGACATTTAATAATGCTATTTAATATTATAATTCCATTTTATAAAAATTATAATACGATTGAGAATCTTTTAAGATCGATTCAAGATCAAGATAATAAAGATTATACGACAACTATTGTAGTAGATGGTGAAGACGAAAAAGCAGGGGATCAATTAACGGGATATTTAACTAAGGGGGAATTTTCTTTTAATTTGGAGATGTTAAAAGAAAATAAAGGTGCCTCTTTTGCTCGTAATTTTGGTGCAGAAATTTCAGGTGAGGATTTAATGGCACAGTCGGACAATTCAGTACTCTTTTTTGTAGATGCGGATTGTAAGTTAATGCCTGGGGTATTAATGGATTTCAAGCATAACTTTGAAGAGAATCCAGATATATCTTTTTTATATGGTAATTACAGGTATGAAATGGATAGGTCACCGTTTATTTCACAGGAGTTTGATCGGTATTTATTAGAAACAATGAACTATATTCCTACAATGTCCCCTATAAAAAGAGATGTTTTCAATTGTGTGGGCGGTTTTGATGATAGGGCGTATTTTCAAGACTGGGGTCTGTTTTATAAAGTTGCGAGTAAGGGATATAAAGGTAAGTATTTAGGGAATAAGTATTTTATATTTTCAACAAGTTCTCCCGATAAAAATAGTATATCGGGTAATATAGATAAGACATTAGATGAAAAATGTTCTGAATTTCGTAATTATTATGGAATATTAGATAAGAAGCTAGTCACATCTACTTTTGGTGCACCATTACAAGCTATACAGAGAGCTAAGATATTAGATTCAGACTATGTAGGATTAGGACTTGGATCAGACCGATTAGCTTTGCCTTCAAACTATCAATTTAAGAATTGGACGCATACATATATGACAGGATGTTATAACAGTACAATTAATGCACTTGAAAACCACTTGGTATCCGTTTGTGGCCGTCCAATATATCATTTTATTGGGACCGATGTATTTACAATGTTCAATATACATTCAACTAGTGCGTTAAGAGATATTAAAAGAATGTTTGAATCTCAAGACGCTATTTTACTTTCAAACTCTTCTAGATGCCAAGAAGAGTTACGGGAATGTGGTATTGAAACGGACTTGGTTTATACACCGATATATAATATTAACCAATATAGATCTCTATGTAGTCTTCCAAAAAAGTTTACAGTTGCAGTGTTAATTAGTAAAACAAATAATGCTCATAAATTAGATGGTGCAGGCGGTCATAGTAATATTCCTTTGATCTTAGATGTTGCAAGTTCAATGCCAGATATTGAGTTTAAGTTATTTGGAGCGGAGCAAATTTATGGGAAGAAAAATAATATTGAATATTGTGGGCGTATTCCCTCGGGGAAAATGGTAGATTTTATCAATGAATGTTCAATGGTAATTAGATCAACAATACATGATGGATTTCCACAAGCTCCAATACAATTCATGTTATGTGGACGACAAGCACTAGTTTCTTGTCCAGATGCTGAAATGAAATACGCTCAGAAGTTAAGTTTTGAAGATAATTTAAATTGGAGCAAAAACAAGGATGAGATTATTTCAAGTATTTATTCAATGGAAGGTAAAAAAGTGCATAGTAATGCAAAGGAATATTATAGGGAACTTATGAGTGAAAGTGTATTTAAACATAAAATATATAGTTATATGGAAGTGAAAAATGAAAATTAGTTATGTCTTACCTGTTTTTAATAGCCAGTCAACGATAAATCACTGTATTAAAAGCTTGTTAAATCAAGAAAATGTTCCACACGAAATTATTATTATAAATGATAAATCAGATGATAATTCAGGGAGAATAATTGACTTCCATGATAATTCACTTATTCGTAATTTTAGTAACTCAGAAAGGAAGGGTGCAGCATATTGTAGGAATTTCGGTAATTCTAAGGCTACAGGGGATATTATAGCTGTTTGTGATGCTGATATTTATGAACCAACTAGGGGAGATGCAATTATAAATTTTTTTAATGAGTTCCCTGAAAAATGTGTTTTTTATTCTGCGTTAACTTGTTTATCATCTCGAAACCCCTCGGAGCAATGGGGACAAGAAGCATACGAATGGGATTTTAATAGTAAATGCCCTATTTCGCATCCTACTGTAGCATATAAGAAAGAAGTCTCAAATGAAATAAAATATTGCGAAGACTCAAAAGACACTGATTTTTACGAGTTCTTTTTATTAGATGCTCATAAAAAGGGCTATTTATTTGGAGGTTGTCAAAATACTTTATTGAATAAAATTGAAGGCGATACAAAAAGGGACCGAGAAGGTGCAATGAAGTTAAAGCTAGAAAAATATAAAGAGTATGGTATTAACATTGAAAGCTAATCCAACTAGAGAAAAGCACGTTAATTTATGTCTTCCTTATACGATGACTCAAGCTCCACGGTTACAAGTTCTTTGGAATCTTGTTGAGCTTACCTCAATTAAATACGATTTAAAAGGGGCATATTTAGAGGCTGGGGTCTATAAAGGTGGATCGTCCATGTTAATGGCGTACGCTTTGAAAGAATTTAATAAATCTAATAAATTATATCTATTTGATACATTTAAGGGGATGACATACCCAACTGAAAAGGATAAAAAAATAAATAAGACTGGTACATTTTTTGAAAAATGGGAGATGTGTAAAAAAGATTTTGGGATTGTGGATTGGTGTTATGCCTCTTTAGATTCTGTAAAAGAAAACATGGGGAAAACAAAGTATGATAATATAGAATATATAGAAGGCGATGTCCTTAATACTATTTCAAAAAATAAACTAAATGATCTTGGATTGACAAGCATTTCATTATTACGAATTGATACTGATTTTTATGAATCTACACGTCATATATTAGATCATCTTTTTTATTTAGTAGAGGACAAAGGATTTATCGTATTTGATGATTATAATTGCTGGCAGGGAGCTAATGAGGCAGTAAATGAGTTTTTTATTAAAAACAATTTAGATAAAAAAGATATTGTATCAGTAGACCATTCGTGTTCGATTTATCAAAAAGTAGGGATAGTATAAAGAATGGATAAGATTGGGAGTCTATTGACGGTGCGTTTTCAGAGTAAAAAAGAGGCTCAGGACTTACATATAAATAATTATCGTTCGGATGGCGTATTGAAACAATATGGGGCTCCGTACCAATCACATTATTTTAGGGTCCGTTATGTTATTGATCAAATTGAAGAGAATAGCAAAGTCTTAGACGTGGGGTGTAATGGTGGTTCATTAGGCATACATTTATTGAAAAAGGGATGCCATGTAAATGGCATTGATTTGGTAGATGAACTTGTCGAAAAAGCGAAGCGTCGTGGTATTTTTGCGGAGAAAGGGGAGGCGGAGAATTTATCAAGATATGATAGTAAGTCTTTTAAATATGTCATATGCACAGAGGTGTTAGAACATCTCTATGACCCATTTCCAGCGGTAAAGGAAGCGTATCGAGTATTAAAAGAAGGTGGTAAATACATTATTACAGTTCCGCACCCTAATGGGCGTATGGGAGGTGAAAAATTAGGGGATTATCATCAACAAAATTTTACACTAGAAATATTAAACACATTAATCTATAGCTGTTTTAAAAAGGGTGATGCTAAAATAATAGAAATACCATATACAGACCAATTTAATTTATCAGAGGGGATATCTCCAATTGGAACGGATAAAAACGGTAATAATTTATACCCTCCTCAATGGGTTGGTATTACAGCAGAAAAGAAAGTGGAATAATCATGACAAAAATTGAAAATTTTGTAGCTGGTTTAAACTACATACCTAGGAAATTACTAGGTTTTGATATTTTAGATATACCAGAAATAGAGAATACATTTGAATTGTTAGGGATATTTGTAGGATTATTAATAGTAATAAGTATAATGGCGTGGATAATAATAAAGATCATAGATAAGTTTGATTCAACTTTCTCAAGAAAGTTTTAGAATAAAATCGGAGATGTATAAAAAATGTTAAAAATCTTATATATACCATCGCTTAATATCCCTGTTTGTTATTGGAGGGTTGAGAATTATGCAATGCGTATGGTCGATTTAAAAAAAGACGTTGCTGTAAATGTCGAGTATTTTACAGATATATTAGATATAAAAATGGCTTGGGACGATGCTTGTGTAGGAAAAGGGGATATATCTAAAGAAATTCAAACCAAATTAAGAAATGCATTTAAATTTTTTAATATTATTATTTTTCAAAGGATTCAAAATATGCCTGCATTGGCACTAATAGAAAAATTAAGAGGCGAATACCCCAGTGTAAAAATAGTTGCCGAGTTAGATGATAGTATTTATGAGGTTCCATTATCTTCACCATATCAATGGTCGGATCAACATCGATGGTCTGTGGAACATTTACATCGTAGTGATGCTGTTATTTGTTCTACAGAATATTTAAAAAACAGTGTTTTAGAAGTTATAGGGGAAAAGCCAGTCCATGTAGCTCCTAATTGCATAAATACAAAAATATGGAATCCAACGGGTGTTAAGAAATATTTAAGGCATAGAGAGTCTAACGTATACAGAATAGGTTATGTAGGGGGTGCAGCCCATGATGAGGACTTAAGAATTGTTTATAAGTCAATATTACCTATAATTAGAAAACATATTAAGTTTATTATTCGATATGGGGGTTATCGTCCTAAATGGCTTAAAGATCATCCAGATATTGACTTTAAAAGCGTTGCCTGGTCAATGGATGAATACCCTCAACAGTTAGTAAACATGAATATTGATTTAGCGTTAGCACCATTAAGAGATAGTGAATTTAATAGATGTAAAAGCAATTTAAAATGGATTGAATGGTCAAGTTTAAACATACCGTTACTTGCTTCAAATGTTGAGCCGTATAAAAAAACAAATGGCACTATATTTTTAACGGAAAATCATGTTGAAGAGTGGAGAGGAAATATAAAGTTGTTTGTTGAAGGTGGAAATCACCGAACTGGTGAAAAGTTCAATTTAAGATCAGAGAGTTTAAGAAATTATGATATTAAAAAAGAGACACGAAAGTTAGTTAGTTTTTTGAAAGATATAATATAATACCGGTCGAATTCGACCGGTTTAGAAAAGAAGCGGGGCTAAATAGCTTTACACTTCCCTAAATTATGGTAGATAGAAAAAACATGGTATATTATACTAAGTATTAGTGTAATATAGGAGTTGTTTTTTGACACAAGCTCAAAACACGTATGACATCCCTAAGTCTACATATTTCTCAACAGTAGACACTAGTTTTTTAACTGGTGATAGTCCCGTAACATTAGATATAAACACAACATTAGGGCGGAATAGTGTTGATGGGTATATATTGAATGATGGGGTGGGGGATTTTACGGTTAATTTATCAAGTGATGGTACAAATTTTGGAAATGATATACGAATAAAGGATGGAGAATCTTTTGATTTACGGGCTTTAGATATCAATAGTATTAAAATAACTTGGATTGCTAATAGTTCCTATAGAGTTTTTGCAACATGAGTAATAACATGGATATATTTGCAGGTTTTAATGGGTATTTAGTCGATAATTAAAAAATAGGAGTATATATATGAGTACGTTATCATCTATTCGAAGTCTATTAGAAAATCAAATTGATACAGGTACAACGGATTTGACAACAGACCCCACCTCTACACTTTTGAATACGTATATTAATCAATCTATAAGGAAAATAACAATAAAAGATCGTCCAAGAGAATTATATAGTGCTACGGTCTCTACAGCTAATATCACCATAAATACAAATACCGTTTCTTTACCATCAGGAATATTCTTCCCAGACCTTATATATTATAAAAACAGTTCAGGAACTGTGTTAGAGATATATGAAAAACCGATAAAACGATTAATTGAAATTGAAGGAGCAAGCCGTTTTTTTGATTCGACAAATACAGGTGACCCCTCATATTATTCAGTTAAAGGGACATCATTATTATTTAATAAATATTTTTCTAGAACATCGACAGGAGCTATAAAAATATATGGTATGGGATTTCCTACAACACTGTCTAGTGATAGTGATTCTACTGAATTACCTACGGATTATGATATATTGATTGTATATGAGGCAGCAGTACTTTTTTATCAAAAAGATGATGACTTAACAAATCAATTGAAGTTTGAGCGTTTATCGGAAAAAGAAAGGGGAGACTTGAGGGTATTTTTAAGGACTAACGATTCAGGTGTAATTGATTTAGACCCAAAGGTTTTTACAGGTAATTTTGAGAGTGCGAAAACAAGTCAATCCGTATTTTTTGGGAGTTAATAATTGAGTAGTTTTGCAAGTACAAGTATTGATAAATTTATAGGGTTGAATACTAGTAGAGATGAGCTATCATTGATCCCTGGTCAGCTTTCAAAAAATCATAACTATTTATACATGGCTAATGGAGGATTAAGAGAACGTGGAGGAGGTGATAAATTAACAGGTTCACCGTTAGGAGGGGTAGTGTATTCACTTTCCAGTTATAGAAATGAGAACGGGACAGAATATTTAATAACAAATCAAGCGACAGATGTTTATTATTATAGTTCAGGCTGGAACGCTTTATCTTTAACACTAACCTCAAATAAAAAAATGCGGTGGGTTCCTGGTGGAAAAGGGACTGATTCAGCCCTATATGGCATAAATGGTAGTGATACTATAGTAAAAGTATCAGGTGTTACACCAACAGGGTCTAGTGTATCAGGAAGCCCCACTGATTCTATTGCAATGATAAAGCATAAAAAACGATTGTTTTCCTTAAATCAAAATGGAACATTGTATTTTACTGAGGTTTTAGATTTTGATACGTGGAATACTGGTCAAAATACGATTGATATAGCCCCGGGATCAGGAGGGGATGGTGTCGCTTTAGAAGTTTGGGGAGATGCTTTATTTATCTTTAAAGAATATGGGGTATATGTTTTACCGAACGCAGCAGACCCAGTACCTAAAGTTAATTGGGCAATTTTAAGGTCAGATGCAGCAACGGGTACAAAGAGTCCAGACACTGTTAGACGGACAAAGCGAGGGATTTATTATTTATCATCAGATAATTTTATAAGGACTATATCACCTAATGTTAGTTTTAGCAGTGGTGAATATTCACTTGGCGGTTCTGGTAGTCCTATTATATCAGTACCTATTGAAAATGATATGGAAGAAATATTAGATGATGCAAAAAAAGTAAATGCCCAAGCTATTGTACATAATGATCTATACATTATAGGATTTCAAACTGTGAATAATGCATTAACGTTTAATGATTTAACTTATTTTGCAGATACGAATAAATTTGTACAATTTGAAGGTATTCAAGAGCCTCAACCTTATTGGGGGCAATTTACGGGGTTTGACTATGATTTTTTTGCTATTCAATTAGGAAGTGGTAAAGTAAAGCTATATGGAGCTAAGGGGGATTCAGTAGCAGGGGATGTACATGAAACTTTAAACGATACGATTCATAATGACAATAGCACTGCTATAGTTAGTAAGGCTATTTTAGGTTGGTATCCAGTTGGAGGAGAAAGCACGTACAAAAAGATGAAACAGATTTATTTTGTAGGTGAAACTGAGAATTGGGAAATCAAGTTAAAATTTGTAGCATATAAATTTGGGAATTTAGTACCCTCAGAAGGTGAGGGGTCGTCCTATACTTATCAATCAGCAACAACGAATAAAATAGTTGTAGGAACAGCGATAGTAGGAACTGCCGTGATATCAGATGTTACTGTAGGGTCTAAAAAAATTAGAACTAGTTTAAAAGGGCATTTATTTAGGGCTGAATTTGGAAATGAAAATGCGGACGAATTTACTAGGATTGATAAAATGGTTATTTATTTTAGGCCGATTAAAAATCAATAAGGAGAAATATAAAAGATGGCACAAGTTGATAGTTTAAGTAATGAATTTGAAAAAGTAAAAGCTCCTACCCTTCCACGATCTCAGCAAGAAGTCGCTACACAAGCCTTTGAGTCCTCTGTTAGTCCATTAAGAGACGAGTTTAAAGAGCGATTAAAGACAAATGTTGAATCATTAGCGAAAAGAGGTGTTGAGTTTGGAGGTGTGGGGAGACAAAGTTTATCAGATATTTTTAAAGAGCAACAACGAGTAGAAGGACGTATCGCTAGTGATATTGGTTCTCGATTAGGTCAATCAGCTTTAGATCAAGCCTTTAGGTCTTCAGAAGCTGCAAAGTCAAGAACCTTACAAAAAGATTTACAAGAGGCTGGTTTTCAATTTGAAGGAACACAACAAACTGAGCGGTTAGAATTGACAGAACGACAAGCACAATTAGGCCGATCATTTCAAGAAGAACAAGCACAATTAGGCCGTGAATTTACATCGGAAGAGCGTAAACGTCAACAAGATTTCGGGTTGACAACTCAAGAAATTTCACAAGATTTTCAAAGGGAACAACAACTTTTTAACCGTACATTTACATCAGAGGAATCTGATAAACAACGTCAATTTCAGACAGCACTTGTTGACAAAGAAATCGCATTTAAATCGACACAGGCGGATTTAACTAGACAAGAAGCGAAAAATAATACAGCGATTGAATTAGCTTTAAGAGGTAATTTAACGGGAGAAGATGTAGACGAATTATTTAGACAAACTTTTGGGGAGGATGTAGTTTTTACAAATCAGGATGAAAAAGACATGCAAAATATTGCAGCAGCGTCGGGTTTATCTGTAGATGATTATGTATCGATGAGGCGAGCGATAGGTCAAGGACAGTTAAGAGATGTTATAGAGAATCCAGCTGATTATGTTGAATCACCACAAAAATCTAGGGATTTTCAGATGGAGATTGCTAAGTTAATAAATGAATCTAAAAAAGAAATTGCTGATATTGAAAGCGAGGGAAAAGTTTTATGTACGGAGCTTTTTCGTCAAGGTAGACTTCCGTATCAAATTTTAAAAGAAGATATAGGATATTCAAAAAGAATACATCCAAGCGTTGTAAAAGGGTATCATTTTTGGGGGAAACCCTTAGCCAGTATGATGAGAAAGTCAAAAGCAATAACCTTTTTACTTGAGCCATTTATAAAGTCATGGGCTTATCATATGGCATATAAAACAGGATATATAGAGAAACGAAATATTATGGGTCAAGTTTTAGAATTTATTGGTATTCCTCTATGTTTTTTAATAGGTTGTGCTATTCTTAATAGAAAGGTATATAACAATGGCTAGACTACAAGAACTTTTATCGCAAAGCGTTACACAAAACTTAGGACTTTCTGATCTTTTAAGGAAAAGAGATATTGAAGCACAACAGTTAGGACAAGTACAACAATTAGAAGGCGAGAAAGAAGCAGCAAATGTTAGAGCATCAGCACGGAAACAAAGAGGGGCATTAGAAACACTAGGGGCTCTAGCAGGAGCGACAGGCGGGTTTATTTTTGGGGGACCACAAGGGGCAGCAGCAGGGGCTAAAATTGGACAAGCAGTTGGAGGGGCAGCATCTGGGAAAAAAGCAACGCAACAAGGCTCAGCAACTGCAAATTTTATAAGTGAGGGATTAAAAACAGCCTCAGAATTTCAAAAAAAAGACTTAGATACTGAGGAAAAGAAAGCACGTATTCAACTTACACAAGCACAAACACAAAAGATTTTAACTTCAAAGACTGAACGTGATAGTTTTGAAAATCTTTTAGGGAAAGATAAGTATACAACCCCATCCATTAAAAAAGCGATAAAGGATAATGATTTTTCATCTCTCGAATTAAAAAGTGAATCCATAAATAAAATGGGATTCTCGCCTTCTGAAATTAAATCCGTAACCGATTTAAAGGAAACATTAAAAAAAGACCCTACATTTAAATCATCCCAAGATCAATTATTCAAAGTGAAAAATGCAAAGGAGCTACTTTCAATCGGTAATCCAATTTCAGATGCAGCTGCTCAAACATCGGTAGCTAGGCTTTTCGAAAAAGGAGTAATGACAGATCAAGATGTTAATAGGCTGGGGGGAAGTCGTGCAGTAGCAGCATTTTTAGACCAATTTTTAGAGAGGGCTAAGGATGGTAAATTAACCGAAGAAAACAGGGAGTTTATGGGTAGTATTGTAGATTCAATGCAAAATACAGCGAATGAAAATTTAACGAACGTTTTAAATGTTGAACTTGAAAGTTTTGAAGCATTACAAGGTATTGATTCTGATCGGTTACGTCCTGTTTTTGACCCATTTACAGGCTCGGAGAAAATTGAAGTCAAAAAAAATACAGGACAAGATAGGAAAGTTAAAAGAGATAAAAGTGTTAGTAAAGAGGATATTAAACAAGCAAAGAAGTTTATTAAAGATTTTCCAGGAGACCCCAAGGTTGAGTCATTAAAAGCAAGGTTACGGGAATTAGGAGAGGTTATCTAGTGGTATTTGATCCTGAAAATTTTTTATCTGAGACTGAAGATATAGCAGTAAAAGAGTTTGACACTCAAGGATTTTTAAAAACTGATATTGACGATAAAGAAATAATAACTCAGCGTGATCCTAGCCGTATGGAAACAATTAGAGATTTTTCAGGTGAAGTTATAAAAGGTGGGAAACGAGAGATCGGGGGGTTATTAAGAACTACGAGATCAATAAGTGAACAAGCAGCTAAAGACTACCTCACGTTTAAAGGTGGGGCTGCTGAGCAGAAATCAAAAAGGGGCCGTGAAATAGGGCAGTCAGCCGTCCAAGTTTTGAGAGAATCCCCAACACTATTAAAAGATGTTGTTTCAGATATAGGTCGAACGTTTGGAATTGATTTTAACCGATCAGAAAATAAACTTAGTTTTGAAACAGCGATGGAAAAATGGAAATCCGCACCGATTGAGTCAGTACTTGATGCTACTTTTTTGGGAGGAATAGCAAAGTCAGGAGCAAAAAGTTTATTTAAAAGTACAGCAAAATTTATAAATCATGATTTTAAAAAAGGGACGCAGCAAATTTTTGGAAAAGGCGATGTAGAAACTGAAGAAATTTTGAAACATATCTCAAATAAAGAAGTAAACACAGTACTCGGTGATCTCTATGATGAATCCAATATAATTCGTAGACTCGATATAAGAAAACAGTTAGATAACCCTAATTATGTAGAAGAGGTTGGTAAATCTACCGTTGAAAATATTCAGCGTTTGAAAAAAAGAGATCAAATAAAACTAAGTTCTTCCATAAATAAAATTAAAACAAGAAAAATAGATATGAAAGAATTACAGTCTGATATAGCAGATCAATTAGATAAAACAGGTTTTTTAAAAGAGGGTAAAATACTTGACATTGATAATATAGAGCCAGGGTTAAGTAAGTCAGCACTAAAAACTGAGATTTCAAGACTAAATGAAAAACGTCCATTAACAGCAGGTGATTTAAAAAAACGAATGGATAACTTAGATAATAAAATAAACTGGAAAAGCCCTAAAACAGCGGATTCGGGTTTAATACAAATACGTAGATCATATCGTAATCAAATTAGAAAATTATCTCCAGATTACAATGAAAGGGCATTGTTAGTATCTGAGAAGCTGGATTTATTTGAATCTAAATTAAAAAAAATGGAGAAGGTAGGTGGAGGTGAGAGTTTTGGGAAATCTATGTTTTCAACACGGGAAGAGATGAACGAATTTATAAAACTTATGGAAAAGTCACCCGATAAGATCACCGGTAAAATTTTAGGGGATTTAAAGACTTTAAAGGCTTGGCATGCTTGGAATCGGTACTTCAAACAGAATCCTAGTGTTGTATTCAGCAATGTAGATCGTGTAGCCCAAGGTGCTTTACCTATTTTAAAAAAAAGAGCAATAAAGGCAGATTTAACACTAAGAAGCCCTAGACCTCATCGTCATATTTTTAATCAGTTAAAAAGATCACCGAAGCCCGTTCGTGTTGGGTTAGAATTAAGTGAGGAGGAAAAAATATAATGGCATTTATTACTCAGTTTTATACTTGGGCTACAGGAAATACAATTACAGCCGCTCGGCTAAATGGAAATATAAGTAATATAATTGACGGTTTAGATAGTGGAACAAAAGATATTAATATAGCGAAATTACAAATTGGGGGCAGTGATGTAATTGATGGGTCACAGAATTTTGTGTTTGCGGGTGACTTAACCAACACTTCTTCCACATCTTCTAAACCGTTATGGACAATAAAGAATACCAACACGGATGCGTTTTGTGGGGAAATACAATTTTATAAGTTCAGTGCAAGCCCCGCAGACAATGATGATCTTGGTAATATCACTTTTTATGGGGATGATGATGGGACAACTAAGACATTATTCGCTCAGATACTAGTAGAGTCCGAAGATGTAACGGATGCTACTGAGGACGGGAAAATAACATTTAATACGGTAAAGGCGGGTACGCTTATCCCTTCCTTGGCCTTAAGGGGTAGTGATGTCACAATGTATACGGCGGTAAATGATGGAAGCCCACAAATACGTATAGGGGCTACTGACTCTGAGGAATTTCATATACAAGCTGTATATGATTCAGGCGGTCAAACATTAGATTATGTTCTCTTTCAAACAGATGTAGCTAGTGCCACAGCAGATAAGGGGGAATTTCGTTTTAATGTAGATGGTACAGAAATAGGTCAAATAAATGATTCAGGTGTAAATGTTGTTACTGGATTAGGTTATTATATAAATGATACCAGTGTATTAAATGGTACTACGTTAGGGTCAGGAGTCGTAACAAGTTCGTTGACAACAGTAGGAGCATTGGATAGTGGATCAATAACTTCTGGGTTTGGAGCCATTGATAATGGAACATCAAATATTACTACGGGCGGAATAATAAAGCTTGATGTTGATGGTACGGCAGAAAACGCAGCCGGAAGTTTAACGTTAGGTGCAGGGAATGATGCTGGTATTTTTTTTGATGGAACAAACCTAGTACTAATAACAAATGGTGCAGGAGCAAGCGGTATTATACTTGATAGCGAAGATGATACACTAGAAATTAAAGGATCAGGAGTTTTGCAGGCAACATTTGACACTACCGGCTTGAATTTGGTCACTGGTGACGCATATTACATAAACGCAACCAGTGTATTAAATGCAACAACGTTAGGATCATCAGTCGTCACTAGTTCGTTGACTTCCGTAGGTGCATTGGATAGTGG
>Ga0080013_1001007_pt1 | contig 38251 bp, 36 predicted proteins | sample ETNvirenome_6_85_FD_69236 | JGI IMG/M metagenome (GOLD analysis project Ga0080013, IMG submission 69236) | Marine viral communities from the Pacific Ocean - ETNP_6_85 (SPADES assembly) (version 2) | ecosystem: Environmental > Aquatic > Marine > Oceanic | place: Pacific Ocean | collected 2013-06-19 | reverse complement strand
TCTATTCTCTATGTCAAACTGATCAACTACGGGATTATCAAAGTGAAGAGCCTCATGAATTGAATCTGATGATAGATTTTGATTGAGTTCGAATAGTTTCTCCTTATCATCCCTTATCATTGATCCAAATAAGGTTAGTTTAGCAGGGCCCTTTTCAAATACCATGAATGATCCGCTTATTTCAGATAGTGATCCTGATGTTGGAAGGCCTGCGGGAAGATTTAACAAATGTGTATTCGGAAACCCCCATCCTGCAACTGCGTTAACTGTGCAGTGATCTCCTGGAACGCCTGCAGGATATGCTAGTGGGCTTGTTCCACTACACGGGACAGAAGATATTCCTGCATCGCAGCCTAATATTAATTCATCTCCCGGCAATAGGACATATGGGCTAGGAGTGCTAACCGGAAGATCTCCAAATACAATTGGAAGTGTTGTTGTTCCAGAGTTATCAGGCACCAATACCGTTGCAAATTGATCTGACGAACAGAACCAGGAATAATCGAAGATGCCTCCATATCCGATTCCCCCTGCTGCTTGAACGATATTTGTATCAGCTCTCGTCAGCCACTTAGAATCTTTCGTCATTTTTTCATTCTGAGTCCTTAGGCCGGACATTAAACGAAATGGTCGTGAATCTTCTGCCATCCTAGATTTTGCTATAGGGCCGTGATCGTCCATATGCGCTATCCTGTATATCCATTCCGGATTAGAATGATGAAATTTTCCTCTTAGCGGGTAACCTAGCGTGTACGCCAGCGGAAGACCAGCATTGACGTCGACTGGTCGACTTCCCCACATCGGGACTGCATCTCGTCCAAAGTACTGAATATATGGAAAGCCCGGGCCCTCAGATGTGAAATAGGAATCATTTACTCCTTGAACAAGTGCTCCATTGAAAGTTAATCCGAATGAGAATGCTTCAGATGTTGCCTTCTCACCCTCAAAGATTCCGTTAAAGTGGCAGCCAGATTGAAGTGAGAATACTACACCTCTTATCTGTGGTAAGCTCGTGTCGTGATTTCCCCCAGCTGTCTTACTCGTCGGAGTGATACCAAATGCGCCACTTACGTGCCTTGGGGATGTAGTCCCGCCAGGCCAGAAGTCCTGAACAACTATACTCCCAACCTGTGACGGAACGAATACTCCGCAGGTATTAATTTCCCTCGCAGTGGGGATTACTGGCGTGACATGAAGATCATCGTAGCCGGTATCAGGTGCAAAATTTCTGTGTGCTAAACGAGTTCCTCCCAAGAACTGGCCAGATGCAACTGCAGGTGTCATCTCAATTCTAATTGATCCTGTAAATGATGCCTCCATGCCAGCGGCGTCGGAGCCGCTTATATCTAAGATCTTAGGAGCTGGTAGAAGATCACCGGCTGAGTCGTGAGTTTGCAATAGCTTAATAGAAACAGCTGGATTGTGCGGGAGGCCTCTCTTGTCTATTTCAGACTGAATATCAGTATTGAATGCACCTGGAGACCAGCACGCAACAGACCCACTGGCTATGAGAAATCGCTGAGAAGACTTGAAATCCTCTACTGAGTCTTGGGCCGAGCCAGGATCTCGTGCCTGCCTATAGAGAAAGAAGACATAATTGTCTATATCTCTAATTGAACTATCTACTGAAACGCCATTTGGAAACTTTACATCCCAGTCAACGAACGCATCCTCAGTGGACCATGAGTCTCCTCTATTTCCCTTACCATCCTTTGGCCTGTTGGCGTAGATATTTCCATTTTTTCTTCTAACCCTTATTGGAATTTCAATAACAGCCTTCTCTAACGCAAAAGGATGTGCTATATAGTTTGACATCTTAAATACATTACTTGCAGTTGCGTGGAATGTTGCATTGTTCGGCCCCATTCCAGTCATTGTTGGAGCACCGATCTTATCATACCCCATTTCCAATAGATCTTCGTAGGTTCCAGCAAGGAATCCCATATGATGAGACATTGTAAACTGATACTGTTTAAACTCTGTACTCATTGGCCAGTTAACCGGGTCACTGGGGGAGGTTAAATCTTTCCCTAAGTCTAGCTCCCACGTGGGAATGTCTCCCCATGGTCCCCATCCCTGATTAGTCCCTACTATCCAACCGCCGGGCGGTGTGTTATAGTAGTTTGAATTAACAGGCTTCCCATGGTAGAACATAGTATAAAATGTTCCCCAGCCGCCCCTATTTGTGCCGCCAGATCCGCCGTGCCAGGGAGGATCGAAAATACTGTCATCTGTAGCAGTGACCCAATCAGCTCCTTGGGGACCTATTATTCCAGCACTAGTTTGAAACCCCTGGTCTTCCCAAACTCTCAAGACAGGATTATAATATTTAAATCCTGTGTGATATGATCCTGAAAATTCTGTTCCGAACTTATTCCAGTAATGCAGATGCTTTCCGGGGTCATCTGGATAAAAAACAGGAGGAGAGGGCCAGGCGCTGACACAGACTGGAAATGATCCCCCTGGGTATCTGTCTGATCCATAATCGCCGTGCATTTGCCATGAATTAAACCTTGATATTGTTCTTTCTTCTGAGGAGTCGATCGGTATTACTATTTGAATTTTGTCATCTAGCGGAGAAGAGAATCCCGGATACACGCTATTTGGTGTTCCAGCATGATAGAAGTGTGTGTCACCAAGGTAGACTCTTGATTCATCAAATGGTTCGAAGTCATGTCTTGGAGAGCCTACTCCTCTCTGATCTATTGAGATCTTCATTCCCTGGGTTGATACAAATGGTGACACAACTCCGGGCGCAAACATCTCATACTTGGAATTTGGATCACCATGACTCTGGCCGAGAACATCATCCTGATTTGGAGATGCTATCCAGTTATCCAAATACTTGTCATGATCAACTCTCTGAAGGACATCTGCGTAATGCACATCGTCTGCCGGACCAAAGATAATCTCCCTAGTAGAATCGTAAGGGCTTATGGGTGAATTTCCTAATGTTACTGTTCTGCCAGTTGTTCGAAGTATTGTTGGGTATGATCCTGTGGCATTATCCCTCTCATTAAGAATAACACGATAGGGATTATCTAGATATCCAGATCTAATATCATCTGATATGTTTTGTTGAGAAAGAGTATATAGAGCCTTTATCTCATTTTCTGAAAGTATGTTGCTCCAGATGGCTACGTCAGCTATTATCCCTGAGACACCAGCAGCGGCGGTGCCGTCGCCGGCACCTATGTAGGCGTCATTATTGTATATACCCTTCCAGGTCCCAGATGCCGCGGTGGTGTTGGGAAAAGCACCCGGTGATTCACCATTTATGTATAGCTGTGGATCTGCTGACACGCCGGCACCGGGATTGTATGTTATGGCAATATGCGCCCATTCATCAATTGGGAGCGGTTGCGTGGTTGTTTCCCATAGCGCGCGCGAGTTGGTGGAGCCGGTCCAGTTAGCAGTGAAATAAACATCACCGTCGGTTCGTATGATAATCCTGAACCCACCAAGAAGACCAGGGCTCCCAAAAGAAAATAACCTTCCTATATTGCTGGTGGCGACATCCATCTTTACCCAGGCTGCCATTGTCACTTGACTTGTTCCAGTGAGTCCTATTCTTGATTCCCAATCTCCCCCAATATCAACATCATCGCCACTCCCCACCGCCTCATCTTCAAATTTACAAACTCCCGTCTGTATTGTCTGACCTTCGGGGCCAGTCGGGATTGCCGTAGCCGCCTCGAAGGAAGGCCTTTCTTGCGCTGAATTAAATGTACCATCCCTAAAGTGTGGACTGCTATCTAGAGCATCTCCTGAAATTGAAACATCCTCATTTAATCTCCACCAGCCTTCGAGTGAATCTTGTGATGCGTACTTATATTGCGTGCCGGAGCCCGCCTCTGTGACGTCAAATTCCTTATTAAGGTCATACTGTAGATTTTTTATAATTCTTGGCATTACTTCAACAATCCCCCATAGGCAATGGAATCTGTTCCATTAACCCACTGGTTTCCAGTTCCAACCTGATCCACGACATAGTTTCCGCCTCTGTATATTTTTCCGACTGTTGCTGACTTTCCAAATATACCCAATCTTGGCTCATCGATAAACGATCCCCTAGCTACTGACGGCGGCTGGAGCGTTTTTGAAGACTTTGTAGAGTGGATATCTGGCGGTGTGTCATCAAAGGGCCTGATTACAGCTAACTCTTCATCTGCATATCCTTCAGCTGGAATTTTAAAGTCACCTTGTCCCATTGCTATATTCTGATTATCAATAAATGGTGTCATTCCTTTGTCAAGCGCGTCGTAGAAAAGAATAAATCTTGTTATTACAATATTCTTGCCGAGAAGCTCTGGGCCAGAAGTCGGCATTATTGCACCCTTTATAGAGTGAGCTAGTACTGGGCCGCCTATTGATCCATTAGTCAGTGATTCCCTTATTGAAAGTGGCTCAATTATACTATCCATCCTTGCAGGATCTAGCCAGTTAGGGCTCAATAGAACAACTGGGTATCGCTGGGTTCCCGGATCTTCAATATAAGCTACTGGATTCATTATTCCCTGGATATCATCAAACGGAGCAGGACCTGGACCTGATGAATATCCTGGCTTAAGTGCAGGAGCTGGATCTTCAAATAATTTTGGCTGTCCAAAGTGATTTGTCTCTATAGTTGGATCAAATCTTTGTCTCGTGCTATATGGGAATCCTCTATCTGAGAGCCATGGAGAGAGAATGCATGCGAAGTCAGAAGGATCTCTTACATTTACGCCTTGCCTGTATTTATTGACAGCATGAGTATCCATTCCGCCGCTTGACGAAATAATTAAAAAGCTCTGGCTTATATCAACCGCGCCTCTGTCTCTAAACGGAGTATCTGCCATTTCTTCCTCCTAATACTTGCATAACGATCCAGCAAATTGTGAAAGTAAAAGATTGCCCCTATCTGTATCCCTCTCTAGGGATAATAGATAAATGTCATCAAATAAATATCTAAATCTATTTCTTTCGAGCACATGAGACTCAATTACAAAATTTATTCCTAAGAATTTAGTCTTTCTTGGTATAAGTTGATAAACAAGCACACCTAGCGCAGAATTAAACCACTTATACATGTCAAAAAATATTTGATAATCTGGCTTCTCAGTCAATCTCTTAAAGTATATCTTTCTTGCTTGATCAATGTCTGGATAAAAATCATCAAATAATAAGTTTGTCTTTCCAAGTGCATTGTCGAAAAATTCAAGTGTGCCAAATATATTCATCATATCCTCATCAAGAGCCTTGACAGCTGAGAACTCTATTGAAAATCTTACATCATCGAATGGTTCTTCGCTTCTTAGAACTTCAAACGATGGAGCAGATGTTGCATAGGGGTAAAGATCTATAAGATCTGACGTTTCAAAGCTTCTAATTCTAACCTTATTATCTGTCTGTGCTTGATCAAATTTTGGAGAGAGATGACTGAAATAGAATGTCTCAGGCTTGATAACTACCTTTGAGGGTTCAAATCCTCCGCCTGAAAAGTGGAAATTATTTTGAGAAAAATCAATCAATTGTATTTCACCAGTCTCATTTGATGATGTTTCATCTTGATCAGTGGATACATCTACCCTAAGTCTTTCAAATGCCCCTGTCGGGTACACATCAAAGTTAAAATTAACTCTTGGATCAGATACACCTACTGATTTAAAATTTCTAACGTGTTCATACCAATTTTTCTTTAACAGGCGTTTTGACCAAAATCTTATCTGGCTAACCTGGCCTTCGAAAGTAGTATACATTGCAAGAGATCTGTCACCAGACTTTGCACCTGGTCGTGTGTCTAGCAGGGGATCATTTAAAAATACGTCGGTGGTGGGTGCAGGAGACGTGAATTTTGACATACTCTGTGAGCCAACCGTTATCATCGTTCCAGAGGGATTTAATACATCATCTAGACTTTGAAAAACATTGAGGCCGCTTGTTCTGCTTTCTCTAAAGAATGATGATGTAGCATGTGTTGCCTTTAGCTCTCCAAATGCTTGTCTTGCCGCTCTAAGAAAATAAGAAGAAGATCCCGCAGTAGATACTACAGATCCCAGATATTTTGTTGAACTTGTCTCAATTTTCTCATCTGATCTAGTCCTTCCAAAAGAAATATTCCATAAGTTTCCATCAAATATATCGGGTCCGACTAAATCCATCTTTAAAAGAGGATCATTTCCTTGCAATCCCGGTCTCATATAAAGTCTAATTGTTGATCCACTTCCAGATAAACTATTTTCCGTCCCAGAAAGAACAAGTAAATTTGCAACAGCTATACCGTGGTTGAATACAGCCGGATCTGCTATGACCTCACTAGCTGATACATGCAGCCTTGCCAAGCACTGGTATTGGCTGTATGTTCTTCCTGGTGCACTTGAAAATTGATAAATTCCCTCATATGCAAATGATCCCGACGTAAGCAGACCATCATCGGGCCTGTCATAAATGCCATGTGGAAAAAACTTCTTTTTATCAATGAACGAAGGAGTAACTGGTGTGCCGTCCCTTACAAAGATTGCGCTTGACGGAGAGGGATATCCCACCTCAACTCTAGATGAAGATAAAAATGGCGATATTATATGGGGAAAGTTAGAAATATACCCTTGAGGCGTTGTTGTTCCTGGTCCCTTTCTACCCAAGCTTCCAGAAAAATCAATCGATGATGCTACCTCTGACTTTGTCTCACGAAGACCGACGAGCTCTCTTTTAGTTGGTCCGCCATACTCCCTGATATTCATTAAATTATCTGGATTGATTCCAGCAGCTCGTATAAATGCCTTAATACTATAGATGGTTCCCTTTGAAACTATTATTTCATTGAGATTTATTAATATTCTTCTCCATATCTCTGTCTGAATATAGTTTAAAGCATGAAGTGATTTTGAATAGTCATCATCTATATTCTCTCCATCAACATACTGGGTCGGGTCTGTATCTGGAAACATGGGAGGAAGATCTATTCCATAATAATTTGCAACGAATGGTAGGAATTTAGATGCCACTGTTTCAGTGTCATCATAGCTGGGGTGTATCAGATCAGAAAAGTGATCAATAAACACCTTGATTTCATCAAAAAACTTACTCCATAATAATAAAAATGCTGTCAAGTATTGTGCTGAGCCTATTTTTGCAGATCCGGGTATCGAGTTTGCCGTGACTGGATTAGATATATTCCCTTCTTCATCTTGAAAACCTTGAGCTTCTTGTCCCTCAAGAAGAAAGTGTGATGGTATAAGCTTCGTAATAAGATTTGGATTTACTGAATCATAGTAGCTTGCGCTAGAAAGCATTTTGATATTAAGATTTCCAACTTTTTTAAATGATGGAAATAATATTGGGCAACGCTTGAGAGTTTCAGCAGTCATCGGATTAGAAATAGACCCAGTAGCTCTTAAATCATATTTAAAAAAGTTTGAAATTCTGCTATGAAGAGAGTTTCCAGAGTGATCTAAAACGACATCCTCTACATTGAAAGACCCGCTTGGTTCATTAAATTTAAAATATAGCTTAAGGTCATCGGAAGCAAATATTCCCTTTCTTGCTTCAAGTTTTTGAACATCTGGTGGCCTTACTCCGTGGAATATTCTTACTTCGTCTATCGAGCCAGACAGAGTTTGCTGTGGAATGAAAACTTCTCCGCTGCCGGCCCCAAAATCAAAATATCGTGGTGTGTGAAATGTAGATCCTGAGCCTATGTACAGCGGTGCCCTGTCTAAAGATAGACTATCGAGCTCAAATCCCATAGGTGAGATAGCAACAAGTGACTCACTCACATAGATTTGTAAATTTCGCGTATTGTCTCTATCATATGTTGCACATATATGACTAAACTTACCCCTCTCTATTGAAGCGCTTACTGCCATCCTAGCAGATCCTGAATTAACAGAAAATATTACGTCGGGATCCTGGCCAGCTGACGCTGCATTTAATGCTACTGTTACACCAAGATGATTAGATTTTCTTTTTTGAAATATTATTTGACGACCACTGTCTTCTTCTGGCGGTCTAAAAAAGAACTCGAATGAAAAAGGCTTTGTCTTAAAGTCAATAACTGCAGCTCCATCATTCTTCTTTGAAAAATCTGGAAATTGATATCCGGTGCTATCAAAAACTTTAATAACAGTTCCAAGGTGCGGAGAGTGTCCTCCCAGTGGGTTCTCTGTTACCGATGTTCCAGATAATAGAAGAAATCCATTATTTTTAGGAAATATATCCAGTATATAATTTTCATATCCCGTAAGAGAATCTTCAAAGGCCTCAACCTCTCTTTGTGATCCATCAAACGGATATTCATTAACAATTCTATCGAATGCTACATTGACTTTCGATTGAGCAGAATTAAAAAATGTATGATTTTCAAATTTTGACCAATCTAGCGGGATTTCTTGTGTTGATTTTACTCCCGAACCAGGATCATCATATCTGAAAGAGGAGGTGCTTCCGAAGTTAGTATCAGTTAATGATCTTAAAGACTTTGGTGAAGTGACTGAATACTTTGATTCATCTCTTGAAACAGCGGGACTAAATAATTTAGGCCTCTTTGTCTTGCCCAGTGTTCTATTACTAGCCATATTTTTCCTAAACTACTCTAAAGTGAGCTGCTACATCAGTAAAAATTTGATTCACTCCTGAATCTATTACCATAAAATCGAAAGTATATAGTCTTCCTTTGAATAGGGAGTCCATATAGCACGTAAAATACATTCCGTTAGAATCTGTTGAGCAAAGAGTTCCACCATTTTCTGTTTCGAATGGAATTATTACATCTCCTGAATCTACGTCTCTTACCCTGTAAAATAATGATGTCAATATTTCGCTGGGTGTGACGAAGGGTAACTTCTTGTATCTTACGGGCCTGTCTATATTTTCAGCAAATACTCTAAACTTAACAATATCAGTGTTTCTATACTGCGGCTGCATATTTGTTATATTTACTATTAGTCTTGCTGATTGATTACTAAATGAAGTTCTATTGACACTATTGATAACGAAGCTTGATGTGAGATATCCGACTATTCCATCAAGAGATTCCCATATCTCAGTAAATGTTGCTGATCCTGCATTTTTAATTTCATTTTCTAAAGCACTTTTCTGCCTAATTTCGCCTGAATTAGAAGACGTGAACTGAGACACTGCGAATGATGCAGAATATATTCCAGTTATAAAATTATCTCCCACCTTGTGCTGTGAGGCAGTTATTATCTTTTCAAAGAATGTTCCTCGGCTCCATGATCCAGTCCTTAATCTCAAAATTAACGAATTATTTCCGGTTATTTTGCGAGCCCATGCCCCAGATACAATATTTGAATATGACCCCCTGTGATAGTTATTTAAAAATAAGGATCCGGAGAGATTGAAGAAAAATGATCTATGATGATCCTGGATAGTATCATTATATAGCACCTCTATCCTTGGCCTGTTAGAGTAGTCAGATGTTTGCGTGGATGCAAATCTTTTGACGAATCTTGTAACTTTATCTGTTTCTTGTGATCCCGAATAGGATATTCTAAACCCATGATCGGGAATTAATCCCTTCATTACTCCTGATACTATTGTCGTTATATCTACACTTAGATCTTCCTCACCTGTTGAAAATGTTTGCTGACGCCAGAGATCGACGATACCATTTCCGTCATTTAGATTTCCGCTAGATATTATATCAATATCATCATTTGTAGTATTTAACAATCCTATCTTATTTGCTCCCGGGTAAGTCCACGGAATTGCAGAATTTCCAGATATAGATGCAGTTATAAAGTTACATGAATCTAGATCTGAGAAGCTTACTATATTTCTGCCCATTCCTTCATCAAACGATCTAGATAGCGGATAAACTATTAATTTAAAATTGGACGGGCATGTCTGTCCACCATACACATCAAACATCTTTAACGTGCACTTAAACGAAGGATGTCCTATATCTAATATTGATGATGTTAGAACCCTTAGAGGATTTAGATTGAACTTTACCAAACCCCTGCTCAACTCTATAGGTGAGGAATCAGACCCAGATATTGATTCGGCGTATAGTTTAAAAATATCTATTGACGCAGCCTGGCCCACATTTGCATCAGTTGCTCTAAAACTATTTCCAATAATTTTATTGGTTACATATGAATCTTTGCTGGCACTTAAAATTCTAAACATTTTTTATCTCGCTGAGCCGTTGACATCATCATCAGGATATTTCAATTCAATAATAGACCCAGGTGGGGGTACTATGATCCCTCTATCAGTATGAGATGCTATAGAGAAGCTCTCATTGCTATATGATCTCTCATTAACTGTTCCAGATAAATTAGTGACATCAAATGAAACCAGCGATATAACTCCTTGTTGATTTAGTATAATGTTTACTAGGTCTGCTGTAACTATAGGCTGATCTATTTGAAAATTATCCAAAGACATATATTTCTTAATGGAACTGTTAATTGATTGTATTGTTAGAGTTTTATTTGAAAGAGAATCGACAACAACACTATATGTTATTCCTATATTTAAAACCATTGCATCAACAATATCTATTGCATCTGATATTAACCTATACTGATTGAGATATTCTCTTAAATTTTCCTTTAGTGAGTCTGGAGAAACAATTAATTTGCCACTTGAATTTCTACTGATGATTGCTACAACAGATGTTAGAGGATTATTGGGATTATCCCTAACACCTACACGAAAAACTCTTCCAAAGTTAACTGGCATTGTGTATATTCTTGCTACAAGATCAGCCTTTGTAACGATTCTTGACTGAGAATTTCTAAATGCTAGTGCTGCGGATTTAAGCTCATTTAAAGTCATTGCTGCTTCACCGCCCTTTGCACTATTTTCATTATTAGCTTCTACAGATCCTCTTACTGATGCTATTGTACTAGAAGGTGTTGTTGAAGCAAACTTAGTCTTCAAGATTGATACTGTCTTTATTGCTCCTGCTGAAACATTATGAGATAGTCCTCCGCCAGATCTATACCTCACTGAAAGTGTGGTATTTCTTGGGGCGATACCGAGTGTTCGAGTTAGCAGTAGCTTATTTGGATCAAGAGTAAATCTTGAAAAAGCTTTCTTCTTTCCATATAGCGGGAGAGCAATATCACTTGGATCTGGAAGTGCATCATCATCAGTTCCTTCTGCGCTGCCTCCTCCAAATCTTATTGTTGTGGATCCGGTTCTTCTACTTGTAGTTTTTACAAATCTATAGGGTGCGGGTATCATCTCAATATTTTCAGAAACTAAGTCAGAATCATATCCCGTATTACTAATTCTTTTAAAGACTGTATCTTGCGTTAAGGATGATACCTCGTAGTAATCTCTCCCTTGAGAATCTCTAATTGAAGTAATTTCCGAAATGTTTTTTCCAGATAGCTTTATTGTTCTAAATGGAGAAAATGTATCTGGTATGGTAAATGACTCTGACATTGAGATGCCTGATGTACATCTTCCTACTAGCTTTAGAGCAAATGATGTAGGATTTCCACTTCCATCTGATTTCATTGTAGAATAGGTCGCTATAAAATTTCCAGCTGAATCTTTCTTTCCAAAATTTAAATCATCGTAAAGTTCAAACTTTACTCCTGTATTTGCTGATAAAATTGTTCCTGCGCGTATTATCGGGAGAGAACTTAATTTTGGAACATATTCATTGTTCATCAATTGAGCTGGCGCCTCTAGATAAAAGCTAATATCAACAGTCGATGGTGCTGCTCCCTGTATTTGAACGCCGGCACCTCTAACAAGCCTCTCTATATTGCTACTTTCAACCGCAGTAACAATATCTAATTCATTAAATTGATGATCTAGATAGAATGACATGTTATCGCCAATATATGCAGCCATCTCTATGAACAGTCCTGCCAGACCATTCTCAGTAAAGTCATTTATCTTATCTTTAAAGTAAATCTGTCCATACTGAGTTAACTCAGCACGAAATGCATCAAAATCTTTGTTGAGATATGATCTCTGATTCGATCTTAAGTTTTTTAAATTATTCTTCTTAGAGCCCATTGATTTTTATCCTATATGCAGAGAATTGAAACGTTTAGTGCTCTCTCGCCTATTCGTAGCTTTGGAACACTATATTTTACCACTATATTTACTTTTGTCATACTAACTGGAACTCCTTCCTCTGGACCCGGTACTGCGTTTAATGTTCCGCCAGCATCAGAGGCGAATGTACTCAGCTCAACGAAGGGCATGTGTTTTCTTACTGCAGTACTTATGCTCTCCATTGCCACAGCATCAAAATCCATGATATTATTAAGTTCAGCTAGCAGAGGTCTTAAATTTGCCCCATACCCATAATTTCCCAATCTCTCTCCGCTGTTTGTTAGAATTAGATTTTTTAAATTATCATCAATCTGTTCCACAGGGTTAAAGTGCATCTGAAATATGCCCGATCTCCCTGTTCCGAGCTCTAATGGTGTTTTTATACCATACGGCTTGGGATCAACTGTCTTTAATAGATTTAAATTATCATCAATCTGTTCCACAGGGTTAAAGTGCATCTGAAATATGCCCGATCTCCCTGTTCCGAGCTCTAATGGTGTTTTTATACCATACGGCTTGGGATCAACTGTCTTTAATAGACTTGGATCCCCTCTCTTAACACCTGAGCTTTTGAAAATGATTTCATGTTTTGACACTTTGATGCACTCCTATCATTAATTATTATGATAGTAAACTTCTGCATTCTAAACGTTTAAAACAATTATATGATGTTGTCAGTCATCTGATCCTGGATAACTATCAGGATCCTCTATATCAGTTCCTGCCTCATCCTCCTCGGCGTCATCATATCCGTCGTCGTCTGAATCTGGTGCTTCAGGCATTTCTCCACCAGCGGGTATTACCCAGGGGGTCATTGGAACTCCAGTTGCTGGAGGATAATAGAATGCAGTAAATGTTCCCGTCATTAGCCATGCTATTATTCTATCCTCTGCCCTCTGGCATATCTCTTCTGGTGTATATGCAGGGTCTAAACCCATGGAAGGATTGGCATCGAATATTTGATTCCAGGAGTCCAGGCCAGATTCTGGGGCCTGGCACGCACCGGATATATCAAAAACTGTGCTTGCTGCTGTATCTATTGCATCGTCTATGGCACCTGGTAGTTCACCTGAGTCGAAATCTCCTGCTGTGAGAATAAACGCCCCTATCCCAGCACCCACTAATTGTGCCGATGCCATTGGTGTTAATAGTATTACGAGCTCAGGAGCTATTGCTTCTACCCATGCATCTGCAGCGTTTTGATTTCCGTTATCTCCAAGACCTGCAGCCATATCAGCATCATAGTCTGAATAGTCGGGATCTAAGAACACCTGCAGATTTGTCTTTATTCCCACTAGATTACCTTGCCATTGGTACTTAGAATATTGATTGTGTCATCTAGCCCAGTATCTTGAGGAGCAGTGTCTGATGGCTCGACTGGCGGACTAGATCCCCCAACTGCACATGTATGCGTGTGAGCGTTATAAACACTATTTAGCCATGTCTGCATATCTTCAAAGTATGTATCAAGTAGATCTTTTAGCTCTGTTCCGAGAACTAATGGTTCAGTGGCGTCTCTTCCGAGATATATCTGCTCTCCCTCACCGGGATCTCCTGCATTTCCAGCAGATCCAATTATGATCTTTGGGCCGTCAATCATTATTGTTCCATCAGGCTGCATTATTATAACAGCTCTTCCTGTGCCGTCTTCATTATCATCCTCAACGCCCTCCTTGATTATCTTAATACTACCATTGATCTCCTGATCCTCATTATATTTTGCAATAAGTCTAACCTCGTTAGATCTTAATATTGTGTATGGTGCATCATCAACCGCCTCAACTTCTGTTCCATCATTAAGGACAGGATATGCTGGGAGGTCATCACTCATTAATCCGAAGTTTGTGTCGCCGCTTGTCTTCATTGAAACATATAGTCTTGATAGGTCATTAATAAAGTCAGGATCACCCTCATTTATATTGGGTCCATCAGCATTTGAGTCTGTTACAACAGGAGTTTTGTCAATTTCTCCAAGCTCGCGAATATTTTTTGCTACAGCTGCAGGTCCTGTTATAATATCGCTTGATCCTGAATCTCCTGTGCTTGGATCTAAATCTGTAACAATATCTGCTATAAATGTCCCGTCTGGCATCAATACGCTTCTTCCAGCGACTATGTCGATTGTCCCTTTTCCATATACTGTATTATCCACCGGTATTGTATTGGCGTCATCCTCTGTATCTGGTGTTCTCCCCCTATCCTCACCCAAACAAATTAGTGTATTATTTGATCCTTGTAAGGTGAAATCTGGGCTCCGCTTACTAAATCTTGGAATTGGTTCTGCTGTGTACTGATTTTGATATGCATCAGATGCAGCTACAATTGAATCATACGCATTTTGATTATCTATGTCAGGCATCGTATTATTCGCCTTTGTTCTTCCGCCGCCAGGCGTGAAGCACAGAGGGTCATAGTCTGTAGATGTATCTCCCTCTATTGCTGTCTGGGCAGAATTTTCAGATGACTGATTTTGTTTCACATTTAATGTTGCTCTATCTATGTGAGTATAGTTTAGATCATCTATATTTTCATCACCTGTTTTTCGGGATATCCAGTACCCCAAGCCGCCTGTTGCTCCCATGGATTCATATATCACCCAAATCTTCTCACCCGCTTTAACAGGAAGGCACATGTGTGGAGAAAAGAATGGATAGAAAATTTCTGGCTTTTCTTCATAGCAGGCTCTTTCAGTTGTTCTCCACGCAACTATTGAATTTCTAGGCATTCTAGAAATTCGAGCAGCATTTGAGACAGCATTCAAGCCAGATCCCAGCGATTGCGCAAGAGTGAGATCACTTCCAGCAGCTTCTTCATTTAGTGGTATTTTTTGTAAATCCTCGACAGGATTTGAAATAAAGTCCATAACCACAGCAGTATAGAAGACTGATGTGGATTTAACTCCTTGATTTAGCTCACTTGATTTATCAGATCCGCCAGTAGAACTATCAAATGACTTTAAAGTCTGTCCAGCCATTGTAATCTACTCTCCTATTTGATTAAATATCTCATTGACATCTACTGGTGAGTTCTCCTCTTTTGCAACTAATTCTGCCAATTTTAATATTTGATCATTTGACTTACCCATTCTCTCAAGGTACTTTGCCATTATTGGTCCAAACATTGCATGATTTGCTGCATTTCCCTTTGACTGCGTCAATAAATCTGTAAATAAAAATCCAGCACTTTCTCTATCATTTAGTGCATTCTCATATATCTCTTTCCAGAGTAGCTTTTTCTTATCTTCTGTATTTGCAAGAGAATCTAGCAGATCTGAGAATTGTGTTATTTTGTTATCCTTTTTAGTAACTTCGTCAATTAAATCTTCTACTGCCTTAGACATTTGAAACCTCCCACGAAAAAATGTCGAACTTATCATCTTTAATTAGGTCTCTGTAATGTTTTCTAATAGATGACATTGCAACAGAAAGTTGTTTTGGATTCAGGCTTGAAATATCTCTCATATAGACGAATACTGCTCTTTTATTAAGCAGGTCTAGCTCATCAACCTTTGAAAATAGGGTTATTATTGCATCCATACATGCTATCTCATTTTCGCTATTGAGTCTACCCCTTATAGTCTTCATAAGGCTGAACAGACTATCTTTTGATTCTTGCCTTAGCATTCTAAAATCTTGTGTGGCTGCGACACTAAAATAATTTAAAAGATCAATTTCAGACGCGCCTTGCTCATACTCAGCATCAAGACTCACTAATCGCTTTTTATTTTTTGAAGACTTCTTGCTCTGTATTATAAGCCAGTTCTTAGCTACAACATTAAAATATGAAAATGCCTTGCTTCCTCTTGTGTGATCAAATTTATGAAGTGTCTCATACAAAAATGACACACAATCACTCTTTAAGTTTTCATAGGAGTGAGTATGAATTGTTTTAATAAAGCCATGAATAAAAATTAAATTTTCAGCAAGCTTATCAAATGCTGGTAAGATTTCTTTAATATAGATTTCATTTTTTATCTTAGGGTCTTCTATGCCTTGATATCTTACTATTGCATCATGAGTATTTTTATCAAAATATGGCTTTCCTCTTTTCTTTCTTCTTCTTCTAGTAATTTTCTTTTTAACTTGCATCATCAGGCTCGCTTTGTTTGTCATCAGTGGTTGTGTCGTCGATATCTGTGTCGTCGACTGAGGTTAATTCATTAGCAATGAAGAGAATAGAATCTCTTGCAGTCTTAATTTCAGAAATCACCTGTCTCACCTCAACAGAGTCAAAAAAAATTGGAATTTCGAGTACTTTAGATATCTTATTATATTGATGGTCTAAAATATCAAGAGATCTTTCAATTGAATCTTGAATCTTAATTAAAAGAATCCCATGCTTTATGTTAAAGTAAACTGAAAAGGATAGTAAGACTACCAGCACTACACACACAATAGATAGCGAGATAGTCAACATGATTATCTATCCATTATTTTATTTAATACATCATCATAATTTGACATAATTGTGGTCGAACTAAACTTTGATTTCACTAGGCGAGACAGGTCAATTGCCCACTGTTTGGGCATATTGTATTTATTTCGCAGCTTTAATATTTTCTTTTTAAAGTCTTGCTCGTCTGGCTCTGCCCATTTCATTCCGGGAACAAATATCCTACCATCAAGCTTTGAGGGCGGAAGATCAATCAGAGAATAGTTTATAGGAATGAACTTTCCCATTCCAAGAAAATCTAAGTGAGCAGACCAGTTAGTTGCCATTACAGGAAGCTGACTTGCTGCTGCTTCTAGAAGGGGTAACCCAAATCCCTCTCCCCGTGTTAGGCTTAATAGACACTTTACTTTTTTATTTCTGTACAAGCCGACTATCTCTGAAGATGTTAAATTTCCATGTATCAGATGTACTTTTGGGTACGGTCCTTTTCTCACTTCTCCTACTAGCTGTCTTATTTTATTTTTTGTTATTCTCCTATCGATTTTTGTTCCTCTTCCATGATTTGTCTTTATAATCAATCCCACATTGCTATCATTAGAAAATGCTTCACAGAACCACTTGACAGTAAAGTAAAGATTCTTCCTATCAGTAAAAGGATCATGACCAGTGAAGCAGCCAACTGTTAAAAAGTTAAAGTCAGTATCTATTTCTAGATCTAGTACATGATCTTCATCACTATCAATCTGTTCAAAGTACCACTCAGGAACAACAAATAGCTTGGTGGTAATAGTTCCTGTATTTAAAATTATATTCTTGATATGCTCTGACGGGACTATAACTGCATCCATTGCATTCATAGATTTTATCCACTCCGGATTACACCGATCTGTTTCAACAACTGCAGATACCCCAATGTTTGTTTTTGCAAGATTAGTGTCCCACTCATCTGGAAGCTGGACTTGAAATGATATATCAAATTTTTCATTTGGAATATTTTTAGTAGATGATATAATTTCTCCGATCATACCGCCCTCAAGATCTGGATTAATCATCCAGCTTGTATTTCCCCACTGGACTACTTGAGACGTTAAGTTAAATTCTTTCTTTTTAGAAAGCCACTTAAATATCTGCCTGCAGTGTACACCATACCCGCTAACAGATAGCAAGGGAGCTCTAATCACAACATTTAACATTTAATCACCCTAATAGGTCTTACATTCCCATCTATCATATCTTTCTTTCCAATTATCACATACATCATGAAGCGACTCGTGCCATAAATCAATTGTTTTGCCTTCAGAGAATTCAGACAATGCATACTGTCTAGACTTTTCACCAAGGGCTAATCTTTCATCTTCCGGCATATCATAAAGCTTTAAAAATGCGTCTGCCACTTTTTCATTGCAAACATAATCTTCGTAAATATACGGAACTTGTTGAGATCCGACTAGAGTTTTACAGTCTATATCTAGTGCTACTCCATTCTCAGAGCCATCCCTATGATCAACAACCTGCCTGGTCAGTCCGCCCGTCTTTGCTGCAATTATTGGATTTCCTGCATTCATTGATTCTAGTGTTGACAACCCAAATCCTTCAGCATAACTTATATTAAAGCAGAAATCAGAAATATTATAGAGAATATTCATCTTGTCAAAGTCTAGACGATCTGAAGAGAAAAATACATTATTATTGATCTCTAGCGACTCAGATGTTATAGCGAGATTTGGTCCCTCACTATCGTATGGGTCTGTATGCATAATAAGAGTAGCCTTTCTATGTCCGTGTTTTTCTTCTAGCATATCTAAGAATAGCTTCCATGAAAGCAATACATCATTCGGCCTCTTTCTCTTAGCATTTCTGTTAACCCAAATACCAACAAAGTGATCTGATCTCTCATGTCCAAGGACACTTTTTTTCTGATTTATCTTTTCTTGTTTTGATATTGGAAAAAATATATTATCGGGAACTGAGTGCGGGATGAACTTAGTTTTTTCTGGGAAATGATCTTTAATCATTTCATATGTCAGGTATGAATGACAATTTATTGCATCTGTTGAGCTATACAATTCTGAATTAAATTTTGGGTATGGATAGTTATCCCAAACATGCCACCATACTATGGGACACACCTGATGTATCTCATCTTCCATCTCAAATAGCCATATAAAGAATCTTGGATCTGTGAAAATAAGAAGCACATCAGGTTTTTCTGTTGCAAGTGTAACCCTTAGCATCTCCCTGTCACCAAATCCATCTATTGGCTTTATTATAAAGTTGTCATTAACAACAACAGTATTGTAATCAGTGTGCTTGAGCGCTGCTCCAAACTGTCTAAATGTCCAATCGTCACTCTTTTCTAGCAACCCTAGTATGAGATGTCTTGTTTGACAGCCCACACCTGATGTTGACAACGCGTGATCTGATAGAACTAAAATCTTTTTTCTTGACATTTAATACCCGCAAAATTCACTAATAGTGATACGACTTCATCGTATCCACTTTGTTTCAAAGTGTTAAAAATCAAGTACAGTGTTCTGTATCTTTATAGGGACAAAATCTACAAGAGTCTCTATTTTTTAAAAACATGCCCTTGCGTACAGAGTAGATCATATCGCTTACCATCTTTAAAGATCTTTCTAGGGTCTTAGGTCCTGCTGACACTGTAACTAGATCGCATGTTTTTCCCGGAAGAGCTTCTCTTTTTAAAAGAACGAAGCCGCAACGGATGTCCTTGAGGGGTATTCCATTCTTGATTGACCAATAATATTTATAGAGAACTATTTGAGCAGTGATTAATAGATCTTGCTTTTTTTGACGACGCCACCCATACTTTGGAGCTGTCTTCCAATCTAAAATCCAATAGATGTCTTTTCCTTTCTTGTCTTTAACCTTTATGACTGCATCAATAAATCCCTTAAAGCTTAGATCTTTTCCTTCAATGGCTTCGTATAGCTGCTCTTCTGCGTTGAACGGCTCCCAGCCTGGAAATGTCTTGTCTAGAAATTCTGGAACCTCGTCCCACATTTGAGATGCCCAGCCACACCACTCCTCAAGGGGCTTGTGCTTAAACCAGCTAGGTTGTCTCTTAAGCCATTCTGGATCATCAAAACCATTCTCCAACCATGCATTCCTTAATCCTTCTAGAAGCCCTTCTCGGTCTATCTCCTGGCTCTTAATGATACTTTCGCAACCAGAGTGTACAGCTGTACCGAAGAAAAGATATGGAGATGTTTCACCCAAGTCTATCTTATTAATGTGCATAAGCTTATGCCTATACGAACATTCCTTCCAGCCCTTAACCTCTGAATATGAAACGTGCTCTTTTTTAGTTGGAAAAATCACTCTTAAACTCCCTAATGTTCATATTATACACTGCATATAGCAGATTTACTCTTTAAGTGCAGAATATCTCTCTATCCAGGGTCCATTTGTGTGGGTCATGTTACTTGATGATATGATCTTGAAACCTGCAATCTCTAGCATCTTTCCCATATCCTCTGCAAAGAATGGGTAAAGATGGCCATATTTTATCCTTGGGCCGTCTTCCTCTACAGGGATCTCTATATGAAATAATGTTCCCGGTGAGGCACTATTATAAAGCATCTTAACAGCCCTTAGCGGATCTGAAACATGCTCTAATACATGGTAGCAGACTATGAGATCACAATCCTTTATATCTAATGATTCTTCCTTGTTGATATTGAATTCCCTGCAATCAAATTCTAGAGAATTTCCAAGATCTATATTAAATCTATTGATTTCAAATCCTCTCTCTTTCATTCCTCTTTTTTTATAAAAGTTTTGAAGCTTAGGTATTCTGAAGCCTATTTCACAAAAAGAGCTAAATGATCTATCTTTGAACGCATTAGCTATCACGTAGTCTAGTTCTTCAATTCTTAGTGTATCACCTTCATTAACGTTCTCAACTTGATCTCTTACCTGGATCTTAAGATCTTCAATTGTATCGCTTAGCTTTAATGGAATTCCTCGCGAAGCCTGCAATTGTTCATTAAACTCTGTCTCAACTGGAATATATACATTTCTTTTTCCCCACGGAAATTCCTTTTCAACTAGCATAAATCTTCCATCTGGTGATCTTGCGACAGATGTGGGAATTTCTTTTAAGCTTTTATGATCTTGAAGAACTTTATCTATTCTTATTCTTTTCATTTTTAATCTATGATCCTTTTAATTACATCTTCATATTCTTTGAAACATCTTTCTGAAGAGAGAAATTTATAATCTATTCTACCCCTCACATCATCATAATTTTCTATTATTTCTTGAAGTGCTTGATTGAGACCCGATATGGTGGAAAATTCTACACCATGACTTCTACAAATCTCAGGAATTGCTCCTCCATCCTTATGATATAGCACTGGCAACCCGCAGCTTGCTGCCTCTACGTGGTGCATTCCACATGCTTCGTATCGAGCTGCTGTAACATAGATGTCATGAGACCTTAATATGTCTCCAACTTCACGTCCGTATGTCGGATCTATTAATCTTGTATTTTTTGGTCTATAGTCTTTATTATATCTTCCCAGGTATGTGAAGCTTATGTCATCTCGTTTTCCAGTATACTCGTCTAGAAAATTATAAATGTCAAAACCTTTCATAAAGTTATCTGACCAGTGATGCGTTATAAGTCTTACATTTTTTTTATCAATATCTCTATTCAGATCTGGAAAATACCATTTTGAATTACAACCATTTATTATTACAGTATTTGATTTCTGCGGATTGAAACCCTTTTCGATATAATGATTTTTAACCCAGCTACTTATAAAAATTGTATGATCTGCTATTACATTTGATTGTAATAGCATGTCTACTCGCCAGGGCTTATCTAGGGGTCGAGCAACATCTGTATCATTAATTCTTTGAATTATTTTTGTGTTTGTATTTGATTGCTTATACTGATAGATGCTGTTTGCACAATCTCCACCGGAAGATGGCCTTGGATCGAACATGAATATCACATCGATATTTGGCTCTAAGCTGAATACGACGTCGTAACCATTTTTAGACAGATATTCTGAAAAGCATGTTATGAAGTGAGATCCTCCTCCCCAGGCCTCTCTTTTAATCGGTCTATTTAGCATGATCTTAGTCATCTATTTTTTTCCAGAAACTGTATAAGTTCTTCTCAATCTCGTAATCAAAATACTCTACGTCGTGATCTTTCTCAGATTTCGCCCATTTAAACATTTCCCTAATTGTTTCTTCAAGATCAGTATTGTCTTGAAATTCTAAGCACACCTTAGCTTTTCGGTGATCTGAGTAGGCTGTGTGCACTTCATTTCTCTTTTCAAGATGAACTACTCTAGGATTATACCCAAGCTCTACAGCTACGCTTGACACAAGGCTGGCAGCTTCGTTGATTGTCCAGCCCTTATCTGCACCAATATTGAATATCTCTCCATTGTATTCATTCATAAGCTTTTCAAATGGCTTCATGTAGAACTTTATATCAGAAAATGCCCTTACTTGAGTTCCGTCTCCAAAGATTGTAATCGGTTCATTTCTCATACACTGCCTAATCCATATCCCTATAACATTTCTATATCTGTCCCAAATATTCTGATAGACCCCCACGACATTATGAGGTCTGACGATTGAGTAGTCTAAGTCAAAGTGCTCTTTTGCTAATTTCAAATCCATTTCTACAGCATATTTTGCCACGCCGTAAGGATCTTCAGGAGAAGGTAGCTGATCTTCTGTGAATGGAGGATTTCCAGTACCGTATACAGCCATAGATGATGTAAAGATTATTTTCTTTACATCATAGTTCACACAAGCATTTATAACATTTGCTGAGCATACCACATTATTTATATAGTTGTGCCGACGTATGTATGGGCTGAGACCTTCTGCTGCATAGGCAGCTAAGTGATAAACATAGTGAGGCTTATGAGTATTGAATATATGATTAACCATGCCTTGATTTGAAAGATTGATTGCATAAAACTTAACCCTTTTATCAACACTTCCTCTAAATCCGCCAGAGAGATCATCTATTCCTATGACAGAAAACCCACCATCTAAAAGATGTCTAGATAAGTGAGCACCAAGGAGTCCTGCGACTCCAGTTATTAATACTGTTTTCATAGTCCACCATCGCCGTAATGATTTCTGGCTACACGATATGATCTAATTTTTGCATGATCGATCCAGCATCGTGGAATTACTTTGCACATACAGCCCGATTCTGCCCATTCAAGCATGAGTCCTTCTTGCCCTCCCCACTTTCCATCACCCCTATTGTGCTTATGGTCTATGGGAAAAAGATCATGACCAGATTTAAATGTGTGGTAAAATTCTCTTGTGAATCCTAAAAAGAATCCATTTAAAACTTCAGACCAGCCGCCCTTGCCCGGTCGCTCTTTAAGCATATTTGAAGATCGTAATAGTAGATTGCTTTCATCTCTAGCGCAATTAGAGAACTGATGTGGGTGTGCTAGTTCTCCAACGCCATTAGAAAGAGGACCGTATATAGTTTTAGAATTTTCATTATCTGACTGTATTTCACTTACAAAGTCATTTATAGAGCTATTGAAGATGAGATCTTCATTTGTATTTATGATAATATCTCCAAGCTCTGAAGCCCTTCTTATTCCTGCATTCCACGCTCCTGTTAAGCCACCAATAGACTGGTCTTCTATCCTAATGTAGTCTAGAACCTCTGGCCTGTGATCCTCACACCACTTAGAAAGATTTATCTCTGACTGATTGTCAACTATAACAATTCCGAAATCTGAGTCTATGCTACCACGCAGAGTTCTGATATAATTTTTCAAAAATTCTTCACCATTCGGCCTAAGCTTTTTTGACTGATGGTATGTGACACTAAAGATTGTTTTCATTAAAATTTATCCTTTGTAGCACCATCAAAGAATGCTTCATAAAATCTCTCAAATATCCATGCTTCAGGGGGTGATAAACTATAGTCTACAAGAGATAGGCACTTTTTATAAAAATCTAAGCTTCTAAATCTAATTCTTTCCTTAGACACTATAAACTGGCAGTTGAAGACACTTAGATTGTCTGGGCACACATCTCCAACAAAGAGCTCTTTCCACGAATGATCATATTTTTCTTTAGTTGTTTTTCCATACCATGTTCTCACTCCTGAGCGTCTCCACGTATCATTTCTATTTTCAATCTTGTATGGCTCTTTTAGCACTACAAATGATAAATTATCATCTTCACCTACTTTTGAGCAAACTCTATTAATAAAGTCTGGACAATGATCAAACGGGTGGCCCTGACAAAAAATCATTATGTCTGATAGATTTTCATAATTTTCAATTATGTGCTGAAAGAAGATTGACGATTCTCTTCCGACGTTTTTAGATATCATTTTTTCATCAAATACTTTTAATGGATTACCCTTATTGTACAGAGAAATCTTTATTTCTGGTATTTTTTCTAAAATCTCCGATAGCCAGGACACTTCCTCAGACAGTCTTGAAACAATAATTTCAACTGATCTGTTTAGATGTGCATCTTCTGTGTTTGTCATGGGCTTCTACTGATCTTCCTTGTAGCTAACAGCGCCAGGTATATCGAACCAGTCTAGATCATTTCTGACCTCTTGATTCTTTTTCCACGCGCCTTTCATTACTGCTGGATCGACACCAAGAGCTTCAGCCCTCTTTATCATTGCATTAAGATCTTTAGGAAAGCACTTTCCTCCAAATCCCATATCGCCATCATGACCGGGAACATCTATATGTGAGTTTCCGATTCTTCCATCTGTTATAAATCCCTCCATAGCCTTTTCCCAATCTCCATCGATTGCTTCACAAACCTGATACATTTCATTCATGAATGACACTTTTGTTGCAAAGAAACAGTTGGCCATATACTTTATAAGCTGTGCAGTTCCAAAGCCTGTCTTTATGATCTTTGTATATGGAAATCTCATTCTATAGAGATCTTCAACGATATCAAGAGCTAATGCCTTGTTGCTTCCCAAAACTATTCTTGAAGTGTTAATAAAGTCAAGTCTGGCTGCTCTTTCAGTTAAGAATTCTGGATTAAATACAAAGTTCATTTTTGTATACTTTTCTGCAAGATTCTCAACTGTCCCTGGAACAACTGTTGACTTAATCACAATAACCTTTTGACTAATAGAGTCATATTCTGATAGCTCAGCTACAACGCTCTCAACAATTGATAAATCACATTCTCCTGATTCAAACATCGGAGTAGGAACACAAACAAATATTATATCTGAATGGTTGACTAACTCTTTTATTGAGTGTGTGGACCGCTTACGATCTTTGTCATATATCATGATATCATCTACATGCAGTATAAATCCATGCAAAATTGCAGATCCAACGAATCCGTTTCCTATAATCCCTATTTTCATAACGTCCTCACAATAAATTGTCTATATATTTAGATTTCCAGCATTCTCTTTTCAATAATTTTAAACATATTTTCTGCGGCGTAATCCCATGTTAAGAATTGCTGTATCTCTTCAAGATTTTCTTCAGTCTGCCTTATTATACACGGATTGTGTAAAAGATAATCTACCTTTGATTCAAAATCTGAATAATCTATTGAATATCTGTGAATATGCTTGTCATTAAGTAGATTAAAGTTTAACTCATTTACTTTTTCGCAAGCAAGGGCACATCTTTCTAAAGTGAGTATCTCCATTAGCCTTCGCGTATGAAAGCCAACACCGGGCAAATCTACACAGAGCTTAGATCTAGAGACTAAATCAACATATTTTTCAAATGACACTAGATCCTTAGAGACAAAAATATTAAGATCGTTTCTTCTATCTTTGATCTCGCATATTTTTTCGTATCCCAGCCTTCTTGCTCTAGATCCCCAGTATTTTATATCTAAGTCATTATACTTCCAATCAGAGTCTGGATAATGCGGAACAGTTCCGCACCAAAATAAATCTATATCTCTTTTTGAAAAATTATAATTTTTAACTTTGCTCTTAAGTATAAGTGTATGATTCATATCATCGCAAAAGTATCCCAGGGGATACACATTTTCTTCTGGAATGGGATAGTTCTTACACAGATCTGAAGATGCAGCCCTTTGCGATTTAAAGACTATATAGTTCTCCAGCCCATGAGAATTCATTATGTGATTAAACAGTCTTGTGTCCAGCTTGAAATCTACTGGCTTATAACCATTTCCGTCATCATAGTCAAGAAGAACTAGCATTTTTGAATCATTGTTTCCAACTATGAAGAAAGAGAAACTTTTACCAAGACCCCTTCCCACCCAGGCCGGATTAGACTCACAGTCTTTTGAAGAATATTTTGAATAGAGCCACCTCTCAAATGACTGCATGAAGTCCCTTGCAGAATGGGACCATTCCATAATCTTCATAGTCTTACCTCGTTAAGCATATTTTTTCCTCAGAGATTCTTTTTCTCCAATATTCAAGTAGATCTTTCATTGTTTTTGAAAATTCTATCTCAGGCTTCCATCCGGTGTGATCGGTGAATTTAGTTGTATCTGGCACCTGTAAGTCTGCGTCTATTGGCCGTAGCCTTTCCGGGTCTATCTGAACATTTATGTGCTTTGCTTTAGACAGCATTAATAGATTGTCTAGCATTTCTCGGATAGAGCAAGTGAATGTTCCGCCTATATTATAATACTCACCAGGAATTGGGTTATGAGTCACTAGCAGATAATATGCCCTAACAGCATCTCTTACATCAGACCAGGTCCTTAGTGAATCTAGGTTTCCGACACGTATTACTGGCTCAATTAGCCCTGCTTCAATCATAGCTATTTGCTTTGCAAAAGTAGACTCTGCAAAAACATCTCCTCTCCTCGGCCCTGTATGTGTAAACATTCTAGTCGTCATAACTGTCATATTACAAGCCTCAGCATAGTATCTTCCTAGTAGATCAGTTCCGACTTTTGATATCGCGTACGGAGACGCCGGGTGGAACCCACAGTCTTCTTTGATGGGAATGTTTTCTTTTGACACTCTTCCAAAAACTTCTGAAGAGGCACAGACATGAACAACGGGATTGAATCTAGAAAGATGTATATTTTCTAATAGGTTTGCTGTTCCTATTATGTTTGTATGTAGTGTCTCTATGGGAGCAGCAAAGCTTGTCTGGGGATAGCTCTGAGCAGCTAAGTGAAAAACGTAGTCTGGCTCTGATGTATTTAAAGCCTTTGTCAAGGACGGATAGTCATTTAAGTCACCGTAAATTAGACTTAGCCTGTCTTTCTTGTTAATTCTAGAAAAAACATGCTTTAGGTTGTTTAAATCATCATTCCATCTACAGAACCCGTATATTTCCCAGTCAGTATTCTCTAAAAGGTAATCTGCAAGGTGAGATCCAACCATTCCAGCTATGCCGGTTATTAAACATTTATTCGACATATCCGCCCGCTGCATCTCTTCTAGATAGAATTGGATTTTTAACTGGCCACCAGAAATTCCATTTAGGATCATTCCATTTAATAGTAAATTGTTTCCCTTCAGAAAAATGTGTATCTTGCTTATAGTAATACATTATTTCACTATCCATTGATAAAATAGAATTCCCTATTCCAGGTGGAAGCAAAAGCATTTTCATATTACTGTCGCTTAGTGTGAATGATTGCCACTTTTTATATGTCGGAGAATCTTTTCTATTGTCTGCTATCAGAGCATATCCTGTACCCCTTATGACTGTGACTAGCTTGGTTGTCCTAAAGTCTCCATGTAAACCCCTTAGAACATGCTTCCTTGATATAGAGATGTCGTCCTGAACAAAGTTAATATTTGCTATTTCTGAAAACTTCTTAGAGTCATATAGTTCTATATAAGAACCCCTAAAGTCTTCAAATTTTTCAGGAACTATTTCAAGAACACCATGCAATCTTGTCTCTCTAGATATCATTAGTAAAGCATCCCTTTTTCTCTTGCCCATGTCTGAACTTCTATTATGCTATTTTTTATCTGTTCTCTAGACATGGACTTTCCCCAGGGTGCATTTTCTGAATATCTAAACGGTAGTCCAGCTTCTTCTTCATCAGAGAATCTGTAAAGAAGATGAGAGTGATTATTCCAATTTTTGTCGATATATTCTATTCCGTACTTCTCAGGATTTCTATATATGGTTGATCCCGGAAGTGGGCAGAAACCAGATACGCTAATATAGTCTGGCGATACTCTGTCAAGAAACTCTATAGTCTTTTTAGCTATATCATGCTTTTCACCAGGTAATCCTAGAATCAAGCATATCTTTACTTTTATATCAAGATCTTTGCAATTCGATATAAAGGACTCTATTTTCTTTTGAGACTGCCACTGTTTGTCAATCATTTTCATGACATTGTCATCTACTGTCTCAATTCCAACTGAAAGCTCTAGGCAGCCAGAGTTTTTTGCAAGCTCGAGCTGCTCTCTTGAAGCTATGCTGATAGTTTGACCTCTCCACACAACGTCACAATCTTTTATTGCATTTAACGTTGCAGATGATATCTTTTTGTTTGGATGTATTGCAATTTCATCTTTTACAAGAATTCCTCTTACACCATAGTTTTCTTTAAAATAGTTTATTTCCTGCTTTATTGACTCAGGTGCTCTTACCTGTAGCTGGTTTGGAACATTGTATACACAGTAAGCGCACTTAAAAACACACCCTCTTGAAAAGTAAGTAAGTGTAGTGGGTATTTCACCATATTGAGAAAATATTTTATTATTTACAACTTTTTCATGCGGTAGAAAAGATCTATCAGGAATAAGAGTATCTCTAAATTGAGTCTCTTTATAGTCTGATGTGTATCTTCTTTTGAGGTTTTTTAATCTTGTATCCTCTATTATTTTGCCAAAAGCTGTTTCTCCCGGTCCGACTACAATTGAATCAAAAAAAGACTCGCACTCATCAGGGCACATGTCTACGTGAGTTCCGCCTGCTGCATGTATTGAGTTAGGATACTTCTTTTTTAGCAAAGATGCTATTGAATATATCTCAGCTGCGTCTCCAGTCTTGAATATCCAGTAAAAATAAAAATCTCTTTCTGGTGTATTTTCAACAGCATGTACTAGATCTTCAGCACTATTATCTCTCATGTCGTACAAGTCTATGTCGTATCCTTGCTCTTTTAGATGAGTTGAATAGTATACCTCCCAATATGGCTGGTGTTTCAACGGGTCAATCCAGTAATGCCAAGAAGGCACTATAAAACAAGATTTATAACTCATTTAAACTTTCTCCAATAAGTCAAAAAGACTTAAATTTTTACTGTTTTCTAGACTGGTAACTGGAACTCCTCTTTCGTCTCTAGCAGAATCAAATACATCTTTTAAAAAATTATAAGGTGTTATTTTCACTAATTTTTCTCACTAAAATAATTATTTCTATTTTTATAGAGATTAGAGTTTTCAATAAACCACTGAACTGTCTCTTGGATTCCCTCTTTTAGAGTGACATTACATTTAAACCCATGAGACTCAGCTCTTTGTGTATCCATAATTCTCTTTTTGTCACCTTTTGGCTTTGAAGTATCCCATACTATATCAACAGACTCGTCATACGCGTCTCTTACAGTCTCAGCAAGATCTTTTATTGATACTCCGGAACCGGATCCTAAGTTTACTGGCTCTGTGATACAATTTTCAACAACGTGTACCATACCTCGTGCACAGTCTTTTGCGTGTATAAAATCTCTAATAGGAGTTCCGTCACCCCACACAGCCAAAGGAGACTCACCAGAGACTATTCTGTTTATAAGTGATGGAATAACCATAGCATTCTCCGGATCAAAATTATCCCAACTTCCGTATACGTTTGCAGGCCTTACTATTGAAATATTATTCTTGCCATTTTGTATAGAATAGGCTTCAGCTTGCAGCTCGCCAATTCTTTTTGCCCAGCCAGGGAACTTATCATGCTCTGACGGGAAAGTTTTCCATACATCTTCTTCTCTAAATGTCTCAGCCGGGTGATACACTCCGACAGAGCTTGTATACATGTACCATTTTACACTAGATCTCATAGCAGCTTCCATCATTGCTGTATTAAACATTAGCATTGGGACCATAAAGCTGGCCGGTCTTTCCCTAGACATTTTAGGAGATCCCTTGATTCCAACAAGATTGAAAACGTAATCTTGGTTTTTGCATGCAAGCAAGCAATTTTCCATCACAGTTAAATCAAGCTTCATAAATTCTACTTTTTCCGGAAGACCCTCCGGGTTGTCAAGAGAGACAACTCTTACTTTGCAGTTTTTTTCAATTAGCATGTCAACTAGATATCTGCCAATCATGCCTGTTCCGCCAGTAACAAGAACGTTTGAATTTTCAAGAATATTATTCATTTTAATCTTCCCATATTATAGAGGGTATCTTTTTATCCCAGCCAAAAGCTATAACCCATGACCAAAATCTAAGCTTGCCCTCTAGTATTTCTAGATTATACTCACTGTCCTTAAGCCTTTTCAATCTTATTGCCTTTAAAAATTCTCCTCTTTTCATTTGATTTGCAAGCTCAAGAGGGCTTGGAGACCAAAGATTTTTATTTTCCAGAGCATCTTCGAGAGATGCATACCCAGAAGCCTCAAGTCTAGAGCTTTTTAGTATAAATTTTGTATCAATTTCAACAACAGGCGGTATACAAGAATTACTTATGTCTTCACTGTCTTGATTTGATAATTTAAAATCTGTGGCTGAAAAATTCTCTTTTATTCTCTCGAGCTTGCTAGAGGTAGTTAAAGCTACCATCTTTTCTAAAGAGCACATCCAGCTTAGTACTACCTGAGCAACGCTACAGTTGTATTTTTTTGCATACCGGCATAGAAGATTTACTTGCTCTTTTGTGGCTGCCATCTTGCCTCTCATAAGAGGGGTATACGCTATAGGGGTTATGCTATTTTCTAAGCAGTAAGGGATGATATTTTTTTCCGAAGATCTTTCACAAAAATTATACTCAAACTGAACACTTGAGAGGGACAATGATGATAATAAAGAGTTTATCTTTTTCACTTCAGAAAAAGAAAAATTACTTACACCGAAAGATCTTATTTTTCCAGAATTGTATATTTTTTCTATTGCCCTAGCTGTTTCTTCAAGAGGTATTGCAGGATTTGGCCAGTGAACTTGATACAAGTCTATGTAGTCAGTTTTTAGCCTCCTCAAGCTTTCATCAACAGAATCTATTACACCTTTGTAATCAGTTCTACCAGGTGAAACCTTTGTTGCAAGAATAACGTTTTTTCTTTTTCCTTTAAGAGTTTTTCCTATAATTCTTTCAGACTCGCCGAGACCATATATTGGAGATGTATCAATAAAGTTTACTCCTAAGTCAATACTTCTTAAGAGACTTTCTCCTATTTTATCGTAACTAGAGGTTGAAGACTTTGATCCACCTATTCCCCCTCCGAAGCCCAGAGTAGATATTTTAATATCAGATTTTCCCAATTCTTTGTATATCATTTATGTCATAATCCCTAGCTGCTTAAATTCTTTTACTATGAATTCAATACATTTTTCATACAAGCTTCTTGGCTATTCAACTACAAAATACGAAACTCTTGAGGCATAAGGAAACCTCTTTAGCCTAATGTTTGGCAATCCTACAGACTCCATCAAAGCGAGAGTTTCACCTGGGCTGTCAGGATCGTTTAGTTCATCAAATCCGACTACTGATCCCTTTGTAAGCCTTGGCAATATTAAATCAAGACATTCCTTTGTAGGCTTGTATAGATCAAAGTCAAAGTAAACAAGAGATAAGATTGTGTGAGGATTTTTTTCAATGTATTCTCTAACTGTCTTAGTTGCGTCTCCTTTACAAATTTCAAACTTTTTAATATGGGCAAGTGGATTATCTTTCTCCTGTGCATTAAGAACTTTCTCCAAATACACATCATAATCAGGTGTCAGTGAAAGCTGACCCTGCTTCATAAGATTTGATTCTCCGTCATTTTTGTGTATTTCTGGAAAACCTTCAAAAGTATCAAAAGCAACTATTTTTCTATGTCTATTAAAAGGTTCATATATGCCTCTAAGAGAAGAGAATAGAGATACATTTTGGCCCCATCGCGTGCCGAATTCAAAAACTTGACCTTGAACATCAATTATTTTTTGATAAATGTGATTAATAAAAAGTATTCTTGATAAATTTTTTGAATTTATAAATAATCCTAAGTTTTCTAATTTCTGATCTTCTGGTATTGGGCATTCATACATGAGATGTAGCATAGTATTTCTTGCATCCATCTCAAGATCATTAGAATAACAAGGTATGTCCGTATTCTTTTTCATATTTTAATATCTCTCTATAAATCTTGATATTTTGTTTTTAATATCAATTGTATCAATTCCTAGCTTTTTGTGAATACTTTTTCTTGAAGTCTCAAACATAAAGTAAAATCCATCATCTATAGCAATAATATCACAAGGCATAGTATGATTCTTTATCTTAAGAAAAGACATTATTTTCTCTCCAGCGCCGCCTGATCTTAGATTTTCTTCAACAACAATAATTTTCTTATCCCGGCAAGCTTCTTCGAGGCTTGCACAGCCTGACGGGCTTACTTTGTACATGTCAAACAAAGCTGGAAAAGTTTTTCCAGAATCCCTTATAGAAACAATTGACTTATAGCAAATCTGTGTCATATACCCGGTAGAGATTACAACGTAACTAGAATCAGAATGTATTAGTTTCGAGAGACCATTTTTTGAGAAATTATCTTTATCGTATAGTCTTGGCAAAATACCTTTTTCAATTCTGATATATTTTGGAGATTTTTTTAAATATGACTGCTTTACTATTTCTGAAGTGTTAAAATCGTCTGTTGCATTATACACGCTCATGTTAGGCAAGTTAGACATAGCTGACACATCTTGAAGACCATGATGAGTTGGACCATCTGTGCTATATGTAAAGCCGGCGCCGACACCAATTATGTTTACATCAAGATTTTGCGAGCATATATCAATATTAATTTGCTCAAGTGCCCTAAGAGAGACAAAGTTATTTATTGCATAAACATACACCTTTTTTCCAGCTAAAGCAAGACCGGCTGCAACGCTAATAGTATTTTGCTCTGATATTCCTGTATTTAAATACTGGTCTGGAAAATCATCTTTTATTTTATTTAAGCCAAATGCTCCGTGGTCTGCAGTTAAAATGATTACGTTTTTATCAATTGAAATATATTCATACAAAGAATTAAAAAACGCATCTCTCATGTCAACTTTACTCGACACAGCCTAGCTCCTTTAAAGAAGATTCTAGAATATAATTATCAATACTTCCGTGATGCCACGAGCTTTGATTCTCCATAAAGCTAACACCTTTTCCCTTAACTGTATTCGCAATTATAGCTGTAGGCATTGACTCATGCCTCTTTTTCAGAGAAGATACGATTTCTGATATATTGTGCCCGTCTATTTCAATAACATTCCACCCAAAAGATCTCCACTTTTCTGAGAATGGCTCTAGGGAGTTTATTTCCTCAGTATTTCCGTGAATACAAAGATTGTTTCTGTCAACTATTGCTATCAGATTTGTTAGCTTTAAGTGAGATGCCAAGATTGCTGCTTCCCAGACTGATCCCTCATAGCACTCTCCGTCGCCAAGTATTACAAAAGTTGAATTATCTAATTCGTCTAGCTTAGAAGAAAGAGATATTCCGACTGCTACGCCGAGACCATGCCCAAGAGATCCTGATATAAAATCTATTCCTGGGATTCTAGGATCTGGATGCTCGCCTAGAATTCCGCCAGAATTCATCGAGTATAAATCATCTTTTGTTATTAGCCCAATATCTTCAAGAATCACATACTGAGATATACAAGAATGACCTTTGCTTAATATTATTTTATTTCTATTTCTTTTCTGAAAATTCTCTAAAGAGATATTAGCAATTCCTCCGTAATATAGCGATGATAAAATATCGATACAGGAAAAAGCTCCGCCGACATGACCTTTTCCTATCTTATTAATAATTCTTAATATTGTCTTTCTGTGCTCCAGTGCCTTGTCTGATATTTCTTTAATTTCCAAGTTCATTGATTGTAATATTCCCCATACTCTACTAGAAGAGTAGACCTGCCGTCTTTTCTATTAAGTGCTTTTTCATATGCTGGGATTATCTGATCTTTATCTTCTAGCCTTATGACATCTATATGAGTTAAAAGATTTCTAAACGCATCGGTATGATCTTGTGTGTGCTGAATACCTCCGTCTAGAGGAACTTTTGCGCCAATCGAAGTTCTAATAATTACATTTGGCGTGAAAGTGCCTCTTGTCATTTCATTCATTTTATCAAGGTGGTTAACTAGCTGATTTACAGCAAGTAACAAAAAATCAAATCTTGGATAGCAAGTTACTGGAACAAATCCTTCTAGCGCAAGACCTGTCGATAATCCCATTTGCACCTCTTCAAAAACAGGTGTTTCAATTTTTCTATTACTGGGTATTGTTTTTAGAGTATTGAATATTGAATTTCCACTATATGAAACTGACTGGCCAAGAAATATAACTCTTTTATCCTCTGCTAGCATCTCCATTGATTTTACTAAGTGATCTATATACTTCATAATTTCACCTTAAAATAGTATCCATTCACCAGTTCCATGGTGAGGATATCCTCGTTCATAATTGTAATAAAAAACATCTTCTGGGTGACTTGTTTTTTCCCCTCCCCAGGTTTCATCAGTTGGAGTGTTAGTGCTCATGTTATTATCTTCTACAACTATCTCAAGTGGGAGATTGTGCCTTCTTGAAAACTTGTAACACTCATGAAAAACGCCTGTCTCTGCTGTCATATCTCCTACAAATAGCCAGACTTTTCTATCAGATTTTTTTAGCTTTAGAGCTTTAGCTACACCAAGAGCTATTGGTATTACTCCGCCTACAATAGAAGATGTATATAGTTTTGGACTTTCTGAATAAACACTCATGCTTTTTCCAGAAAGTATGAGCTCCCATAAATGACTTTCAGGAACTCCGTGTAAAAGAGCATGATAGTGATTTCTCCATGATGAAAAAACCCAGTCATCTGTATTAACATATTGAAATATTTCAATTAACTCTTCTTCATTGTTTTTTGACATATGAACGGGACCAGATATTGTAGCTTTTTCATATTCTTCTTTTACCCTGAGTTCAAAGTTTATCAAATCTTCTTTTGTCAGACTTACTTTTCTTTTATTTTTCGATTTAAATTTTTCAGGAATGTGAAGTGACATTTTACTATTCTCCCTTGATATTCTTATTATACCAGACAATAGTCTTTTTTACACCATCATCTAGAGAATATTTTGGAGACCACCCAAGTTCATTAAGTGCCTTATCAGAATTAAAAGCTAGTTTTGTATTTATACTTGGCTTGTCTAAATCATGCTTTGTAGTAAGTTTTTTTCCAGAATGTTCAATAATTTTATTCACTATTTCATTTACAGAGAATGATTTTCCCATACCTACATTAAATAAATCGTATGCTTTATCCTGATTTTTTATTGCTAGATGAATAAAATCTACAACATCGTCGACATAAAGCAAATCTCTTTCAGTTGTTCCGTCTCCCCAGACTATAATTTCGTCACCGTCTGAGGCGTTAAGAACTTTCGTTATTGTTGCACCAAACATGTGTGACTTTTCTAAATCATACTTGTCGTAAGGACCGTATGTATTACTATGTCGTATTACTGTATGCTTGGTTCTTCCCAGAGAAGAGAAAAATTCACACATCTTTTCAACGTAGATCTTTGTCCATCCTACACCAAAGTAATTCTTGGGCATATCTTCATCTAAATAGTGATCTTTTTCAGCGACCGGTGATCTATCTGGGTTATACATGACACCGCAGCTTAAAAATAGCAAGTGACCTACACTATTATCATAACAAGCTTGGAGAATGAGAGAGTTCATAACAGCATTATCTGTTACGTGAAGATATGGTCTTTCAATAATATCTTTTGCTCCTGATGTTGTTGCTGCTGCTTGTATGACTACATCATAGTTTATCCCTCTTTTAAAGACTGCATCTATGCCAATCTTTGTGGTTAGGTCACAATTAAAGAAAGTCTTATAATCATTGGAATTAGATGTTGTCCTAGAGTTTCCAACACCGTATACAGCAAAGTTATCATCTTTTAAAAATCTGTTCGCTATATTCCTGCCCATAAATCCAGATGCGCCGCATATTAATATATTTTTATTCATAATCCTATCTCTCCTTTTTTAAATTGAATAACGGGTTCTCGCCGTTTAACAAAGTAGTTCTTCACAGAAAATTTATTTTTTCGTCGGTGAGCAGAATAAGAGCAGTGGTAAAAATTATTTATCTTGATTACTGTTACTCTCTAAAAATAACATATAATCTCTTATCATCTCTACATCTATATTTATCTTGCAACTTGATCTGCTTTTCCAGTCTTTCCCCCATGCCTTTTTAGCAATTTCTGTATCTCTCTGCGTTTCATCAGATAGTGACATCCTTTCTTCTATGACTAGAAGATCATTTAGCTTATAATAGCAGCCTGCTCTTTTTCCAACTTCTGCTAACCAGCTATCAATAGGATTTCCTAAAGATCCAACTACATTAAACCACTTCTTCGGCAGGGCAAAAGAAGTTGGATTAGGTAAAATCTTTCCACCTCTCTTTACAAGAAGAAAGTATACACCAAATGATTTTTTATAATGATTGTAAAGAATGGTTGTCCAGTCCTCAGTTTTCATGATATAATCATCTCCCCAAAATAAAATCATCTCACTATTAGGTGATGTTAGTGGAATCATTAGATTAAAGTACTCGTTTATCTTCCCGTACCCCATTCTTTCACATGTAAGACATCCTATCTTTAGGTCTGGGAAGGTATTAGCTGTAAACGACATTATTTCATCTCTTGAATTTGTGTCATCATTATCGCAAGCTATAATAATCTCTATGTCTTTAAATTCGCCTAGTGAATTGTATAGACTAGATATTGCTCTTTTTGCTAATTCCGGACGCCTTCTAGTGGGAAATAAAACTGATACCCGTGCATGCATGATTATTCTTCTTTCCAACTAATTTCCCAATCTTTAAACTCTGCAGCTAGGCAGTCAATCTTATAGTCTTTTCTTCCTCCAGCAATTTCTTGAATTTTATTCTTTGCAGTGTTTCTTATACCGTTTAAGCCGTGAGTTAGTTCAAGATTATTTCCATCTTTAATTCCTTTTCGATAATTTGATTCATTGTGCCAGATATGTAAATTCATCTGTGAAAGGACCACAATTGATCTAATTAAATCTGCATCAATAGATTTTGATTCAGGTAATAATATATCAATATCATGACAAATATCAGCTATTTCACGTGCATACTCTGTCTTGTGGTCTGCAATAAATACTTCCTTGAGCTGGACTATTGAAAGTCTATCAATTAGCTCAGAAAGAGTCGGAAGATACTTTCTATTATTGCTCATAGTGATTTTTCTCCCATGATGTACGGAATGGCCAATCTTGTCCAAGACCTATTAACAATTCCAATATATGGGTCTATCCAAGATCCCATATCAATTGATTGAACTTGCACATTCATATCCCACAACCTCTTGTTGAGGACTCTTGATGACTGTCCAGTAAATGGAAGAACAATATCAACATCGTCAATGTTATTTAAAACTTCTGGCCACCAGCCATTGATATCTGAATATGAATTTATCTCAGGGGTGGCGATATAGTGATTAATTGGGCCAAAGAGCCCCTCCATTGCAATTTTTGGACGAGAGCCTATGAACATCTTTTTCTTGTTAAAAATATTTCTAAATATAAAGTCTTTAAGTAGTTCTCTTCTAAATGTGGCATACATGTAAAAGGTACATGCATTGTAGAATGTTGTTTCTTTAGATTCATTATTAAGCGCGCTGAGAGATTTTTCTTTTACATCTTCATTCCACCACTTGTGCGCTTGTTCTCCTGTCTTATGATTTCCTTGCAAGTTCAATATATCCATACCATCTTCGAATGGCATATTGGATACATGACATCGAAGATAGTTTTTATCCTCAATTAAAAAAGATTCAAGCATTTCTTCGTGAAGTGATTCAGTGAGCAATGTTTTATTTGATCTACCGAGAGTTTTTCCTATATTTTCTCTTTGCATCATCATAAAATCTACATCACCAAATCTGGAAAAAAATAATCTTTTTTCATTAAAGAGCATTTTATCAAGATGGTCGAATGTTTCTACAGTTGATATAGTTCTAATATCTTTCACTTTTAATCACCCTTGACTATACGATGACTATCTTCATCAAAATGTTGAGTAGAAAATTCAAATAACTCTGTATCTTCAAGAGCTATAACTTGATGTCTAAGGCCGCGATAAACATGAAAATTGTCACCTGGTCCGAGAATCTTTTCTTGTGCACAATTTATATCATCTCTTTCAGAATACTTTACAAGAATCTTTCCAGACTGAATATAAAATACTTCATCTTTTAGCTCATGATAGTGCCACGAGCACCGCCTATCTTTGACAAAATACAGCAGCTTTCCACAATATTCTTCGCAATTTACTATCCACTTTTCGAAACCCCACCCCTTAGAGACAAATTTAATCGGTAAAGAAGTCTTCATCATTCATACCCTTGTCATCAACATAAATGTCTCCTGATGGCTTTCCTAAAAATAGATTATGATATAATACACCCCACCCATCTAATTGTTTCTTTGTAAATTCATACATTAGTTCTATTGCTGCTTTCTGATTATCGTTAGATCTGCCCATTCCACGGGCTGTTTGAAATATTATTGTGTTCCCGTCCAGATATAATTGATTTATCTTGTCAATTCTTGCTTTAAACGGTTTTGCATTCTCATAGTCTGGATTTGACTGAGTGCATATTGTTCCA
>Ga0080013_1001005_pt1 | contig 38326 bp, 55 predicted proteins | sample ETNvirenome_6_85_FD_69236 | JGI IMG/M metagenome (GOLD analysis project Ga0080013, IMG submission 69236) | Marine viral communities from the Pacific Ocean - ETNP_6_85 (SPADES assembly) (version 2) | ecosystem: Environmental > Aquatic > Marine > Oceanic | place: Pacific Ocean | collected 2013-06-19 | reverse complement strand
CCTTAAAACAAGGAGAAGATGTGTAATCCTCAGCTATCATTTCGAGTACTTTTCCTCTGATCACGCCACTGTTAACACTATCCAACACCACAAACTTATCACCGACCTTGTATCCAAGCTCTTTTGCTGTCTTTCCTTCTGGTAATGGTTTTAGTCCTTCGAGTTGTTGTTCGTTTAGTTTAGTCATATTTATTCCCATACATACTCACAAAAGTATCCTTCTGAGTTTTGTTTTACGGAACTTCGATAGTCGCTTATTACTCTGCCATTATCAAGCGTGTAAAATGTGGTGCAGCCACTCTTGCCGTCTTTACACTCAAACCTCATGTCGGTAACGAGATGGTCTGTACAAACATACGAACCACCTGCACACCCAGCTCCTAATAGTAGAATGGATGTTAGTAGTATTTTTAGTTTCATATCTATTTTTTACTTTTCAAATTCATAAGTACCGTCGTTGTTCTTTTTTATGGGTGCGCAGTTTTGCGGATGTACAACGCCGCCCTTCTCTGTTGTACAGTACGAATACATACCATCAACGTGATCGAAGATGATGAACTTACTGCCGTCGGAGACTCCACACTTGATCTTTGCTCCTTTTGGGAGATCGTATAGTTTCATATTCTCTATGTTAGGAGTTCAGGGTTTTCGTGGATGTTTCCGATGATTTCATATTTGTGAGCATCCTCAACAACGTCTATCGAGCAAAGGTCACGAGTACAACCAAAACACCCATTTACATTTCCTATATACATAAAACTACCACACCTTGCACACCATTCGATTCTACCTTTAGCATAAATACCATCCAAACAATCCCCTTCGTAAATTTCCTTTCCGTTTTTGTCCTTGAGACCTGTGTATTGCATTAACACAAGCTCCCGCGGAATTTTGTATGTTTCACTCTCTCCGTACCCCCTGTCTTTTAGGTACGCTTCACTAGTACCGTCTAGGTACAGCTGTACGCCCAACCACTTGTGATCTGCTCTTATCATTTTTCCGGTCTCCGTATCCCAAGCTCTAAACTTCAATTCACGTTTCATATATTCTCTTAATCTAATTTAATAGTCTTACACTTCGGACATTGCCACAGATTAGGATAGGTTCTGTCTTTGTATTTAGGTGAGTCGTCTTTGACTTGCATGACGAACTCCATCTCAGTTTTAGTTGTCCATCCACAGTTACATTTTGGTTTAGGTATTGCTGGCATATATTCTCTTAATAAATAGGTTCTGTTGGTTAAGGTAAAGGATTGTTTTTAATAAAGTCGATCGCTTTGTTGAGATTTTTTATCATCTCTTTTGCATTATCCACACCTCCAATAACCCACTCATCACACGAGTGAGGTAGTTCTATTCTCCAATAGGCACTTATCGGGTGTCTCTCTCCATCAAGGAACTCGCTGTAGTTAAAATCAAGAGTGACAGTGACTTCTCCAAATATTACATTTGGGTGTTTCTTTATCAATTCACATATCTTGATTTCCATACGTCTCTAGAATTAAGTTAGTAACTATTTTAGCTTTAGATAGCTTTTGTTCCTGCTTCTGTTCTTCCAGAATTTGATTCACATCTTCGGGAACTCCTATTCTGTGTGTAATTTTAAGGTAGTCTTTTCTACTGTACATAATTGTGTACTTAATAAACACCCTCCCTTCTAGCTCCTCCCATCCCGAAAGACCTATTGTTTATACTCTATTCCTATTCCACGAGTGTTTCGTAGTTTTTGGATAGTATTCCAACGTGTCCTATTTTTAGGCGCGCGATTTTTTTTGAAAAATGTTGCGCCTCTTTCGGTCTGGTTATCGCTGTCGGTCGGGTGCTAGCTAATCTGCTAGTGCTGAAACCTTTTTAGGTCGCAGCATCAGGAGACTATTCTAAGCAACAAGCTTGATCGATCGAGCATTGTCTAACTGACAGTACTAAATCATTCAGTTGCTCCTGTGCTTCAGTATTGTCTCTTATCGCTTCCCAAAGTGGTGTACCTGTTTTAACCACACTTATTACCTGAGGGTTCTTTTTGACTATTTTGAAGTCCATACTCCTTTAGTAAATTACTAGATTATACATGTATCTTTTCTGGGTTGTGATGTGTATAATGACAAGGCCTGCACAACCATACTACATCAAGTGGCTTGTCATAATCTTCGTGATGAGCAATGGCCTTCTTCTCGCCACACTGTTCACATGGCTGTCTCACTAATCGTTCCTTCTTGAGTGCGTATGCAACGGCATCATTTGCAGCATTTTTTTTCTTTGTTCTGTGTTTTTTATTCTTCGTCAAAACTCTCGCCCTATATTCTGGATCATTTGCATAACGAGTGTTCATGTAATGACTTATTTTAAGTCGTCTCCCTTGTTGATACTGCCGACGACATACCTTGCAATAAACATCAACCCCAGTCTTTGTCACACCACTTGAATAAAAAAAATTGTGTGATTTTGTTACAGAACATCTCGGACAGGTTCTTTCTTTCATAATTCAATAATTTACTCTCTTTGCAAAAAAATAACTCGTGTAAGCTGTCTCGCCTCATCCGCAGCCCGACTAAAGGCCATGATTTGAGACGGCTCACACGAGTCATCTTCTTAGTCGAATTTGCGGAACAAGTTGTTACTGAAAACAGTATAGCATACTTGTTATCCACAGCCAAGTATGGTAGAATACAAGACTATGTTCAACAAGAAACTAAAAAAAAGAATTAAGTCATTAGAAGACAGACTCGGTCTTGTTTATGATGGAGACTGTGAGTACCCAGATCATCAGGCAACACAATATAACCTTGAGAATGATGTTCGAGAAGTGAAGCAACGTGTTGATAAGTTAGAGGGTAAAAAGAAACAGAGGTTAATCCCTGAGTAAACCCTTGACAACTACCTGTGGATAACGTAGAATGTCCGTCAGGTAACCTTCTGAGCATTCTCTTGTGTCTTGACAAAGGGCATATGTCTCACCATCGTGGGGGAGGATGTGAAGAGCCGCAGCAAAGGCGCACTAACGTGTTGCTTTTTTGTTTTTATGGTATACTGTATTTCTATATGAGAAGAGCAAGAAGGAAAGAACAACGAACACAATATTTATTCACCACGCATTAGACGTGGATATTTTATTTGTATGACAGAAGAAACAAAAGACCAAAAGGTCAAAGAGCAAGAAGAGATTAAAGCTAGGGTTATAGCCTTTAATAAAGAACTGATCCCATTGCTGGATAAGTACAAGTTAGGACTCACTGCAACAGCGTTTATTGAAAAAGGTTTGGTTTTGGCACGCCCAGAAGTGTTACCTGTAAAAGAGGAGTTAGAGAAAGCAAAATAGTATGGCGGTAGGTATTATTATTGGATTGTTAATAGCCACTCTTATAGTAGTTACGCTAACTTATTTCAGGCACACAACAGAAAGGACGATCAAGATAATAGAGAAGAATGTGCAAGGACCAAAACCAAAAGGATTTATTATTGAAGCTGAGGATGAAGCCTCACGAGCAAGAAGAGAATTACTTGAAGAAAATAGTAAACAGGGGAGACCCACGAAATTAAGTGATCTTTATGGAGATTAAACCACGAGTAAAACAAGTCTTAGTACAACAAGACGAAGAGGAGTCAAGAACATCAGCAAACGGACTTATAACACCTGACAGCGTCGAGCAAGAACAAAAGGCGTTTGGTACTGTTATCGCAGTAGGAGAAGGTATAGACGACCTAAAAGAAGGTGACAGGGTTATTTTTGGAGCATTTGCTGGAGAGAAGATCGAACTAAAGAAAGAAAAGGTCGAGTATGTTTTATTATTCGACGAAGACGTATTAGCAACAATCGTGTGAGGTATTCAGACCTGGGATGTAGATACAGAAACGTCCCACATGAGCTAGAGATCGTTAATGAGACTCCACGCACCAAATGGGAGGTTTGTCATATCTGTAATAGAAAGTTTAGATTCAATAAAGGATATAAGAAAAGAGTAGACAACCTAGCTTATCTCAAAGCACATGTGCGTGAGTTCGCACAACCCAACGGTGCAACTAAACGTATTTATAATAGGATTTATAAACCAGAGACTACAAAGATAGTTATATGAAAACTGAGACAAAAATTGTAAAAGATAAAACTTTCGAAATCATCAAAACGACAGTAAACAAGATGGTGGACATGATTAGACCCACTTACGGACCTGCATCTAATAAAGTTATTATCGATAAGAAATCTTGGGCGATGGTAGTAGATGATGGAGTGCAGATTGCAAGAGACTTTTCACTCAATGATCCAATAGAGAACGCCATTGTCAAACTAGTAAGAGAGACTGCTGTTCGTACTAACGACAGAGTAGGAGATGGAACAACGTGTTCTCTTATTATGTTGCAAGCTATTATCAATGAGATTGGGCGCAGGACAAAGATTGATGGTCGAAAGATTGAGCTAGAACTCAAGAAAGCTTTGGAGGAGGTCAAGGAACAATTGTTGGCTTCAAAGAAAGAAATTACAACCAAAGAGGAATTAAAGAAGGTGGCGATGGTTTCCTTTGATGACGACAAGGTGGCAGAAATCTTAGCAGATTTGTATTTCAAACTCGGGAAGGATGCAATTATCACAGTAGAGAAATCACAGACAATGGATACTCATTTTGAGTTAAGCGAAGGAGTACAGATAACGAACGGTTATATTTCTCCATACATGGTTACCAATCCAGAGAGAATGGAGACTGAGTTTAAAGACCCATTAATTTTAATCACAGATTATAGGCTAACAGAGGCTAACGATATTCTGCCCATCATGAACAAGGCGATAGAGGCCAACAAGCGGGAGTTGGTTATTATTTGTGAGAACATGGAGCAGTCAGCGTTAGCAACGGCAATAGTAAACAAATCTAAGGGTGTGTTTTTAACGCTTGCTATTTGTCACCCTAAAGTAAAAGATTCAGACGTTTATCTTTCTGATCTAGCATTAATGACAGGAGCTAAGTTCTTTTCAGTAGCCAAAGGAGATCGCCTTGAGGAGGCTACTGTAGAGGATATGGGAACAGCTCGTAAGTTTATTTGCCGAAGGGAAGAGTCTGTCATTGTTAATCCAGGAGAAGATAAGGATAGGGTTGTTGTAGCTGCATCAGTAACAGCACTACGCTCAGCGATTGAGGTAGAGAAAAATGAAAAGACAAAAAAGGAAATGGAAAAAAGATTGTCGTTCTTTACTAACTCAATGGCTTCAATAAAGGTTGGGGCAGCTACAGAGAACGAACAGAAGGCTCTCAAGTATAAGGTTGAGGACGCTGTAAACTCTGTTAAAGCAGCTTTTAACAACGGAGTGGTGTGTGGTGGTGGTTTAGCACTAAAACGGCTCAAAACGTCATCTGGCTTGCTTAATGAAGCTCTTACTTATCCAGCACGCCAACTTAGAGAGAACATGGGGTTAGATGATGATGTGGTATTAGAAGGCAATTTAGCGTATAATGTAGTTACACAGGAGACAGGTGATTTCATGGAAGTTGGTGTTATTGATCCAGTAGATGTTCTCGTTGCTGGTGTAGAAAGCGCGGTGTCGATTGCTTCTATTCTTGTTACTAGCTCAGGTATGTTAGTTGAGCATGATGTCGAGGTATGAAATCTGAAAAGATATTCCATGATTTAATAACCCACCTTGTAATTAATAAGGATGACGTAGATGTTCAGGTAAAGCGTGATGATAGAGGTGTACTGTTTACTTTGTCGGTACACCCGAAAGACATGTGCTTTGTTATTGGTAGATCAGGACGAACAGTACAAATGTTGCGCTATCTCTTACACATTGCAGGTAGAGCAGAACAGGCTAAAATTAGCCTAATAGTTAACGATCCAGTGTAGGTATGGACATCAGATTATTAAAACCATACAAGAAGAACGCAAAGAAGCATCCCAAGAAGCAGGTGCAACAAGTGGCGGACAGTATAAAGGAGTTTGGATTTAATCAGCCGATAGTGATAGACAAGAATAACGTTGTGATTGTTGGTCATGGACGACTGGAGGCCGCGAAACTATTGGGATTACAAGAAGTTCCAGTATTACAGGTTGATTTAACAAAAGAACAAGCTGATGCATATAGATTGGCCGATAACAAACTGAATGAGAGCGATTGGGACATGGAGCTGGTTATTGAGGAGCTAAAGGGCTTAGACGCATCAGGATTTGATATAGAATTAACAGGATTTGATAAGGATTTGATTATTGAACCAGATGAAAAGGATGATCAAATACCAGACGTACCAGAAGAACCTGTATCAAAGCTAGGTGATCTGTATCAGTTAGGTGAACATCGGCTGTTGTGTGGTGATGCTACCAAGATTGAGGATGTTGAGCGGTTGATGGATGGGCAGAAGGCAGACATAACTTTCACCTCACCTCCGTACAACGCAGGCAAAACACCAAAAGAGCAAGGAAAGTATTTGAATGACACAGACGACAAGACTACCGAAGAATATAAGTCTTTACTGAATGCTTACGTTTTGCGGTCACTTGAGTATACTGATTATGTGTTTTCCAATGTGCAGAGCTTGTCAGGAAACAAGATAGCTCTCATAGAGCATTTGTATGAGTTGAGAGAAAAGTTTGCTGATACGATAGTATGGAATAAAGAAAACGCACAACCAGCAATGGCAAGGCGTGTTTTAAACTCACAGTTTGAGTACATACATATTTTTTCAAATGAAGCCAAGAGAAGTATCGGCAAAAGAGATTTCCGTGGTACAGTAAGCAATGTTTTTTCGATAAATAATAACGCAGGAAAAGAACACGCAAAGATACACAAAGCAACATTTCGTGTTGAAGTACCGCTACATTTCATCGAGCAGTTTACTGAAAGTAGTGTGTATGATCCTTTTGGTGGAACTGGAACCACACTAATAGCAGCAGAAAAAACAAACAGAAAATGTTACATGATGGAATTAGACCCAAGGTATGTAGATGTAATAGTAAAACGCTGGGAAGAATACACAGGACAAAATGCAGTAAAATTATAATATGTCTGAAAAGACGAATAAAAACGTAGGAAAAACGTACACTGATCCAGTCACTGGTAAGTTTGCTGAGGGAAATCCTGGAGGTGGACGACCGAAAGGATCGTTGGGTTTTGCTACTAAATGGCGTAAGTTTATTGAAAAGATTGCAGAAGAAAACGACGTGAAACCAAGTGAATTAGATGAACAGTTATACAGAGTAGCTTTTAAAAAAGCACGAGGAGGAGATTATCAATTTTATAAAGATATTCATGATAGAGTTTACGGCAAGCCCCTACAAAGTGTAGACACACATGTAACAGGAGAGATAGACACGGGTACCACAGAGTTCAACCCCAACATCGTAGCCTTAACAGAAAAATATAAACAAGAGGTGAAAGACATTATTAAGAAAGAGTGGGATGAAAAAACAAGATAGCTTCCTATGCACTTCTCAGTGGGCAATGGGAATACGGAATGAGAAAGGTGACCCAATAGAGTTCTTCAGTCATCCATTCTTGTTAGATATTTATGATGACCAGTCACAGAATCTTGTTGTAATGAAAGCAGCTCAGGTAGGAATGAGTACTTGTCAGATACTCAAGAACCACAGAGACGCAAAGAACCACAAGATGGACATAATCTATTGTGTCGACGAAGAGACTGAGATACTTACTCAGCGTGGTTTCTTGTTCAACCAAGACTTAACAGACGATGATTACATCTTAACCATGTCAGTAGAGGGAAAGGTTGCGTGGTTGCATCCAGAGTATGTGTTTCGTAAGGAAGTAGACATGGACTGTACTTTGTTTGAGGCTCGTAACTTCAATGCGTTGGTAACACCCAATCACCGCTGGTTACTTCAACCCTACAGAGGAAGTGGTTCAATGTTTTTTAGAGAGACAAAAGACATGGTTGGTAAGTATGCTCGTATTCCAAAGGTGGTTAATGATGGTGCTGCTCGTAAGACAAAGAAATACAGAGATGAGTATGTGGCACTACTTGCATGGATATTCGCTGAGGGAAACTACCCAAGACAAACAAAAGGATCAGGTAAGAAAAGCTATTCAGTTATAATTACTCAATCAGAAGGAGTAAACGCAGATTACTGTGATGAGATCCGTGGATTGTTAAGAATTTTAGGCATTACATGGAAAGAGTATTTAGCTGCACATAGTTTATGTATCAATTTCAGGTTTGCTTTTGATGAGGGTAGGAAGATCAGAGAAAGATTCCCAGATAAAAAGCCCGACGCAGAGCTTGCAATGGAACTTACTCGTGACCAATGTAAACTGTTTATTGATACCTTTGTTAAAGCAGATGGGTGGATAGACTCAAGTGGAACTCAAGCAATTGCACAAAAGGATAAAGATACTTCTGATATTCTATGTATGATCGCTGCGCTGGCTGGCTATGTGCCAAGTCTGATTAAGTCAAACGGCTGTCATACCATACGAATGACACAGTTTAAGACTGTTGAAACGGCAGAGCTGAAACCACAGAACGTACGATACAAAGGCACTATCTGGTGTCCAAGCACTCCTAATGGGACGTTCTATGCACGCAGAAAGGGTAGATGTTATTGGACGGGTAACACCTTACCAACAGACGCAGATGTTAAGGTGTTTGTAGGAGGTAAAGTGAATCGTATCATCGCAAATAACCCAACAATGCTTGAGGACGTTTCAGACAAGGATAGTATTGAGCAAAAGCAAGTAGGAGGGTCAATGATCTATTTCAGGGGATGTATAGATGAAAAGACCGAGGTTCTTACACAAAACGGATGGTGTGATCATAAGAATGTTTTGATAGGCGATAAACTGCCTTCACTGAACATCACCACCAACACCATAGAAATGGATGAGGTATTAGACATGACCTCTTTTGAGACCAATGAGGATATGGTGAGGGTAGAGTCTTCTCTCATAGACCAGTTAGTTACTCAAGATCACCGTTGCGTCATTGCTAAACGTAAGTTAAGTGGAGAGAAATCAAAGTTACGGATAGAGAGAGCGCACAATATGGTCGGCAAGAAGTCTGCTCATATCCCAACCATCTTTAAGCAAAAACAGATTGAGCCTGATCCATTCTTTTCGATTGTGGGCTGGGTAATAGGTGATGGTAGTTATTGGACTAAGCGGGATAAGCACAAAGATAAAGTGTATGAAACTGATCGTATTGTAATTATTCAGTCAAAGCTCTGTGAAGAACTCGAACAAGACCTGGATAAAGCGGGAATCAAATTCCATAAGAAGGAAAGGAAAACTTGTTTTGGCTACGAGCTATCAACAAACGATAGTAGACGTATCAGACGTTTGATCCCTGAAAAGAAACTGACGATGGAGTTGGTGTTTACCCTAAACAAGAAGCAGCTTCAGGGAGTCTTTCATGGACTCATGATGAGTGATGGAGACAACCACAAAGGTACGACGTTATGGCAACGACAAAACGGCACGTGTGATGCTTTCCAGGCATTATTAGTCCTTTTAGGAAAGACAAGTAACAAAGGCTTAATAGCATCTCAAGAAAATAGGTTTGGTACTCAACAGATGGAGAGGGTCAGAATCCGAAAGAACAGCTGGACTAATCCGACAGTGGGGCTTGAGAAGTATTCTGGTATTGCATGGTGTCCTACTACAAAGAACGGAACTATCATTATACGTCGTAATGGAAAGGTGTCTGTAACGGGCCAAACTTGGACAAAGAAAGCTGCTATTATGGTGACAGGAGATAGGTTGGTGCATGATGAGAAAGATAGTTCGAAGTTGGATATTATCGCTGACTTTCAAGCCCGACTACAACATTCCAAGTTTAAACAGACCCATACATTCTCTCATCCCAGTCTTCCAGAGACAGGAGTACATAATGATTGGCTCAAGTCGGATCAGAAGCATTGGCATGTAACGTGTAAGTCTTGTGACTATGAGCAGTCAATGAGTTGGAATACGGAAGACCCTGATAAGATGTCCATAGACATCGAGAAACGCATTTATATATGCAAGAAGTGTAAGGCTGAGCTTTCTGATGCTGACAGAGCAACTGGACGATGGATATCTCGTTATCCAGACAGAGAGTGGTCTGGTTATTGGGTTCCATTATTGATAGCTCCATGGGTATCAGCAGGTGATTTGGTAGACAAGTTTCAAAACAAAGACACAACAACAGAGTTTTTCTATACTAAGATTTTAGGTTTACCATATGCTGACGGTACTTCGAAGCTTCTACGAAGCAGTTTCTTTCAAAACCTTACAGGTCATGCTTATGCGCCATCAAAAGACAAAAGAGTTATTATTGGTATTGACACCGGACTCAGACTCGATTATGTCATTGGAGATGCGACAGGCTTGTTTTATCATGGTGATTGCTCTGACTACGATGAATTGGATGCCCTAATGAAGCGTTGGCCTAAGGCTATTGCAGTAGTAGACCAAGGAGGTGATCTCATTGGTAGTCGTAAGTTCTATGAAAGGTGGATAGGGCGAGTTTATCTTTGTGCTTTGACAGGAGATAGAACCACGAAAGAGTTGGTTAGATGGAGCAAAGGAGATGAGCACGGTGCAGTTACATGTGATAGAAACCGCATGATTCAGTTAGTGGTAGATGAGTTTCGAAATAAGAGGGTTGCTGTTCATGGCACCGAAGATGATTGGTTCGAATATTGGACAGACTGGAATAACCTTGCAAAGATTAAGATACTTGATCCAGTGACTAATCAGGTAAAGGGTTATAAGTGGGTAAGAAGCGGTAGAGATCATCGGGCATTAGCAACAATCTTTTGGCGTGTTGGTATGCAAAGATTCCAAGGGATGGGTGACATCATTCATGGTGATATGGAGCCAACAACAAACAGTTATATGCTGAATCCCGACAACACAGTCTCGTTTGATCCACTGGAAATGTTCGATCGTATGGAGGAAGAGTCTCAATCAGATTGGAGAGTCTGAATAAATATGTTATAATAAGTATATAAATAACTTCACAACATGCCAGATAACGGAGTTGCAGCTTATGCAAGTCTGGGATCGGATGTTAATAAGCGCCCCAATAAAGACGCAGAAGAGACAGTAGAAGGGGCTGTGAGCGAAAAATTGCCAGAACTCACACTTAAGACGAGTGATGAGGACATTATTAAATTAACTTCACGTTGGGAGGACGCATGGCGTAATTCTAGCGTAAAGGGGGAATGGCAAAAGCAATATAGTGAAAACGAAAAGTATTGGCTTGGTAAACAATTCGATTTTCCAGGATTAAGAAGAACTAGAGGGGATCGACCCATGGTCGACAACCTCATTTTTGAGTCTTTAGAGACTTATCTACCTCAAGTAACACGACGTAATCCAGAGCCTCTGGTTGAGTTAGCATCTCAAGAAGACGAAGAGCTTGAGGCAAATCAAGACTTAATGGAGAAAACTAAAAACAAGCTTGGTGAAGTTGCTGAGCTTAATAGAATGAGATTAAAGCTCAAGAAAGGCGCTCGCCATTGGGCTCTTTATCATATCGGGATCGGGAAGTTTGGTTGGGATTTAGATAAAGACATTCCGAGTCTTCGTATTATTCGTCCGCATAAGATTATTTTAGACCCACAAGCTACTGTGGATGAGGATGGATACACAGGTGATCGTATTGGTGAATACAGAACAATGACCGCAGAAAAGCTTGTAGCTATCCTTGAGAACAGTGATGCAAGTGAAGGTGCCATTAAGAAGGTCAAAGACACCGTGAACGATGAAATGGGTACTAAGGTTCGTTTCATTGAATGGTGGACACAAGCAGCAATGTTCTGGACGCTAGATCAGACAGTGCTTTTGAAGAAAAAGAACCCACATTGGAACTATGATCGTGTAGAGGCTGGTACGCAGACAGATGACTTTGGTAATGAAACACCAGAAGAGCGAGAGATTGTCGGTGTTAATCATCACCCTGTTCCTAAGATGCCGTATGAGTTTCTTTCTGTGTTTAATTTAGGAGATCAGCCAATGGACAACACATCTCTCATTCAACAGAATCTTGCCAATCAAGACATCATTAACAAACGCAATCGTCAGATCGACAAGAACGCCGATAACATGAATAACGGCTTGATCATTTCCTTATCAAGGTCTGGTCTTACAAAGAGTCAAGCAAAGAGTGTTGCGACAACAATGAACGCTGGTGGATCGATTGTTATTCCAGACGGTTCACCAAGAGATGCCATTGATCGTCTTCCTGGAACCAGCTTGCCAAATGACGTTTATACAGACGTAGTAGATAAGCGCAGTAGGTTGCGTGATATTTTTGGTACCTCAGGATCGTCTCAGGCTGGATTACAGAGCGAGAAACTGGCTACAGGTAAGATTATGGCCAGAACTCTCGATACAGACCGCATAGGGGGTGGTGTAAGTGAATACTTAGAACAGTTTGCAGATGATATTTACAATTGGTTCTTGCAGCTCTTGTATGTATACGACACGGGCTTTCAGTTTGTTGAAGGTGCGCCAGTTCCTAAGATGGTTGTCTCTGTTAAAGCAGGATCACTCCTACCAAAGGATAGTATAGCGATTGCCAACCAAGCTCTTGATCTCGCAAGACTCGGACGTATCTCAAATATAGATTTGTTTAAGCGTCTTGAGTACCCAAATCCAGAAGACATGGCAGCTAACATCTGGCTAGAGCAAAATGCACCACAAATAGTCTTTAAAGATAATCAAGAGGTTCAAGAGGCCATGGCTTTACAACAAGCACAACCAGCCTTAGGGGGAGAACCACAACCAATAACCCAATAAAATATGCCAAAAGGAAAAGGATATTCAAAGATTAAACCATCTTTAATGAGGCGTTTTAAGAAGGCAACACTGGAGATGTTTAAGAAGAAGTCTAAAAAGAAATAGAAAGTTTGAGTGCTAATATTAGGGGCGTCACTCACCTCTTAATCATAGTTTATGTCAGAAGAAGACATGGCGTCATTCCCAAGAGAAGGAGATATTACTCTCGGAAATACAGAGGACGATACCTCTGCTGACTCGCCATCAGAAACAAACGACAGTGACCAACCCCAGTCGTCAGAGGGGGAAGAAAACTCTGACGTAGAAGAAAAGGAAGCTGAGCCGAAGTTTAATGAGCACCCTCGTTGGAAAGAACGTGAAGACGATTGGAAAGATCGTTTTAACGATCAAGAAAAGCGACATTCGGAGGCAATCGATAAGATTCGGCAAGAGTTCAGGGAGAAAGCACCTCAAGAGAGGTCAGAACACATCCCTGAATGGTTTGGAGGTGATGAGAAGCAATGGAAAGATTACAATCGTGACCTTTCTAGTCGTGATGAAAAAATTAGAGAAAGTGTTAAGAAAGAACTCTCAGACAAAGAAGAGTCTAATAAGAAAGCCTTGGATTCGGCTAATGAGTACTTAAATGCGGAGCTCGATTTTATTCAAAACGATAAAAACCTTAACCCAGATGGCGTCAAGGTTGATAAAAATAAACTTCTTGCATTCACCCTCAACAATGAGATTGTTGATAGTCAGGGACGTTGGAATTACCGTATTGCTCATCAATTGATGCAAGCAAAGGCAAACAACAAGAAATCCAAGGCTCTCAAAGATCGCAAAGAAATAGCAGGCGCAACAACCTCTGAAAAAGGTGTTGAGTCTAAACCACCTACTTTTATGACGAACCAGGATTTTAAGAATCCCACAAATCGTCCGTGGTAGGCATCTATTACTTAACAATTTAATCGTATGGCAGAAGTATACGGACAACGTATTCAGACTACCGTTCAGCAGAAGTATCTTCCTTTTGTTGTCGACACAGTTCTGAATTCTAATGTCTTGTTCCAACGCATAGTACGTGGAGCAAAAAAGTGGAGCGGTCGTAATCTACGAATGCCGATTAAAGTATCAAAAAACAGTACTGGTACTTCATTCAGTGGATTCGACACATTCGCAACATCAGCAACAGACAATCGTCAATTTCTTGAATATGGACCTAAGTTCTATCAGATTACAGTTGCTCTTCCTGGTGACGAGCTTTCAGTTGCTGATACAGACGAGAAGGTTCTTGATTTAATGAGACTCACAATTCAGTCAGATACAGAAGACATGGCTGATGATTTGGGTACAATCTTCTACGCTGATGGTACTGGTAACAGTTCTAAAGACCCATTGGGAATGGCAGCATTAGTAGATGACGGAAGCAGCGTTACTTCAATTGGTGGACTTTCTCGTTCAACATACACAACATTGCAATCGACAGTTACTGCATCATCTGGAACATTGACATTAGCTAAGTTGGACACATTGTGGTCAGCCGTAACATCAGGATCACAAAAACCAACAGCCCATTACACAACTGAAACCGGTTCTAACTTGTATGGTCAGTTATTGAGACCACAAGAACGCATCATGAAGGATGCTTCACGCATGAAAGGTTTGGTTGGTGGCACAGGGTTCTCAGCACTTGAATATGCTGGAAAACCAGTATTGATGGATGAGAAATGTACATCAGGTGTATGGTTCTCGGTTAACGAAAACTTCCTAGACTGGTATGGCTTGCCATTCTTCAGTGCAAAGGCAGTTAGCTACAAGAATCAAATCAAAGGAAACGATTATCCAACTCCTATGGGACTTGGTTTCTCATGGTCAGATTGGATCGTTCCAGCAAATGCAGGTGCGGTAGTTGGTCATGTGTATCTAGGTGGAGAATTCGTAACGAACAATCCTAAACGACACGGTAAATTGACAGGAATTACAAGCATCTAGCTCTAATAGTCGTATAGAGTAATAAAAATATAATCATACAAATTATGGCTATTGAAGAAAAAGATTATTCTCCAGCGATCATGTATGGTGCTCAGAAAAACATCAAAATCGATCTTGGAGACTTACTGGATGCTAATGAAAATGAAATCCTCGAATTTGATACTGTAGATTCAGCAGTCAACTACATTCGTGTAGCCAACGCTGTGACTACAATCGGGCCATCTTTCAGTTCGCAGGGTGACGATACAAATATCGACATCAACATGAACACTAAGGGTACCGGTAACTTTGAGATTGCTCATGGTACTGCCCAAGGTGCAACATTCGTTGGTGTTGCGTCGTCAGTAAACGGATTTCAATTCACACCATCAGCAACCGGAGGTTTCCTCTTGTTGGATGTTGGTGGTGCTGGTGCAGACGCTAATGTAAATATTCGCATTGAACCTAACGGAACCGGTCTTACTGAGCTCTACTCAGATGAAGCTGGTGCAACAGGTGTTGTCTTGCAGGGTAAGCACGAAAGTGCTTCACCAGCAGCAGACGATGTCGTATTCCGAATGACTGGTCTTGGAGAAGATTCTGCGGGTAACACACAGGAATACGGAAGTGTCGATATTATCATCGACTCGCCAACAACTACTTCTGAGGCCGGGGGTGTTGTTATTCGAGTAGCTCAAGGTGACGGAACATTAGCTGAGGTAGGAGCCTTTGTGCATGACGGAACATTAGCAGTATTGGAATTAGGTGATGGTGCCACAGGTGGTGGTCTACTGATCTCTGCCATATCTATCACCCCAAACGACGACAATGGAGCAGCTTCTACGATTCCTGCTGGAGCAACAGCAGTTGCTGTAGCAGCAGTAACTAACGACGTAAACGATTGGATTGTCCTGCCCGCACTCTCAGATGTTGAAATAGGACACACAATTAAGATTGCATGTAATGCTGGTGGAGCATTTGAAATGCGAACACCAACGACAAGTGGTGAAAGGATTAACACTGTTGATAGTGACGGTACTCAAGAGTATGCGTGTACTGATACAGAAGTTATTTCGATCACAAAAGTCAGCGATGCAGACGGTTGGGTAGCTACAGCACAAACAGCGCTTGGAGCTATAGCAACCGCAGTTGTTCCTGACTAGAATATCTACATAACTAATTATTTATTATGTCTACACCATTAACCGGAACAGGACCTCAAGTTGTAGGACAAGCCATCCACGTGGATAGTGAAGATAAAATTCACAAACTTGGAGAACTTGTACACAGCAACGATGGTCGTGCGTTCCGATATTGTAAGGCAGGTGCCTCAGATTTACATGCTGGTAAGCTTCAACAAGCATCAGCACAAGATACTGGAGACCACAACCTTGCAATTGCTGCTGCTTCTGTTGGTGAAACATCAATCACCACAACAGGAACAGTTACAGTTACAGCAAACCAGTATGCAGATGGTTTTGTTAACATCGCTGACGACGCTGGCGAGGGTTACAACTACGGCATTAGCGGACACCTAGCCGCAACAGCCGCAGCATTCACAGTAAACCTTAAAGATGCAATCGTCGTTGCTTTAACAACAGCAACAACAATTGACATTATTAAGAATCCCTATGACACGGTGATTCTTAACCCAACAACAATCTCATCTTCACCAGTTGGTGTCGCTGTGATCGCATTAACTGCATCACAGTACGGTTGGTTGCAAGTAGGGGGTCCAGCAACAGTTCTGCTCGATGGAACTGTAGGAGTTGGACTATCTGTAATGGCTTCTGACAATGTAGCTGGAGGAGTAGAGGTTGTCGCCGATGGCGCAGCTGAACTTCTAGCTATGGTTGGTACTGCTATGACAGCAGGAACAACTGGAGAGTACGGAGCAATTGACTTGCGCTTAATCTAGTCAAAATTACTACCCAGCCCCACAATATTGTGGGGCTGGGTCAGCGCTAAAAATAACGCCGATCGCTGAACGGCTTGGGCATTAACCACGAGTGATTGCCCCCTCGTACAAAACTTATGGCTAAAACAGCACTATTTATCAATTTTACAACTGAAGATTTCACAGGATACTGGAATGGTAAACCAACCACTATTAAGGCAGGGGAGAAGGTCTGGTTATTGGAATATTTGGCAAGTCACTTTGCGAAACATTTGACCAATCGTGAGCTCTTAAGAAGAGATGATGAGGGCAACTTGATTCACAAAGGAGGAGACAAGATGACTTCACCAAAACGTCCAGAAGAAAATGTCATGTTTATGGGGTTTTATAGCAAGGCATTCAAACTCGAAGACGATGTTGAGAATATCAGTATTCAAGATAACGCTGAGGCGACATCAGAAGTTCTAAAGAAAAAGAAACCTGTGAAAAAGAAAGTTGTCAAAAAGACCGAGAAGGAATCACCAAAGTTTGATGAAATGGCATGAAGTTATTAGACGCAAAAACAGTACGAGCTGGTAAGTCCAAGTCTGAAAAGGAGCGCATTAAACGTGTTGCCAAACTTAATGCAGAGGAGATTTCTATCTCAAAACGTTTAAATACAGCTCGTGTTAACGAGGAGAAAGTCTACAAAGAAATAGAAGCTGGTATTATTGCAAAACAGATAATGGCCAAGGAGGAGGAGGAAAAGATTAGAAAACACATGTCATCAGTATTTAGTGAAGTTAAGGTACTTGAGGCACGCAAAGAGAAGGCAATGAAGCCTGTTGATGAGTTGTTAGCAGACAATCAACAAAGAGCCGAGGTTTTGGTTAAAGAAGCAGTTAGGTTGAATACAGCTCGGTCTGAGTTAGCTGAAGAAGTTTCTTGGCTTGCTGAGCGCAAAGAGGAAGTCACAGATCGAGAGAATGAAATTGCGAATCTTAAGTATGATGCTGAGCAAAGACAAAAGGCGGTCACGCTAGAGGAGGCAAGACTAGAGCATTCTCAAAAGAAACTAATGAGTGAGTGGAGTTTGTTTTACGTTAAAATGGAAAAGGCGAATGTTGCACTAAAAAGATCACGAAGTGAAATAGAAGCAGACAGGCTGATTCTTGCAGAAGGAAAGAAAAGTAACAAAATAGAATCAGAACGACTCATACAAGCCGACAGAGCAGTAAGAGACAAATACAAAGCATTAGAACAAGCTACAAAGCATATTTATGGCAAATGCACCACACGACAACAATAATATCCCCGTTGCGATGGGATTAGATAACGGTGACGGTGCTACACCGCTTGCTTTGCGAATCGACCCCACAAGTCACACATTAGATGTAGATGACGATACTTCTGGTAGTGATGCGGGTGGCAGCCGAGCAATACGTGATGATAATTATGTTCCTGTTTTAATAGCTGCTTCTGAGTCAGACGGAGTCACACCAGTCGCAATTTATATAGATACTACAACAAAAAAATTACTAATCGATTCAACTTAATATGGCAGATGCACCTCGTGACGACAACAACATACCTGTGTTACTCGCCGTCTCTAATGTGGACGGTGTTACACCGGTCACCTTATGGGCAGACCCAACCACACACAGACTACTCGTCTCGATGTCTTCTGATCCTGGTGGCGCAGATACACAAGTACAATTTAATGACGGTGGGTCGCTCTCTGGTGAGGCTGGAATGACTTATGCAAAAGCAAGCGACATTTTAACTTTAGTAGGTGGACTTGCTGTTGGTGCAGTGAATGTAATTACTGATTCTGGAGGTACAGCTACTCTTTCAAATATAGACGCATTAGACGCAACCACAGAAGTTACTATCGAGTCAGCTATCGACACACTAGCCAACTTAACGTCTATTCAGGGCAACACAGTGACCCTTACAGGTGCGTTGATCCGTTCAGGTAATCATTCCCTCACCTTAACTACCACGGACACTACAGACGTAACCCTACCAACCACAGGAACACTGGCAACCGTAGCTGGTTCAGAGACACTTACTAATAAAACACTAACATCTGCTAATGTTGGAACAGATATAGCACCAACTGCAGATAATGGTGCTTCTCTTGGGACTTCTTCGGAGGGTTTTTCTGATTTATTCCTAGCTTCTGGTGCAAAAATTCAGGTCAATAACACTAATCCTAAAAGAACAATTGTTTTGTCTGCTGCTGGTGGTGCTCCCTTAACCACCGCAGGATGTTCTGCGTCTACAAAGGTAGAGGCTGCGACAAATGATATTAACTACTATGTATTGGATTTCGATGCTTCAACAGAGGAACACGCTTTCTGGAATCTTGTGATGCCAGATAACTATGATGGTAGCACTCTTACTGCGCGATTTCACTGGACGAATGCGGGTGGTGGTGCAGCAGAGACTGTGGATTGGGGAATTGCAATGCTTGGTTTAGCAGATAACGATCCAATTGACAGTGCTCTTGGATCAGAAGTAACAACAACAGATACATGGATAGCACAAGGAGATTTACATATTTCACCGGAATCAACAGCTATTACTCCAGCAGGTACTCCAACGGGAGGAGAAATGATGAACATTGTTGTGGCTCGTAAAGTAGCATCAGACGATTTAACAGGAGACGCACGTTTGATAGCAGTACATTTAGAATACGGTATTTCTAGTTATAGTGATTGATAGGATTGTATGAAAAAGTGCCAACATTGCAAAAAAAAGTATAAAAGCAGAGCCGTAAAATTCTGCTCTCGTAGATGCTTCAGTTTATCGATGGTTGGTCACACTAATCGCAATACAGGTAAGACTCACTTCCCCAAAGGACGTATTCCGTGGAACAAGGGACTAAAAGGATTTCTTGGTGGTGAAAAACATTATAAATGGAAAGGTGGGAGGGGTGGTTGGTTAAACAACTGGATAAAAGAAAGGGATAATCATACCTGTCAAAACTGTGATTTACATGATCCAGAAGTAATGGAAGTTGACCATATAATACCTAAATCTGTGGATGTATTATTGGCTAATGAAAGAACAAATTTAGTAACATTATGTGCCAATTGCCACCTTAAAAAAACAAACAAAGAAAGAAAGAACGGGGTATTCAAGAATTTAGGTTCTAACCAGTATAAAGTTAAAAGCGCTTACTCAGATTAGTATGCATCAGTTTATTGAGGAAAAATTGTGGTTTAAGAAATATCAACCGCTATTATTAAGCATTATAAACACCGATTACGGCAGGGATTTGTTGTGTGTTGATAAAGCCTTTCCTCAGATCACCATGGTTGGTCCAAACTACATACAGACTCAAGTTGGCTTGAACCAGAAGGTTACTGAATTTCGGTCAGGGTCTAAGTATGGAAAAGTTATAAGGCATCGTTGGGATGAATTTGCGAATACTGCTCAGTGGTTCACAGACTTAAACTTCGGGTTCGTAACTACTCCTGTTCTCGCAAGTGGTTTGCGTGGAACAACAACAACGGTTTATCCATCGCCAGGGAATTTTGAGGATGGCCGTGTTTATCGAAATATTGCGTCTGAGACATGGTCGACTATTCAAGGTGGCGCTGGTACAGATACTGGACCGAGTGAGGCTACTGGTAACTTTTGTTTGATTCAAGCATCAACAACATCAAACCAGTATTCCAGTCTCCGTCGTTCTGAATATGCCATGGACACATCAGCAATTACTGACACAGATGTTATAGACTCTGCGGTTCTCTCTCTTTATGGAACAGCTAAATCAACAGCCTTTTCTTCGATAGATAACTCACTGCACATTTGCCAAGCAACATTTGCAGATGTAACCACAATCACAACAACAGACTATCAAAACATGGGCAGCACTTCGTTTGGAAACATCTCTTACGCTGCTTTCAGTGATTCTGCATACAACGACATAACCTTGAACGCCTCAGGTGAAGCAGCTATTGATAAAACTGGAGCAACTAAATTAGGTTGTCGAATGGGCGCAGATATTACAGACACAGAACCAACGTGGGGATCAGGAGACGTAGATAGTATGTCTGGTTATTACTCCGATCAAGCTGGTACTTCGAACGACCCAAAACTTGTTATTACGCATACAGCCGCGCCTGTGGCTACACGATCTCCGTCTGCTGCTGCTTACGGCAATCCAGCTATGTATTAAACTTTTTTATGTCACATCCAACCAACGAGGTTCTCGCAGCAAAACTAGACGCATTACGTGAGCTTGTTGAGATTAAGTTTAAAAACAGCATGGATCACCATAAAAGAACAAATGGCCAACTGGCTCAGCTTAATGGTCAGGTTGCAAAAAATACTGAATATCGTATTAAAAGTATATGGATTGATCGCGCGACTGGAGCAGGTGTTGCTGCGATTATAGCCGGAATTGTAACTAAATTATTAAACTAAATATGGCCGCTCAGCCACTCATCATTAATAACTGGGAACAAGGAATTGCTGATTCACCGCATAAGGGTTTTGGTTTGTTTAGAAATGTTGATATTGAGTCTTTCCCAGGTGCTGTTAAGACTGCTAAAAAACCAGGTACTTATTTTCATGACATTAACACAGTTACATTCACAGCAGATGCTGGAACAGATGTGTGTACTGCCTCTGGTACTATTGAAGCAAATGGAGAAAATTTTGCGGGTGGAGCTGTGTATTTCACCACAACAGGTACGCTTCCAACAGGTCTATCTACAAACACGGCGTATTTTTTAATAAAAACAGGAACAACAACGTTTCAGGTTGCTACATCGTACCAAAACTCTGTTGGAAGTGCAGCGGGTACACAGATCAACATCACTAACGCAGGATCAGGTACGCACACCATGACACAAATTGCAATCGGTACGATTAACTGGATTCTCAAAGACCCACGCAACAGCTACTTGTGGTTCTTGAGCTCTAACGGACGTGTGTGGTTCACCCCAAACTCACAGAGAGCTTATTTGTTACATAATTCTGCCATTGAAGACGTTGATGGTTCACTAACCCATGCTTCTGGAAATGGAATGACACTGCACAGTTTCTCGAGTACAATAAAAAAATGGCTCTTTGTTTATAGAAATAATGCTATTGATGTTATTGATGTATACGACACCACTGCAATTGAGGCATTAGGTTGGTCAAACGGATGGCAAACCATGAATACTGGTTCTGGTACAAACAACCAACATCAAGCACTGGTTGGTCAAGATGACATCATTTATTACACCGACGACAGATATGTTGGGAGTATTAAGGAGGTGTCTGGTCAGACCTTTGCACCCGCTACTGGTGGTACATACACATTTACCAGCCAAGCACTAGATACCCCAAGTGGAGAAGTTACTCAGTGTATTGAAGAGTTGGGGACAAACCTGTTGATAGGTGGGAATAACTCTAATCAAATTTATCCGTGGGATCGTCTTAGTGACTCATTTAATCTGCCGATGTCCGTCCCGGAATACAGTATTAAACGCATGAAGAACGTGGGTGGAACTGTGTATATCCTCGCAGGAACTTGGGGGAACATTTACTCTGCTCAAGGAAATTATGTGTCGCATGTGCTCAAGTTGCCGACATACTTAACCAACAACACTGGAACAATTTTATCGAATCCAATCACATGGGGTGGTATCTCTGAATCACATGGTTCTTTGTTGTTTGGTGTTGCGACAACACTTGCTGGGAACAGTGGCGTATGGCGTTTGTATCCAGATGGCACTCTAATTATTGATAACATTCCTTCATCTGGTTCGGCGAATGTAATCGGTTTGTGGGCAGAGGATGATTTTTATGTCATGGGATATTCTGGTGGCGCAGATACATTCAATTCTCTTGTCACAGGAACAGCTTTGTATGACAGTTTTGAGGGCGTAATACATTCACCTTTGTTTAAGGTTTCTACTAAGATTCAAAAAGGGATGTTTAGTCGACTAGAGGTTGTTTTAGCTAAACCAGCCTCAGGAGGGAGCGTTCGGGTAAGTTATAGAGAAGACTTATCAAGTGCATTTACTACAATTGATACTTTTACAGCAGATAGCAGTACACAGATTTTTTCGTCAGAGGGGATTGGATTAATTGATATTGAGAATATTCAGATTCAGATAGAGATGAATGATAGTGCCGTTGGCTCTATTGATACCGAGCTTCTTGAGGTTCGTTTATTGCCGTAATATGCCCACACAAGACAGAATGCAAGATATAGAAAAGCGGTTGCGAGCCTTAGAAAGACGGCATATTAAGGATCATATTCACGATAGTTTTGACGCAACCCGTATTCGGTTAAAAGACATAGACACAGTGTATTTTATGCAGACGACAGTTGATCCATCTAGTTTAGCAGACGGCGCTGGAGAGACGATTCAGGTAACAGAAGTTCCTGGGGCTACATTAGGTGATTGGGTTCTTGTATCTGCTCCGTATGATCTTGAAGACATCACAGTAACAGCTTATGTTCAGGCTAAAGGAGTAGTTGAAATCCGTTTACAGAACGAAAGTACCAACACAGTTGACCTCGCATCAGGAACATGGCGTATCTTAATTATCAAAAAAATAGTATAATGTTAGTATGAAATCTTATACAACTCTTAGAAATTTATTTGGTGTAGACACAAAAAACACTTCAGCCGCCAATCTTTCTTTTGGAGATCAAACGATGAACGATTATCTTCGTACTTTAATGTCAGAAGCTAATTGGCCGTTTAGACATAGACTTCGAACAGTAACTACAGTCGCCAATACAACATTTGTTGACCTCCCTTATGACATGGATCAGGTTGAAAGCGTTTTTGTTACCGTCTCAAGCACACGACACAATCCACAACCCGCACCTAATCGGGCATTTTGGGATAGATTGCATTACAGCTCTACAAACTCAGACATTCCTCAGTATTGGTTTGTTTATAATGGGCAAATTGGTCTATGGCCGCAACCGTCTTCATCGGGCAACACAGTTTCTATTAACGGAACTGTTCGAGTCTCTGACTTAGAAACCGCAGACTACACCACAGGAACAATCGCCAGCGCAACCAACGGAGATGAGACCATTGAGGGCAACGGTCCATCGTGGACATCAGCAATGGTTGGACGATGGATCAAAATTACCGTTGATAACACCGCAGCTACTGGTGATGGTCTTTGGTATGAAATTGCTAGTGTCACCGACGCAGACACCCTTGAATTAGTGCGACCATACGGAGGTACAACCTTCTCCTCAGCTACTCAAGGTTACACAATGGGACAGATGTCCTTATTACCAGAATCTGCTCAAGACCTTCCAGAAATTTATGCGGCATTTAGGTATTGGGCGAAAGAAGACGCTCAACGCGCCTCAAGCTTCAAAGCTATGTTGTCTCGTGGTGAAGAAGCTTTGTTTAAAATGTACAGTACAGATGATTTATCGGTAGTTCTTGATGATGGAATTGGGGCAAATAAAATTCTTAATCCAAATCTGACACTTTCCTTATAATATGCCTATTATACCAACGCTACTAGCGGCTTCACCTTTGCTAGGCAAACTTAAAAAACGATTTAGTCGCAGACCAACTCCTGGTCCTGCTGGTATTCCGGTTGGACCGATGTCCACTCCGTCTCCTCAGCCATCAGTACAAAACATGACACCAGGACAATCCCCTGCCCCTGTTCAAACACCAGCTCCAGTGCAAAGTGTTGCACCACAGCAACCTGTTGCGCCACCATCTGCCCCACCAGCTTTTGCAATACAGGCTGCTCCACAACCATTACCTCAGCCCGCACCACAATTAGATTCTCCATTGTTACGACCACCAACTACTCAACCATTACCACAACCAACTGCCCCAGAACAACCAGCGGTACCACCGCAAGTTCAGAAGGCTGTTGAGAGCGCAGAGACTGCGGTTCAGGTGGCACAACGTATTAGTCCAGAGGAACTTTCCACTCAGGAAGATATTGATGCCTTACTCGCTGAAGCAGCTCGTATTCAACGATCCTCAGACTTAGGTCTACAAGCCACTTCAGAGCAAGATATTCCACTTGAGTTTATTACAGGACAACAACGTGCTATTGAGAACCGTGCTCTAAATCAAATTAGAGCAGTGGCATCAAAAGCAGAACCATTAGAAGCCAAATTAAGCCGCTTACAGGCGCAAAGAACCTCATCACTAGAATCATCCAAGTTTGCACTAGAACGTGCTGATAAACGTGCTGAAGCCGAAAGAAAGGCTGCTGAGGTTAAAACCGGTGACCCATTTACTCTCGGAGAAGGTCAAGTTAGGTTTGATCCAGAAGGTCAGGAGATTGCTAGGGGTCCTGCAAAACAAGTTAAGGCAGGAGAACAGGCTACGCCACAGGAGGTAAATGCATGGTCTAGGTTAGTAGCAACAGGTCAAGCAAAATTGAGTGATGTGCCAAGCTCCATAAGATCATCGGTGGCGGCTGGTGTTGCTCAACAACCAAAAGCGGAGAGTCCACAAGCTAAGCGAGCAATAGAGCAGTCTGATGTAGCACTTCGATCAATTGAAAATGTATTAAACAATCCAGCGCTACAATCAGGCGCTATTTCCCGCTCTATACAATCACGCGTTCCTGGAACTGAAGATTTCGATCTTGCTCGTACACTAGATACAGTTAAGGCGCTGATTGGATTCGATCAATTGCAGCAAATGAGAGAGGCATCACCAACAGGTGGCGCACTTGGACAAGTTTCAGAGCGAGAGTTGAGTTTCTTGCAGTCTGTTGCAGGGTCTCTTGATATTGGACAGTCCACAAAAGTTCTTCAGGAAAATTTGGAGAAAATCAAAGAGAGTTTCGAGACTCTTAGACTGGTTAACTCCCCAGATGGCACCTCATTTGAGATTGAAGGTACGACGTATGTTAAGCAAGGAGATCAACTCATACCAGAGCAAGATTTTAAGCAAGTTGGGGCCGACACAAATCTAGGCCTACTAAAACAATCAATCATCCAACAAGAAAGTGGAGGTGATTATTCGGCAGTCGGTATTCCAACCAGACATGGTCGTGCGTTGGGTCGCTATCAAATCATCCCAAAGTTTCATTTTAAGAAGGTTGGGTTAAATCCGAATTCACAGGCAGATAAGCAGAAATTTTTGAAATCACCAGAAATACAGGATGGATTGTTTAGATTAATTGTTGATGATCTTGCAAGACGTCATAATAATGATCCAGTAAAGATTGCTGCTGCATATTATGGTGGACAGGGTGGTGTTGATTCTCTGGGAACACCAGCAGCAGACAGGCGACCACAAGGAGGGCGCTCTCCTAGTATTAATGAATATGTTGGTCAAGTAATCTCAAGAGCTTATGGCTAGAAAAAAACCACAACCAATAAACATATCAGACCTAGCAGCAGGTAGAGCTGCGGTGGCACAACAAGAAAAGCCACGTGCTCTTTCGATTGATGAATTTGTAAAGAAAAAGAGTCAGGCAGAAGCTAAAGCACGAGAACAAGCTCCAAAAGAAAAAGGTGTTATTCGAGAAACACTGGAAGAAATAGCAACTCCTTTTGGTAAAGCAGCAGCGGCGGGAGTACAGGGTGTTCGTAGTATTGGTGCGCTTGGAAAAGCTGCTGGACAAGCCGTGATTGGACGAGGTGAAGAAGCAGCAGAAACACTTAGAGCAGCAGAACGTAAAACAGATCAACCAGTCAACATTCCACTTTTAGGGCAAGTTCAAGCTCCTCAGACTGTTCGTGAGGTAGTGGGTACTGGATTAGCTGTTGGTTCAGCGGTAGCGCCTGTAGGACGTGCGGCAACTTTGTTAGGAAGAGGGGCGAGGTTGGGTGCTGAAGCTGCAACATTTGAGGCTGGACGACAAGCCGCTGCTGGTGAAGAAACAGACATTGGACGCATTGCTACATCTGGCGCATTTGGTGCTGCACTTCCAGCAGCAGGCAAAGCGGCGAGTAAGGTATTTAGGCGAACAAAAAAAGCGCCACCAGTTCCAGAAAAAGTAGCTGGTAAGATTTTACAGGCTGACGAAGCCCAACAAGAGATTGGTAAGCGTGTTTTGACACGTGTAGACACAAAAGGTGTTAAAACCTTTAAAGACCTTGAAGGGGCTGTACAGAAAAACATCGACCAAAATCTTAAAAAAGTTGATGCAGAGTTTGCTAAAGATACTACAAAAACTAAATTAGACAAGCTGTCTACAGGAGAATCCAACTTCGTTGATGATGCATTAAATGATTTAGATGAGTTGTATACAAAAACACGCGATCCTGCTAGTAAAAAACGTATTAATGCCTTGAAAGAAAAGGCGATTTCTCAAGGTTTGACAGGAGATGAGGTAAACAGATTGGCACGTCAGTATGGAAAAGAGTTCGGTGGTAAAGCATTTAGTAAAAGAACGGGGGACCCATTGACCAGTGTAAACGCTCAGGCTTTTGAGAATACAAGGAAAGGGTTGAAAGACAGTGCTCGTGGATTCTTAAAAACAAAGGAGGCACAAGAGTTAGATAGACAAGTTAGTGAGACTATTCGTGTAAAAACTAGTGTTGCGAAAATGAAGGAAAAGGTGACTAAATTAGAGCAACGAGTTAAAGAAAGGGGGCTTATTGAGAAGATTTCTCGGCAGCTCGGGAGGGCGTTTGATGTTGTTACGTTTGGTGGTCCGAAAGCGTTTGTTTCAAAACTATTCTTTCCGTCAAATGTTGGGCAAAAGACACTCAATTCGTTGGATTTACAGGAAGCACTTGCAAAAAACCTAAGTCTTTTAGAGAAATTAGAAAGCAAGAATGATAAACAGGTGATGGAAGCGATAATTAAAGCAATGAGGAATCGAGGGATTAAAGGTAAGGCTGTGTCTGCTCTTGGTACTTCAGCGATCAATAACAAATAGTTTATGAATATATCAGAACATCAAACTGAACTTGATGAGATGGTAGAAAAGGGGATGGGCTATGTAGAAGATAGCTATGATCCTCGTGACTTTGATGCTGAGGCGTTTCTAGGGGGCGTAGAGGAGTTTGAAGAGGAGTTCTTGGTAGATGTACCGTTTGTGACATATCAAGGCCGTATGCCTAGTTGTACTGCTCATGCAGTAACCACACATAAGTGGAAGGATGAAGAATTCAGAGGTTCTCCACGATTCAATTTCGCATGGTCTAAGTATAATGATGGATACACTAGATGGGGAACTTCACTTCGAAATGCAATGAGTATATTGGTTGACAAAGGGTTTGTCGCAGAAGAGCGTTATCCAGACGAAAACAAGTTATTTGAAAAAGACTACACTGACGTTCATAAAATACCAGTTGAGATTATTGAAGCCGCACGTGAACACAAAGCTGAATCCTATGTAAGAAAAACACTGTATTCGTCGCACAAGGCTCGTGAACTTATGCGTACAATAAAAGATGCTCAGTCTCCGATTGCCGTGAGCATGACATGGCGCACCAGTTACAATCACACTGGAGCATCAGGTATTCTAGGAGAACCACAAGGTAACTCATCGGGACATGCTTTTGTTTATCTTGGCTGGATTCAGAAATATGGAAAACGAATGCATGTGTTTCAAAATAGTTTTGGTGATTGGTGGGCTGATAAGGGTAGGTTTTATTTAGAAGATGATGAGTGTGAAAGATTAAATGGTGGCGCATGGTTTACTGTGGATATTGATAAAGAGACCGCTAAAAAACAGGATATTGAATTTAAGAAACTTAAAAAAGAGCCTATGTTAAAACTTAAAGAGTTGGAGGGTGAAGGTAAGATACTCATTCAACGAGTAGATAATGGCACGTTTTATATTAATGTTGGAGATAAGTTGCTAGAAGTGTCTAAGGAACGTGCTGGCGAAGCAGCCCTCACAGCAATTACACGCGCTGGAGGGGGAATAGGTGTTGAGCCAGAATATCTTAAGGGTTTAGTTATTAAAGATTTTTAATATGGAAAACTTATTCGAATTTAGTCCGATTGTAGTTGCTATTGTGCCAATTATCGTAGGGCTTGTGCAGGTTGCCAAAGGACTTAAGTTGCCAAAACAATACACACCACTATTGGCTTTGTTGCTCGGTATAGCATTGATGATGACAACATCTCCAGACTGGCGTGTGTTTACTGTTCAAGGGGTTATTGCTGGTTTAGCAGCGTCTGGTCTCTGGTCGGGAGCAAAGACATCATTAAAAATTAAAAAATAGTTTATGAGTGATATTATACGTCAAACATTAGTCACAACAACACCATCGATTCAAACTGGAGCAACAGCTTTGTCTCAGAATCTAGAACGTAAGTTTTGGGCTATTCAAAACGTTGGTACAAACCCGTTGTTTATTAATTTGGGTGGTACAGCATCGACAACAGTCTATCATCATGTTTTGAAGGGTGGTACTGGAGATAGTGATGGTTTAGGTGCGCAGATTGAATCTAGCTCGGTAGTGTTTACTGGAGCAATTACAGTTGCAGGTACAACACCAAAATACGTTGTTACTGAACACTAAGATATGCCGACGACTAACCCAGAGGTATTAGCCGAAGAGCAGCGTTTGGAAAAGGCCCGTACAACCTTGTCTTATGTTGAGCTTGATGCACAAAGGCTGGCGAGGATGGTTGTTGCTGATAAGTATACCCTGAGTGAGTTGCACAAAGAAAAGATTGATATTACACAGAAAAATAAAGTTCTTAAAACAGAAGGTCAATCTTTACTGGAACTTCGAATTGAGGAAGATAGGAAGCTCAAAGAAAGTAAAAAGAAATATGAGGAATTAAAGAGCGAGATACAGAAAGAGACAGAGGAACACACCGAAAAGCAAAAGACCCAGAAAGAAAGAGAAGATGCGGTTGTAAGTCGTGAAGCTAGCCTTTCAGCAGCTGAAGAGAAACACAAAGAGGAAAGGAAAAAACATGAAGATAATGTGATTCTATATAATGAGAATATTAAAAAAGTAAAAGAAATTGTTGATCTATGCCAGCAACTCCTGGGATAAGCACCGCTACGCCGACAGGAACAATTACGGCTTTACCGCCTAAGGTTTCATCGGCTAGTACCACAAGCAAAGTAAGTGTCGGTAATACATCGACGAGTGTTTTGTCTGCAAATGCTAACAGGGCGCTAGCTATTCTCGTTAATGATAGTGATGAGGAAATTTATGTTTATTATGGTGCCACTGCTGTTATTAATGAAGGCATCAGACTTAATGCGGAAGGAGGTAGTGTTGTAGAGGATAATTATACAGGCGTCATTACGGCTATTTGTAGTTCTGGTAGTAAAAACTTAACCGTCACTGAATTATGACGATGGTACTTAATCCTGCTCTTGTTGGAAAAAACAAACCAATCACAATGTATAGTGATGTGTGCATTAACTTTGGTACACTAAGTCAGTGGTGCATAAAACATCAGTCAACAGACGCAGATGCTGGTATACTGATGATTGGTGCTCCAGATGGAAGTGGAACAGAGGTTCCTGTAATGGTATTGGGTCGTAAGTCAGACATTGATGGTGTAGATATCGGTCTTTTCAATGGAACAACAGTCCCTACTCTAGCCATCATGAACGACAGTGCTACTGATGGTATTAAGATTTATACAGAAACATTCGGTGCATCAGAGAATACCTACTTTGAATCGATTGCTGGTAACATTTCGTTTATTCCAAGCTTTGCAGCATCGCCTAGTGTGACGTTTGGAGACGGTAACTTGAATGTTCAATTCAACATCGCAGGTGCAACAGGTGGAAACAGTCGTCAGACATGGCGTGTCGGTACTTCGTTGACAACAGCAGCCCAGTTATCTGCGTTGTATGGCTTGGCTCAAATTGGATGGTCTGTTGAGTCTCGTGTTGGACGTTCTATCTTTGTTGGGTCAGAAGAGGTTGGTAATACAGGGCCATCAAGTTTGAGTACGGGCAGTGCCGCTCAAGATGATCCGATGTTCTCAGTTCTTTCTGTGACTTCGCTGGCTGTAGACACAGGTGAAGTTATTAATATCTCGCACAAGGGGATACGATGTGGTACGGCTGATAATGCAGATTTCGACTCCTCAGCGTTTTCAATGTCCTCTGATAGAGCAACGTATGATCTTACGATCAGCGCAGTTAGTGCTTTCACATCAGCTACGGGTTCAAATAGAAATGGTGCAAATTTGGTTTTACAAGCAGGAAACAAGGCGGGTGCTGGTGACGATGGGATTATTAAGGTGAACGGCTTTGATGTATGGATGACAGAGCGTATGGCTGTTGGTACTGATGAGATTTATTCACTTACGGTAGGCGGAACATCAATTGGAGCTAAAGGAAGTTTTGTTACAGAAGGTTCAACTGTAACAGCAAATGCGAGCATGCTGATGGCTAACAATGATTTGTCTGTAGGCTCGTTAGTTTATGGTGGTGTTTCACGTGGAACACATGAGTCTCCTACAATCGTATCAAGTGGTGACAGAATCATGACATGGGCTGGTGTTGCATACGATGGAACTGATTATGCGATCGCAACACAGATTAACTTTGCAATTGATGGAACACCTGGTGCTGGTGACATGCCTGGTCGTATAGAGCTTGCAACAACAGCAGATGGCGCAGAGGATGCAACAGAGGCCTTAAGGATTGACAGCAAGCAAAGCGTAATAATGAAGGCTGGGAGGTTTCAAAGTCTCAAGGGATCAGATGTTGCATCTGCGGATGAGATCACACTAGGTGTCGGAAATTACTTTGACATTACAGGTACGACAACTATTAACCACATTGATAAGACGGATTGGCAAGCTGGATCAGTAGTTATGTTACAGTTCGATGCGTCAGTAACAGTTACACATAATGCTGGATCACCAACAGGGACAGAAGCCTCAATCTTGTTGGCTGGTGCTGGTGCTTTTTCTGCAACAGCTAATGATACACTGACCTTGATGTATGACGGCACGACATGGAGGGAAATAACAAGGACAGTAATTTAATTTCAACACTCAAAAATATGCGTGAATACAAAAAAAGAAAAGACGGAAAGTACGAACTTTCAGAACCAAAAGTGTTTGATGATGGTGAGATGTCACGACACAAAGCAGAATTGATTAGTCGTATAGCAAGGATGAACAAAGACATTCAATCACTTACTCAATCTATTATTGAGCTTGAAGCTGAGTTGGTGAAAGTAGAAAAAGTATATCCTAACCCAGATAAATAATAACTAATTGAATATGAAAATAGACACAAAATTAAAGTTATACAATTTTGAGGGAGAGGTGTTGTTGTTTCCTATTAACGATACAACAAAAGAAGAAGTAACGATTGGAAACGCACTGCGCAGATGCATTTTTACAAATAAAGAAAAAGGTCTTATCGACCACGCAAAGTCTTTTGAGATGGCACAAAAAATCTTTTCAAGTGATGTTGTTGATTTAGACACATCAGATGTTGATATTCTGAAGAAGATTGTGGGTAAGAACGAAATATACGGTTCACTCGTCTTGGGTCAAATTTTGCTTTACCTGAGAGAATTGGAGCTCAAGAAAGACGAATCGAAATGAAGATGCTGTTTCGCAAGGGTCTCTGATTGCTACGGGAGGGCATTGACACAAAAAACCGACGGACATGCCGTCGGTTTTTTGATTATTCAGCTGGTGTTTCAGCAGGAGCTTCTGCTTCAGGAGCAGCTTCTTCTGGAGTTGCTTCTTCAGCAACCTCAGGTGCTTTTTCTTCTTCCATAGAATGAAAGTTAGATAAATATATTGATTAAAAAGTAGCCGATCGTAATCAGCTACATAATAGTATACCACATTTCCTTGCAATAACTCCAGACCTCAAACCAATTTATCTTGGCAAAGTAATGAGCGAAAGCGAGACAGAACAGTATGAAAAGTATAGAAAGAAAAATCTTATCGAGTTGTTAGTTCATTGGTTACTCCTTGATTTTGTCGGGATAGCGAACAATATGATTGTTTAGCCGCTTTACTTTGACATTTACCTTTCCATACTTCATGTCAGCATCATCGAAAGTAAGATCGATGTCAGCACGAGGGCATTTGGCTATAATTTCATCAGCCGTAAGGCCAAGAACTCTAGCCCACATTTCCGCTTCTTCCTTTGTTTCGTTTCCTCGAACGGCTTGATGCTGTTTTTGAAAAGATGACGGCATTTAGGGCAGTACCTTTCTTTGCCACTAGACGCAAACACATGAGCTTGTCCCACGTTATTCGCACAAACTTTTATAGTTGCCAATGAACTACCTCCAATCAGTACAGGTGAGGTTTGACTCACATCTCGGTTTAAGTCACTCCGATGAAGGTAGAATTCAAGGCGACTAACCCTTACTACACACCCACTACGGCTCACAGTCCGCCACTGTACTGATTGCAAATGTCCATCCCACAAAGGATCACGAAGGGTGAGGGGAGGAAACCAAACCCTCATGTTCCTTTGTGGGGATACAAAACCTCTTTTGTATAAAGACATAAAAACGTTGCACTGACTATTGATAGAAAAACATTTCCTCTAAGTGCATAGTTGCATGCTATGAATGCAAGGAGATATGTAGCTACAATATTAAATATGTGCGACTTGTCATTTTTCATAAGTTTGATTAAAGGGTGGGACACCCTAGCCCGTAGGCCGAATGTCCCCCTTGATACGCTTGTCACATGCACAGATCGCGCACACCACGACGGAGTATCCACTGCGGTATTCTTTGAATCTGTGCGGTGTCTTGCACGAGCAGATGAAGCAAAACACATCTATTCTTCCATTCCAAAAGTCAAGCATTTTTCCTCTCAAACAGCAGTTTCATCCGAGACTCGTATCACCTTGAATACAAAAAATCACCCCTGAAAGGAAGGCGGGTAAAACTACGGGAGGATGTGTCTGTTTATTCATTGTACCATTTTTGGTGGGGTTATTAAAGTTAAGCGTCCATGTCGCAGGTTGATATACCTTACCTTCTCTTGCGAGTGGCTCTAGGCTGTTGTTATTACAACTTACTCTGGTTTTTTGTTTACAGCCTACCTTCTTCTTTCATCCATTTTTTCTTATCAACACGTGCGGCTTGTCTATCGGAGTATCTTTTCCTTCGTTTCTTTTCTTGTTTTTTCCCGTAAGTCTTTGGTTTACAAATTGGACAATTTTTTCTTGATTGAATATTTCTTTTTATACCGCATTCTTTACACTCTACAATCATACAAACAACAACAGTAACAACCACCACGGTGATAATTTGAACGCCAAGACAAATACAATGATTAGAATTATACAACAACAATTGTTTTCATTCATATTTTCTAGTACTGACCCAACCCCTGTCGTGCCCTTGAGTTCTTAGTACGACCTTTACTGCTTTTTTCCGCTGCGGCCTTAAAACAATCATCACCACACACCCACTTACCACCACCTAACGAAGCCTCTCCTTCTGCTAGTGGCACATAACAAACACTACATTCTTCTTTACGTTTGTTCATACTTCTCTATTTTAATATCTATATACTCAGACTCTCCTTTTGGAATCAGGAATTTCTCAACCATACCTCTTTTTATATATTTATCGTCTTCGATCACACCTGCTTTCTCCAAAATATCTGACAGAGCCTTCTCGTAATTGAACACGTCACTGTTAGTGTAATACTTATTCAGATAAAACTTATACTCAACAGTGACCCAACCCTTATACTTTTTTGGATTCTGTGCGGCAATCAACCAAAGCATTGTTTCTTCGTAGTCATTGTACCGCTTTGATCGATATACCCTTCCTTTCCACAAGGCGTTATTACTCAGCGGATGTATCTCAAGTTTTAACATCTTTATTTCCCCTTAAAATAAGCTCCTAATGCCAAAGCAGGTAGCCAGATTATTATTAGTACTCCTATCAGTATTTTCATAGCTGCGGTAGGCACGATAATTGATACTCATAATTTTGCTTTTCTTGTGCCCAATCTCTCTTGCTGTATTTAATTGTCAGATCAACTATCCCCATTTCAATTGCTGCTATTTTACACATTAGATCAGCTTTGCGATTGATAGTTCCATTCTCTCCTCTGTGGCAACGAGTACATAAGGGCTGCAAAGCGTACCATTCGTTTATTTGTCGATTACGGTACTGAAGGGCGTGATTCCACTCAACATCCTTTTGAGAGCACACCAGACACTTCTTCATTCTCGGCGACTTGCTCAGTTGTTCACGCAGGTTTTTTGGTATCGGACGCATAGCTGAAGTGAAATTTTTTATCTATCCTCCCCTTCTTTTTCATCCATGCGGCATGTGGATAATCTTGTCTTAGTCCTAAGTAGTAATCCAAAAGTTCATGCGCTGCTTTTCTCTTAATATGTCCTGATGTGAACTGCTGATTAGTTGTAGTCTTCCATCCTTTACAGACAGGACATTTTTTAGTTTTCATACATCATCAATTAACTCTAAATACTTTTGTTGCAGGCGTGACATAGCCTGACGATATAGTTCACTTGTCTTGTCGTAGCTGCCATACTTCTTGTTACAGTACACGGCAATCGTCTTTCTTAATCTGGAGCTTGGACTCTCTTCGTCTACTTCCGCTTGTTGCTCTGGTATATCAGATTCTTGTAACTCGTTCTCAGCAAACATCATCCATCCTAGTTTGTTACGCAGCTCAAACAATATAGCCATTTGTTCTGGAGGCATCTCTTGAGAATCTATAACGATTCTAATTGAGCCGTCCGCCAGAGTACTAATCTTTCCTATTGTTGCTGGTAACTGAAGTTTCATACTAAAAAGGAATATCGCTTACGTCATACTCTGGTGGGATGTCATCAGATGCGTGAGGTTCGCTCATGCTGGCGTTTACAGAGGCAACTGACATCGGAGTACCTTCTAGCTTTTTAAGACGCTGATCTATGTCGTTTACTTTTGCGTTAAGTGCTTTTAATGCACCCGCTGACATAGATTCTGCTGGGGCTTGTGGCTGAACATTGCCTGTTTCTTCTTCAAACCACATAACAGTATTGTCTGTTGTTGTTCCTTGTACTCTGTTACCGTCTTTTCCTACAAAGTCATAGGCACGAGGCTTGCTCTTAAATACCGCGCAAATAGTTAGGCCGTTAAGGTTCATTATGCGTTCTTGAGCCCACTCTGCCGCTTTAGTCATTCCTCCATCCCTCTTGTTTTTGAAGAACTCAAACTTTTCACCGTCTGTGCTTTTGATGGAAAACTTATCACCAATCTTTGTTGGTTTCATTTCCCATGAATCGATTGTAATTACCTTCTTTTGCAATTTATCTTCTTCTTCCATAATTTATTCTTGTAAGTAGTTAGTGTCCATGCCGTATCTGTTTTTGAGCATTTTAGGCTCAATCTCATGGTCGTATTTCAACAGTGCCTTTTCTGTATCAACAAGGGTTTTTCGCATGTCTTCTATGTCATCAAAATGCAATTCCCAGTAAGCATACTGTCTTGTTGGTATACGTTTGATAATCCTTACCATACTGGTTTTTTTCAATATTTCTATTTTTTATTCTTAACATATATCTCTACACAGTAGATGCAATGATCTCCATTTACCAACGGACAAAACTTTCTTGTAAATCTTTGTCTGATGTCATGGATTCTTTCTAGGACTGATTTTTTCATAGTGTAGTTTTATCGTGACAATTTTCACACAACCATTTTGGATATTCCATTGAATACATCTCTTCATCAGCACCTTCAAATTCTTCTGTATGATAGGTCAGATTACAGCCTCTACATTCAAACGAGATGGCGGCTATCTCTGCTGCTGCGTTTGGAATGCTCATACTCGTGAAACAGCTAGACCCGTCTGTTCTCTCATAAACCCTTCTTCGTCTAGTGCGTTTACTTCTCCTTCTATGAGTTCACTGGCTGCAAAGATTGATGCCTCGCTTCCATCGTTAATTAGATGTTGTAGTTCTAATAATGTTTGATCTCTCATATTAGTTTTGACTTTAGAGCTAATAATGCTAATGGTCGTGTGGTCGGGTTTTTTACTAAGCGACTAAGAGTTCTTAGTATTCGCTTTTTTTCTTTCCAACCTTGTTTGTATTTGTTCATAAGTTTGTTTTAGATAAATGGATTTTCAACTTCTTCAAATTGTAGTCCCATTGTTTCGTAGTCCACCTTCTGTCCTTTCTTCATGTACTTGCAGTTAGTGTTTCTGAAATGAGCTTGTTGTATTTTCTGATCCAAGATGAACATTCTGTATACATTTGGAATATGTGGCATTAAACAGTATTTGATTTTCTTCATAGTGCTTTTAATCAAGGCCTTGATTGTTATTGAGCCAGAAGGTCGCGTATTCCTCGCTAGACTGTGTTATGTCGGGAACACTCGCATCTCCTTAGCTTGATTACACTATACCTCTGTTTCCTATTCTTGTCAATAGGGTTGTGTGGATAAGTTAAAACATTGATGTCTGATTGGTTTGCCTAGCTTCTCTGTCTGCTCTCAGACCGTCCAGAATGCTTAGTAGAGTTTAGTTGGCTCTAAGTGTATGTCGAAATAAAATATCTCTTCTCTTATTTGTTCGTATACAGCCAAGCAGTTTGTACTTTCTCTCATTTTTTTTGGAAAATTTAGCACTCCTCCGTCTTCATACCTGATGCCCGTTCTTGCCTCTATTTGGTAGACTTGACCATCTTTGATCGCAACCAAATCACAAAACGAAGATATGGACATGCTTCTAAAAAGAGTATACTCCTTCTTCATTAAATCACAGGCAACGTAATATTCAGTTATGGATGCTTTCGTTCCTTTTGCTATGTCGTTTAAGACCTGAAACTTTTGCCTTTTTCGGGTTGTATAGTTTTCACCGCACGACCTATTGCAATATATTTTTTGTGTTTTGTTTGTCACAAACGCTTCTCCGCATGATTTGCATGTTTTTTCCATATTAAAGTAAGTTCATTTGTGGGTTATATTTTTCCTCTCTATCTTCTTTAAGTCCTTGTAAGATTTTTTCTGCTACTCCTGATGGTGCTGTTTGGTCACTAGGTAGCCTATAGCCTGTGAAGCGTCCTCTTTTGACCTTAACGAGCTTTCCTTCTTTTGCTAGCTCTCTACAACGACGAGAAGTTTCTGATCCAAGAAAAGTTCCTCTATATTCAAATCCATGATCTTTTGCAGGTATCATTTCTCCGTGGTCTTTTATGTATTGTAGTACTGTTTCTTTTTGTGTCATATCACTTTAGTTCGTTGATTGTAATCTTTAATGACTCGCTAATCATCTCAGCAGACATTTCCCACCCTCGTTTATAAACAGGCGTAGATTCTATAAGTTTGTTCGGTGCTTCATCCACCATCTCAATGACACTTTCTAACACAGCGATGATTGTTTCTGAATTGTAAAGCTCTAACTCCTCGTTAATCACTTCATGTTCTATTATTTTTTTACCTTCTAGTGTGTGTGTAACAATGCGCATAAAGTCACCCCTATCTCTCAGACCTTCTTCCCGCTCCTCAATTGTTTGTTTTATTGGGTTCATATTACTTATTACATTTATCACATACGCTTTCTGCTTTAACAGTCCAACCGTAGCCTCGTGCTTGTTCTTTGGTGATCCAGCCATGAGCCATGTCAGGCTTATCCCAAATACTCCTCAAAAAACTGTTGTTCATAACACCAAGCACTTTCGCTTCACCACCATCCCTGTGAACAATCACATCTTCGTACTTTAGGGTTTCCCATGAGGGGGTTGGGTTATAGGGGGCGAGTAAGTTTAGACCCACATTATACTCCACAATATCGTCATCCTTAAAACAAGGAGAAGATGTGTAATCCTCAGCTATCATTTCGAGTACTTTTCCTCTGATCACGCCACTGTTAACACTATCCAACACCACAAACTTATCACCGACCTTGTATCCAAGCTCTT
>Ga0080013_1001004_pt1 | contig 38343 bp, 45 predicted proteins | sample ETNvirenome_6_85_FD_69236 | JGI IMG/M metagenome (GOLD analysis project Ga0080013, IMG submission 69236) | Marine viral communities from the Pacific Ocean - ETNP_6_85 (SPADES assembly) (version 2) | ecosystem: Environmental > Aquatic > Marine > Oceanic | place: Pacific Ocean | collected 2013-06-19 | reverse complement strand
CATTAATTGCATTTGGATTAGGACTCTCATTCCCAGGTTGCCAATATCCTACTGGTTTAAAATCTGCCTCCACATAGAACTCCTCATTATGATCTTCAACAAATTGAGGATTTACAATAGTTAATGAAGTTGTTTGTGCTCCACTAAAGGTGCTAATTCCTCCTCTAGAATTATTTCTTGTGCCATCAGTAATAACAGAACCATCAGTATAATTATACCATTGATAAGAAATAGTTCCTTCAATAGCAGTTCCAGCTGGAAAAGAAACTGTAACTATTCCTGTAAAAGTACACGCCAACCCAATAGTAGTTGTTACTCCAGTAGGTTGAGTTGTAAAAGATAATGTAGGACCGTTAAGATCCAACACTGTTGGAATGTGTCTATAAATGGATAATGGACTCATGAGAAGTTCTGTCCCCCGATTACACCAAAGAGAGTAGTACCACCATCAAATGTCATGAAAGAATAAATGTCAGTTGCACCAACACCTGCAGTCACTGTAGGAACTACTCCCCCAGGCCACAGAACTGAGAACTGATCTCCTCCATCTTTTCTAAAGGTATCTATACCAACTGTATATGCAGTAGAAGCATCTTGAGTTAGTTTAAGAGTAAATGTCTTAGTGCTACTAGCAACACAATTTACAATATTAAAGTCAGTAATATTTTCACTAGTAGTTAGTTCAAAGTTCTGACCTTGACTGAGATCTAGTCTTGCCTGATTGCTTGCACTAGTAGTAGTAATTGCTACTTCATGGAAAGATTTCAGTCTAGTCTCACCTTCTACGTCCAAGATAGCATTTCTTGGAGCACCAGTACCTATACCAACATCTCCTCCAGAACCAGAAACACTTATAGCAGTTCCAACTACAAGAGTAGAAGCAGTTATAACTCCCACCCTAATTCCACCAGCAGTAGAAGCAATATCATATGCACCAGTAACAGAAAGTATTCCTGCTCCTGAAGAATGAGGAACTATAATATCACCTTGGAAGAAGGAAGTCTCAATGAAATGAGACATATTATTACTATACAAGGAAATTGTTCCTAATCCAGAAACATGTGGTGAACCAACTTCCAACTTGGCACCCAGTGTTGGTTGAGTAGTTCCAATACCAACATTTAAATTATTAATAGGATGAATACCTGTTCCAAGCCCAGCAGTATTCCACAAACTATCATTAGCAATATTAATTAAACCAGAACCATCTCCAGTAAATGCGGTTGCAACAATAGCACCTTCTACTTGCAGTTTAGCGCCAGCAGTAGATTGAGTAGTTCCAATTCCAACACCTTGACCATGTACAGAGAACTGAGATCCACCAGCTCCCACCTGGAAGGTATTATCTCCCATAGTAGTAGTACCAACACCTACCTTATCAAAGAGTGCTCTATCAGATCCAACTTCCAAACTAACAGATCCAAATGGATACCACCCATTATCAATAGTATAAGTCCATCCTACAGTACCACCTTTCTTTGGATTAGCATTGTAAGTTATATCACCAGGGTTACCTGCTGAAGTTGGAGTGGAAATTCCTACAGTATATTTTCTAGAAACAGTTGTATCACCTTGTAAGAAAAGACTATTTGCTTCCATTCCATCATCAGAGGTGGATGTAAGTTTCTCGGAGAAGACTACAGGACCATTAAATTCTGAAAGGATATTGTTATTAGGTCCACCATCTACTACAAGAGATCTAGAAATCTTAGCTTCCAGAGGATTAATAAGGTCTACACCTGGTGCTTGACCTGTAGACAATACATCTTCACCAGTTACTGTAGGTACTGGAGTATCAAAGACTTCTTCCTTACCTGTAGTGGAGGAAATTCTCTTATTACCAATATAGAAATCACCCCTATCATTCATACCAGTGTATACACTTACACCACCATCAGAATTAAATTTCTGAGAAATAAGTTGTTCTGTAATAGTAGGTTGTTGACCTTGCCGTTCAGGAAGAGCAGTTGAGTAGTTACCTGGGCCAAATCCAATATACTCAAATGTATGACCAGAAGCCCTAATAATAGAAGGCCTTCTAAGTTCAACAGGGTTAATGAATATTCTAGTTACAACACTATCAACTATATGAGTTGCTGGTTTAGTTCCAAATTCTCCCCTAAAGACTTTAATTGTACTCGAACCAGTAGGAACTGTAGTCTTAATTCTTACTATCTCATCTTCAATTCTCAAATAATCACCAATATTCAAGTTTTGATTATTAAGATTATCAATTGCAATATTTTCAGTAGTTGTACTAGTAACTGCAGTTTGAAGTGTAGTAGTAATACCTGCATAAACGTCTACAGTCCTACCACCAAAATTCTCATCATAAAGGGTAATATTACCAGCCTGGAATCCTGCACCAGGTCTATACCCATATTGAGTTCCAGAAAGAGTAGGTGAGTCAGTTCTAATACCTAAATCAGCCTTAAAGGTAGTCAATCCTACATTCTCTGTAACAACAAAGTTTCCATTATAGAAATCTTCTGTAGCACCACCAAAATGAATAGTATTATTAGGACGTAATCCATGTCCCTGATAAGTATTAACTGTTGCTATTCCAGTACCAGGAGAATAAGCAAGTGACTTAATAGATAAAGTTCTACCTGTGATGTGTACAAATGCATCTGAAGTTACTGTAACTCCAATTCCACTAATAGTAGATGCAGCACTTACAGAACTAGAAGATGCTACCTGAATCTGATTATGAGTAGAAACACCAGTAACTCTATAGAGTTGGTTATATTCTTGAACTGTTTCTGAGGTTACACCAGCAACCTTAATTGTCTCGCCAACATTATCATAAATGGATTGAACTGTTACATTACCAATTATATGTCCAGTGGTAGTAGCAGTTCCTACAACAGTAAGAACATCCCCCACTTCATATCCAGTACCACCATTCATAATCTTAGCAGCACTTAACTGACCAGAAGCATTAATAGTTACTCTAGCAGTAGCATAGTTACCAGTGGAAGATGGTCCTAAAATAGCATTATAGAGATATTCAGTAGCGCCTGTTCCATTACCGTATCCAGCACCAACAGAGGAAATACTTACTCTAGTAGCTCGCTGGAGTCCACAATCATGATCAGTATAAATGGTATGAGCAGTTCCTGCTACATTAGAAATAATATCAGTAATTCCAATACCAATTCCAAAGTCCTCTTCAAACTTATCTATAGTTTCTTTAGTAATACTCTTCTTAACTTCATCGACTACAACGTCTCCAAGAATATTAGACTTAGCATAGGATGTAGAAGGAGATGGATCAGAATCAGGATTATCTCTATCATATTGAGGATAAAGATTTCTAACTGGTTGAGAGAATGAGAACTGACTGGAATCGTTAAATGGAGATATTACTGGAGTATTAGAAGAATTTACCAGAGTTAGATAGTAAATACCATTCTGTTCCCCTGCTTTATACTCTTTAACCTGTTCAGCATCATAGACATAATAAGTATTATTCTGCTTAATACGTTGGAAAGTAGGTAAATCAGTGGTTCTTAAATTATTATTATTACTATAAGTACCAGGATCTATACTCATCCCAGTAACAGAGAATTGAGTGGCACTCTGAATACCAGCGACAGTGTAGGTTCCATTATAACCCGAACTTGCTGCGCCAACAGTATTATTAGCACTAGTAATCTTTAAAGTCTTAATCTGAGAACCAACTGATAATTCATGAGGCAATTCAGATACAAATTTTGCAGTACCTCCATCATACGTAGCCTCACGAATGAAACTGAAATTCCTCATTTCAGTTGAATTAGTCATTGTGACACTGCTTGGACTAAACTGAAGAGCTACTTCAGTATTACTCTTACCTGTTACATCATTAGATTCAACTACAATATAAGAATCGCGAGGAGGTCTTGCTGATGTAATCCCACTTCCTGCAGGAATAACATACCTATACTTATAAATTCTATCAGAAAGGCTTCTAGTATCTGGTGTTCTCTCAATATAAGTTCTAGATGTAGCATCCCCAACTGTAGTAACTCCAATCCTATCCAGGGTAGAGTAAATGGTATTTTCACTAGAAGCAGTAGATACATTTACATACCACTGAGAATTATTAGAATCATATTGTAATGGGTGACCTAAATCTCCAGCTAGTTTATCACTTACTCTACTTTCAACTCTTAAAGTGCCTCCATACTTATTAATAGTTACAGCAGTTCCTTCAATAGCATCAGTTAAACTACCTGCTACCTTAATTTGATCATCATCTACACTATCAGTAATTGCAAAATAAACTCTATTATTTTCTATACCATCAGGCAATCTACCATTATCACTATTAAATCTAATAGTTTCACCATTTAAAAGCTGGTGATTTTCAGTAAATGTGACTGTATTATTAGCAATGCTATTACCCGTAGATACAGTTCTTCCTACTGTTGATATCTTAACAGAACTTACCTTATGAGAATCACCTTGGGTATCAGGCATCACAACACGAGCATACCTATTAATAGGTGTACCAGTTTCAGTAACATTTACATTAATATAATCATCTAACTTGGCACCTATCCTATATCCTTGAAGTACACTAGATGGAGCATCTGCCTCATTAGTCTCCTGATATAAGAAAAGTGTTCCTGTTGATCCAACGCCAACTGTAGGACTTAAAGTATTACTTACATCAATTGCTCCATATTCTAACTTAACTTCACTCTTACCAACTGCCTTAGGTGGAATAATATTAGTAATGTATCCTACATCATCCTTATCAAATGAATCATCTCTATATCCCGAAGAAGATAGCGCAATTTGTCCAAAGTTGGAGTTGGAGTTCGTAACAGAGAAATCTCCTCCACTCTCAGTAACAAAATGTTCAGCATATCCAATAGCAAATATAGAAACTAACTGAATAACAGATTCATTAGTAGCTTTAATGTGGTAGTTATAATAAGATGGTTTATATTTTGCTAAAGAATCACTTGCAATATTCGCAATAGTACCACCATCTAATGTAGAAGTATCAAAATCAGCAGTAGTCTTATTATACCTTACAAATGCTTTATTATCTGTCTGTAAACTAACCCCAGTGAACTGAGCAACAACCATGGATTTAAATCCAGTAGATTTGTCGCCATCAGCAAGCATACCACACATACCATAAACTGATCTCAATGAGACGTTAAAGATATATGGCGAAGATGAGGTAACAGTATCAGTATCTAATACAACAGTAGCAGATGGTGGATTAAGAAGTGGAGATGATGGTGCTGTAGGAACAGAGTATTTGAATACTGTAGTATTCCCATCTGCATCTGCAGTAGTAACAGAATCAACTACAAATGTTCCATTATAAGCAGAATCAGAGACATCATTAACTAAGAATCTAGTATCAACATTTAATCCAGCAACAGCACTACTTAAATTAACAGTAATAGTCTTAGTAGCAATTACTCCATCCCCAGCCTTAATACTACTAATACCTACAGATCCACCTGTAGGGCCAACAATTCTATATTCATCAATCTTGGGTTGAATATCTAATCCTTCTGATGGCCAATCTGGTGAAACATTTCTTCCAGAAGCAGGACCATAAGCAAGTCCCACCTTCTCATAATACATATCCAGATCAGTTCTGGTGGTCACATAATTATTAATGAATTCATCATCAATCTTTACTGCATTTACACCATCTGCATACTCAAAGCAGGTTAATCTGTGATGTGAGAAATTAGGAACAAAGGTAGAAGTAGTATAATCTTTATAAACTAAACCATTAGGATCGCCATCAAAAATACTAAATTGCCAAAAATAACATCCACCAGTTATTCTAAACAGAGCGCTGGCTTCAATATTACTATTCTCTGGATTGGGAACATACTTAGGACGGATTTTAGTTTTACGAAGATCGCTAGCAACTATAGATACGCCTCTAGGAATTATTATACCACCATATACACTGTTTAATTTATAAAGAACGTTATTAACTGTACTAATATCAAAATTGGAAGTAGAAGAAAAAGGAGAAAAATCAGTAGAAGTCGTACCGTCTCTCAATCTAAAAGTATTAGGATTAGTATCATGAATGGGAATCCATCCAGGACGGTTATCTACGAAGTGCTCGCCAGGAGCCAATAATATCGTAGTTTTACCAAATCTATCGTTATCTAACCCTTTCTGATATGAAAACCTTGCTGCCTCAATCAGTGCCCTTTGAATAGTAATAAAGGGCCTCCCCATGGAGTTTCCCTGATTATTAACACTATCAGTAGCATCCAGGTCATTGGGATTAACATATAAAATATTTCCTCGAACATTCTTGAGGAAATTATCTAAGCGACTAAGTGCCATCTTATTACGCAGGATATCTATTATAGATTATTTAGTCACGCTGAAAAACAACCAGGAGGATAAGAACGCTCAAAAAGATCTTTATCTAAATCCACTTGACACCATTCTCCTAATTTAATCCTACCCCATCTAGCATTCGTATCCACATATAGAGCATCAACCATTCCACTTATATATTCTTCTTTAGTTACCACATAAAATAAAGATTCATAAATTCCTCTTTTTTGCCATTTTCCTATCCTATGAACTCCATCATCTAAAAGATAATATCCATTCTCAAAATCAATAAGAATTCCAGGATATAATGTACTTACCTTATCTATCAAATCAGGATTAGGTGGAGGATAACATATTTTATCATGAGATATTAAAACTGGAAGGCGATCATCATTTACGATCTTAAAAGCCCAATCAACAATACAGTTAGAGATATCTCTATCTTGTTGAGATAATTGGTCCCACATAAGCTACGATATCCTCATCAACTACTTTACGTACCAACTCAAGTACATTCATAAACTCTTCCATAGAGTCGCAATTAACTATTCTCTCATCTCCCTCATTAGAATATAAACGAAATATTCTAGCGCAAGTATCAATTACTACTCGGGTCAAATACTCATCATCTTCTTCTGCTCTATACTTATCTGCTTGATCTGTCATTTAGTAGAACCTCACTTTTCTAAGTATACCTCAATTATTCCCTCCTGTAAAGTGGCAATAACCAAATAGTAACAATCTAGTGGTATTCCTGGTTTATGCTTCAATACAACAGTATTATCTTGCACTCCCCTAACCACCAACTCCTGAGGAGCGCCAACTGGAGTTAGATGAACTGTAATACTATGTTCATCTATAAGCTTTTTCCAATGATCAGGTAATTCTATTTCAGTTTTACCTTTTAAACGTCCTTTACAAAAGACTGCATTCTCTAGTCCTAATAGACCACTATAGTCCAATCCATCTTTAGTTTTTGGATTAGTAATTTTCATAATAATTCCTCCTAAGTACCATTAATTATATCAAGAAATTCTGTGCTTTCCATTACCCCCTTAAATTCTTTATCTGAAGATTCATCTGTATCACAATTACCTATCTGTTGTCTATAAGCCCAAACATGCATATTAACCGCATTTCTATCCTCTCTAATGAAAGTAGAAAGATTTAATCTAGATTCAAATGTACTCAAGTCAGCAGCAAGAGCACTCTCTAAAGTATCTCTTGTAGAAATAGCATTGACTAAATTTGTTTGTTGAGTAGAACAAGTAGTAGTTATATCAGCATAAAGAGTACCATTTGTTAATGCTGCTGCCAATACCACTATAGTCTGCCCCACCGTGGCTGGAGTTGCTGCAGCAAATAAAGGCTGACTACCCAATCCCACAAGATAATGTGATCTTCCTGCTCCAACTTCAGGTCTACTAACAACACTCTCCCAATCATTAGGATCTATCAACCCCTCCATAAAGGGATTCCACTCTCTAATAACATTTGGTTCACCAGAATTATCATATGAAACACTAGTCCCTGTTCCAATACTACTACTAGTCATCATTTTAAGAGTTTGAGGAACCAATGGAGGGTCTTGGAATGCTACTCCCCAATCCTTCACAGACAAAGAATCTGGATCTTTGGAAATAATAAAATTAACATAAGTGCCATCAAGCATGGGAGCAGAAGCCATCCCAATAGTATTATCCTCTAAAGTTAAAACAGTAATTTCTGTAGAATATGTTGAAATACCAGCATCTATACTCCTCAAATCTGCCATTGTAGTACCAATACCTACAATATCTAAACTGGATTGAGGAAAGAATCCGGGTTTTTCTGACTGGATTATCATTCCAGTCTTAATACCAACGTTTGGATCTACAATCTTGTTACTAGAACCCTTAGTTGGATTCATCAAATATAATCTATTTGTTCCCAACCCGCACGTTCCAATTCCACCTAAAACAAAAGTATCACTTACAGACAGAGAATAAGGTTCACTAGCAACCTTAACTCCATGATAAAAATCAGTGGCAAATCCTATCATATTCTTTAATTTCCCTTTAGACATATGAGAAGAACTAATTCCCCCAGTACCATTAGGTTCTACAAAGCCAAAAGCACTTCCTATTCCAATTGCTGCTTTTTGTTCATAATCTCCAGCTTGAACTCTTACACATTCAAGAGTCCAGGTATCAGGACCTGAAGGCGTGCCATCACCCTCAGTGTGAAGAATCACTCTCCAAAGTAAATCACTTCTACATCCAGCATCAACTCTAGATTGATAAGCAGTACCTACATCATTAATAGCGTTATTAATATCATTAGTCTGATTAAAACAAAGAGTATCTAAAGCATCAATAGCAAAATTATGATCTTCTTTGGTGGCATTCAATGCAGAAATACTCTCAGTGCAGTGGTTTCTACAAGACTGTGAAGCTGCAATTCTAGTATCAACAAATGATAATATGTTTTCCGCTCTCGTTGGCATTTTATAAAGAAATCAGTTTTACGTATTTATTAGAGTTGTGCCCACTGTGAAGGGTGGGTTCCTCCTTGATGGTGATTATAATGCTCTTCTTTTAAAGTAACCCTCACATCAGATACAACACAAACCCTTTCATCATTTCTAGTAGTTTCTTTTTGAATGGAGTGTAATGTTTTTGTTGGCATTATAATAGCGGTTCCTTCAATGGGAGTAACTGTATAAAAATTACAATTATATCTATTATATCCTTGAATTAAATTATTCTTAACTGAAGTCTCAAATAATCCAACCATTACTTCATTATCATTGTTTATTTGAGATAAGCAGAGTTTATCAGAACTTTCATCAGTTTTTATATAATATATTAAAGTAATATTAGCTTCATTATGACAGTGAGTTCTTACTGATGGAGTTGCATCATTTTTATGGTATCCCACCCAAGTCTTAGTTGCATGATAATTAAGTTTGGAAAAATCAATGCCCAAATGTTCAAAATACTGATCAATATTTTTCTTTAATGAAGAAAAAATATCTTTATACTCACTATCTAAATGTAGAAAGATTCGACCAGAATATTCAGGACTTTCATTTTCATACCCATCAAACCAATAATCTTTTAAAGAATCCAAATATTTTTTTTTAAATTCTTCATGACCATCAACACTCCCCTGATAAACAATCAGGGGAAACATCTCATGAACCTTATTCACTCTGTGGAATACCGTTAATCACATACTCCTTATTATCACCCGGATAGTCCTTAGGTGTCAAGCCCTGATATTCGGGAATATTCTTAGGAGAATCTTTTCTTTCAGCATAAATCATATAACTACAATTAATAGGACCACCTGCAGCATTCTTAACTATAACTTTAGTTCCCCATTGAATAGACTCTACAAAAAGTTCTTGGAAACTTCCCATAGGAGTCAAGGAAACATCAATGGTTTCAGGATCAACTAATCCTTTCCAGTAGTCAGGTAATTCTATAGTATTACTATCCTTTAATTTACCTCTTACATATACGTCAGCAGTAGGACCTTCAATACAAATATATCTAAGTCTATGCTCTTCTTTAGTTGGATGAGGAATATCAAACCCCTTCTTGGTCGCTTGTAATTTATTAACGCTAGTTGAGGCTCCAAAATAATCTATGGCATATTCCCATGCGACATTAAAATTTAAACCAGATTTAAACTGAGCGCCAAGATTACTAGTAGCTCCAGTTTCAGCCCTGATACCAGTAAAAATCTTTGCTCCTATATCTTTTGATAGAGCTGTAATCTTCTCAGCAAGAGGTGAAAACCAACCTATATTAGTCAGTGCAAAAGTATTAGAAGAAGTGGTCATCACGGTATGGAACGAAAGACCAGTATTAACAGTAACTCCTACAGGAAGAATAGGAGTACCAATCAAAACATCTGTAGGAATAGGAATAGGTTGTTCAATAGAATTACTAATAATAAAAATGGAAGGCGATGGAAGCAACCCAGCACCCTTAGCAAGTTCTAACCCAGCTGCACCTACCAAACCATCCAAACTAGAACGTTTGGTAAACATAGCAGTAGCTTGAGGAACTCCTGGAGGACTAATAAAAGGTTTAGTGTCTCCTACCATAATAGGACCAGCAATATATGCAGTTCCAATAAGTCGAGTAACTCCTACTCCAAAACCGACAGGTCCTACTAAAGATTCCCCTACAATTAATTGACCTTTTACTTTAGTATCTGGTGTTTTTAACATAATTTATCCTCCACTAATCCAATTTTTAAATGCCATACGTAATTCATGAGCAGTTATACTACCACCCAAGAAACTAGTTATAGCAGCTCCGGGATCCTGCATAACAGATGTTTGAACCGAATCTACTATATCTATCATCGAAGCATAAATGTTATAATTAGTTCTTGCAATAGCATCAATAGTTTTATCAGATACTATAGTAACAGCATTATTTGCTTTTATAGTTATTGCCGGACCATCAAGAACAATTTTTTCATTAGAATCCAGAATGATGCTACCAGTTTCATTATTATATCCCCTAGCAATTAGTTCAATTCCTTTCTCAGCTTCCATCCTAATCTTTCCACTAGGAGCTTTAATAATTATATCACCATTCTTTGCAAGCATAAAAATACCTGGTTCATCACTTTTAGAATTATCCCCAGATTCAACCTGGAAAGATCCAGTAGACCTACAAATAGTTCCATATTTCCTATGAGCATCACCAGTTCTATCTAAAGAAATATAATGCATGCCTTCTGGTTCATGACAATTCCTTAGCATTACTGCAGAAATTTCATTATCTGCAGTAAGATGACCGTACACTACCTCACCGTCGCCTGTAGACTTACGCTTTCTGAGCGGATTATTCTTACCTACCTTCAAGCGCGGATCCTTACCTGCCATAGTTACCTCCTACCATACCATCGATGTATCGTTGCAACTATGACAAGGATTATCAATCAAGTGAGAAGGAAGTCTCCCCACACAGTCTACAACATTAAGAACTTTTTCTCTACCCACTTCTTGAATCTTCTCTTCACTAATCCTATCTATACAAAATCTAGGAATCAATTCTACATTATAACCCGAATCTGATTCAATGTAAACCTTGGGATAAGTTCTAAATCCTTCTCCTGGATTGGTAATTTTAACTCTTATTACTCTTCCAAACCTATCAAATTGAGGAACAGCTTCTGCGCCCATATTAGGCACCATAACTATTTTATCACCTTCCTTATAATTAAGCCCCGAATCTGTTATAATAAGTTCACAAAGAGAAAGAATTACAGGATAAGATCCAGAATCAGAGGAAGGATACTCCCCCCTCCTACCATCAAAATCTCTAGGATCTGGAGAAGTAAATGATCCTGGAAAACGTACTTTATGAGGCCCTCCACATATTTCTTCTTCATGGGGATAAGATATAACACAGGTGTTGTCTGGAAGTTTAACAGTATCTCCAGGTTCTACTTTTATATCCCATCCAGGTGGGACAGGAATTTCCCACCTGGGTGGGACAGTTGTAGCAATACCAACATCACCATCCCCCTGCCGTGCCCATGTAGCAATACCAACAATAGTCGTAAAACCAACAGCAACAGTCGTAAAACCAACAGCAACAGTTGTAGCAATACCAACAGCAGTAGAAGTAATTCCAGGTCTTTTTATAGTAGTGTCATTAGAATTTGCCCAAACTCTTCCATCGCCACCCGTACTTCCATCAGGAGCAGGGAGATATCCTGCTCCAGGATCCATAACAGTCATACTAATAATTTGACCTTCTCTAGTATTGCCATTACTAGCAGTAAAAGGCACATCATCTTCAGTGGTATCAAATTCCTGGTCCGTTGTTATACTTGTGTCGCCTACTGATACTACTACGGGGCTCCTAACAGTTCCCAATCCCACATCATTAGTTGAATAAAGAGTTGTTGATCCTGGAAGAATATTCTCCAAAACTCCACTCTGCACTGTAATATTAGTAATCGTTGGAGAACCTGTAGTAATATCTCCCACAATAGTAGTACTACTAGGTAGAATAGTTGCCTGTCCACTGGAGCCGGCACCACTATAAGGATCAGCTCCAGCTGTAGCAGTCCAATTTGGACTCCCAGTTCCCCCTCCAGCACCTCCACCAATATTAGGAACAAGAACAGCTCCATTTCCTTGACCACAAGGAGATGCTACTGTTGCTCGTGTAGATTGATCATATCCTACCCCGAAACTTAGCATATCAACTCCAATTACCTCACCCAAATCACTAATAACTAAATTAGCAACTGCTCCTGCTCCACTTTGACTAAACAATGCAACACCTGGTGGTCCACATGGTATTGCATCAGTAAAACAACCAAGAGCATTATTAAACATACCTGCCACATCTATATCAAGAGCAGCAGTAAATGAATCTGCTATATCTCCAGGAATATTAGTAATACCTTGAGCAATATTATTTGCACTATCAATAACTGTCTGAATATCACTTAATCCAAACGTACTTTGACCTCCCAAGATACTCCACTCAGTCAAAGTAGAACATTCAGGATCGAATTCACAACTCAAGAAATTAAATATATTATCTACCATACTCAAAATATCACTTGCCAAATTGAGAGGTCCCATAGCAGCATCCGCTAGAGCTCCAATAGAATTCTGAAGTGCTCCAACAATTCCTGATATTAAACCACTAGCAGCGCCCATAAAACCTGCTACAAAAGTTTCAACAAAACACATAGGAGCATTAATAGCTGTTAGAATTGTCTGATTTAAAAATTCTCTTATTCTGGCAAGCAACATATTAATTAAATTTTTAAACCCACAAACAATTGCATCAGTAGATATACCAAGTGCCTCTTCTCCTAAAGTTCTTTTATCTAATGGAATCCAAGAAAGAATAGGCTTTGCAACTATGTTTACTACCTTAAGAACATATCGCATTACGAAATTATAAACATCCTTCATAGAAGCAGAAATCCATTTAGAAGCTCTTTCAAGTGCCCTTTCTATTTTGTTGTGAAGATCAGCTATATCATTTGAAGCACCAGAAGAGAAATTATAAACAGTCTTTCTCAATCGTTCAACTTCCTGGATAGCATTCCTAATTTGCTTCTGTATTGTGCTAATGGGAAGCGGCTCACACGCTTTAGTCTTATGCAATGGGTTTGTGGATTCTTCTTTCGCCAGATCTGTCGCTTTATCCTCCAGATTGTTATCAGCAGACTCATTTACTGTGGCATTATTAGGACCCCCTCCATCATTAGTAGAAGGAGTGGTTTGATTAAGAGCTACTGCAGGAGCAGAAGTTTCTATGGTAGTAACTATTGCTCCATTAACCAATCTATCTACTTGATACTTACCCCCTCCAATATCAACCACACCCTGCACAATTCCAGGATTAGTTTGATTAGAAGTAGCTGCAGGAGCAGATGAACTTCCTACTGCAGGAGCAGAAGTTTCTGTGGTAGTAACTATTGCTCCATTAACCAATCTATCTACTTGATATACACCCGGACTCACCTCAACCACACCCTGCACAATTCCAGGATCAGTTTGATTAGGAGTAGAAGAAGCAATAGATTGAAGCTCACCTTGGGTTAAGGATGTGCCGTCTGAAGACCCTATTGCCCTCATACCAGCCGTAGGTAGTCTTTTTCCGGGTGGGTATCCACTAAAAGGTTTAAAAACAGTATTAGGAACATTCTTCATCACCTCATTATAATCATTATAACCCATACAACCCAAAATTACGGGTTGTTGAGCATTATCCCCATCTAAAAAGAATCCAAAAACAAAAGTACCCTGAGGTATGACAGCTGATTCAGAAAAATTTCCACCACCACCTCCAGCAGTAGTGGGATATATCACCGATGCCCATGGCAATTGCTCATCAGGCAATGCATCTTTCTCCGCAGTATGGTATCCCATAATACGTACTTTATATCTCTCACCAATTCCTTCAAAGGAAGAATTATTCTTCTCTTTCTTCGCAGGTATATTCTTTATCCAAGCGGTCTCATTTACTACCTGCCCAATCCACCATTGGAAACCATCTCTGCCTACTACATGTCTTTTAAATACGTCTTGTTCTATCATTGTAATTACTAGGGCCCAGGTCTTATCCCGTAAGAGTCTCTTATTAATGAAAGACTCGTTAGAGTAGCGCTCGGAGTAAGATTATGGCATACGTGTGCTACCATATATATGCCTTTAGTTTCTGGATTAATTTCTTTACTTTCTTCACCACTCACTTCCTGAAAAGCACATTCCACCAAATCACCTGCCTTTATACTAAAATCACCAGGAATAGTAATATTGATCTGAATGGTGAATAATTGATTATATCTCATAACAGATTGTGCTTGTGTATTAGGAGAATCATAATTGGGTTGAGTCATATTACTCCTCCACTCTTCCAATTGAGCACCAGAATCAGCCCCTTCAGGAAGAACGCCATTATCTAAAATAACACTCATAAATCTAGTAGGTGTTTGTGTAAGATCAATGGGCAATAAGCTCGGTGCAAATTTGTCTCTATCTCCTGCAGTAGATAATTTATCCTCCTGCTGATTAATATCATAAAGCCGTACATTATAATTGAATGCTAAAGGGTCAAAGAAAATAGTTCTATTATGATACACCCCTAGAGTTAAACTTTCTTTTACATCCACGTCTCTATCAATTTGATAGTTAATAATATTTGCATCATATCCAGGTACCGGATCTCCATTGTTCTTAATAAATTTTTTTACAGGTTCACCTTTAAATAAAACATCAATAGCTTTAAAATTAAAAGAATCCCTGGTTTGATAAAAGAAATATCCTGCTGCGCCCCCTAATGCACTTCCTCCAGTTCCTCCACCTGGAGATGTTTGAGGAGTTGCTTTAGATGCTAACCAAGTGATTACATGAAATGGTTTTCTATTATTTCCAATAAAATTATAATCAACTGCAGTTTCATCTACATTAATAGAAGTATTTGTTCGTAAAACACCTGATACTATATCTTGCACGTGTTGAGATATCTTTCCATCATATCTCCTATTAACTCTTGATGTTTCATTAGCAAATGCTTCTTTAGATACAAAATCTAACCAATACAAATCATTTGTAGCACTAGGAGCAGAATTTCTAACCCTATTCACATACATTTCTAATTGCAATCTATTACCATACTCATCCTTTATATCAATATCAGTTCTTTCGCCACCACGAATAGGAAGAGAATCTACAGTTCCTTTGGAAGGCTCTGCTTTACCCCCATTCCCAGCTTCAAAACCAGTCTCATTAATCACACATGTTGCTGTAATATTATTAGATAAGATACTTTCATAATATCTCAAATCTGTAACACCCGCAGACATATCTTTCCCACCACCCCCACTATTGGAGTTGATTTGAAACTGATCTATAGTACCAGATTGAATAGGTGAAAGTTGAGGTGTGGATGTCATCAGTATAATGCTGCTAAAAGTCTTTCTTTCTGCATAGTATCTATAGCGCCTCTACTACTAGATCCTAAGTTTATCCCACCACCCTTAGAAATAATTCTAGGTGTAGAAGGACCTCTATTCCCCATGGGGAAAGGAATTACTAATTCTCCTGTATATGCATCATAAGATGCTTGAGAAGAAACAGCAGAAGCAGATTGACGTGCCTGCGGAGATCCTGGTTGAATTTGAGCTGCTGCAGTTGCTGTTCGTGATTGCTGTTGGGAAGGATGTACTCCTTGTACTCCTGGACCAGTCTCAGGACTGTGAGAACTTATAGATGTAGTCTCTCCGCTAGGGGCAACTTGAGATCCTCCAGTTTTACTCAAAATAAGATACTTCACATACGGGGAAGGATCAAACTCTCCACCATAACCATTGCCCCTATTTCCAGCTCTACCTTTTTTGCTATCAGCCTCGAAATGTAAATGAGGTCCTGTTGATGTTCCAGATCCAGGATGTCCTTTCGCTCCTCCAGTTCTACCAACAGGAGTCCTTGCTGGAACTTTAGCTCCTTTATTCACTAATATTTTACTTAAATGAGCTAATCTAAGTTGTATCCTAGCAGCAGGGAGCCATACATCTATAAGATTTCCATAACCACTATAAAGTCCAGTATAAAGAATCTCAGCATCCTCTGTAAAAGCAACATAAGTACCTACAGGAGTTCCAATATCTATTCCAGCATGAAAATTACTATGCTCCATAATTCTCGGCCCATAAGGAGATACAAGTTCAAATCCACTAACCATATCACCTTTCTTCAAATGATCTGAAGCAGTAGTCTGTCCTGCTGAAGTTACCGCTGCAGGAGTTGCAACAGGTTGTGGTGGATTTGGTGCCGCTGGTGCTAATTGTTGCTTCGTATAATCTTTCTGTGCTTGGACTGCATGGGGTCCTGTCTGAGGCCACCAACTCCACCTTCCAGTTGAATCCTGCTTCCACTTAAACCATTGAGATCCTTTCCTCTGATGGTGAATTTTCTTTATCTGACCTTCAAATGTTCCATCTCCAGGTTTTGGGACTGGATTTTGTGCTGTTGGTTGTGTTGGTGATGGTGCTGTTGATGTTGTGTGTGATGCTAGTAAAACTCCTGATGAAACAGGACCAGGAGTTGATGAAGATGGAGCCATTTTAATATTAAATCCTTGACCCGTTCCAAAATAATCTTTGGCCGCGACACTCAAATCAAGCATGTGATTTGATGAATGACCCTCAACACCTGGACCAACGTCATTAACTCTAACAATAGCTGTCTTATTTTGAGAGTTAGTCACTATAACATTAAATGGTCTCTTAATAGTTTTTCCAATACCACCCCAATTTGGATTCTGGGTTGCCATAGTCATGCTATTAGGAAGTAACCTAATTAATGGTGGGAAGGCAGCAGCAGAGAATACCTCTGGTCTATATCCCTCACCAGTTGATGTGGCTGGGAGACCATCAGCCGTCTTATGTCCACTTGCATTAATTCCACCGAGTGATGGATCATAGTATGTGGTCTTTGCATTTGTAACATTAAGAGCTCCTTGTGGCGTTGGAGCTGGAGGAAGATTTGTTTGATTGGCTGCTAAAAGATTTGTAGTTGGATTGTTTGTTATCTGTTGTGCTGCTTCTGGTGATACTGGTTCTCCATCTATTGCTCCAAGTGAATTGGTTCTGTATAATTCGCCATTTAGTCTAACAATACTATTAGGTTCATTATAATCTATATCATATTCCTTATACCCAGCTAGTTCTGGAGGAACATCATCAGATGCATCTGCAGATGAATCATTTGCCGGTGTTGCTGGAGCAGATTTACCAGAGAAGAAACCTTTTACTAATAAAGGAGCAGTTATTAGTGGATTCATTAACTTCATTACGTCAGGAATCCTTCCATTTTCAAGATCTATGCCAGTAATCTTCTTAATAGTACCAGTGATCCAACCTGGAAGAGCAAAGGAATGTTTCTCCATAAAAAATCCCCAAAAATTTTCAAATCCAGATGAAAACCACTTTCCTATCCTTTCGGCAAGATTTGAGACGGCATTCCACTTTTGCTGTAATACCTTTCCTGCTCCTGCCCATCCATCTTTACCCATAAATCCTTCATATAATACCTCACCAAAAACTTCACCTAATAATTCACCAGCCAGCATTCCTAATGGACCCAAAGGAGATCCCAATATTCCCCCCAAGAGAGTACCAAATCCTTTAAAGAGAGCTTTAGGAACACCCTCACCAGACATTATTGTTGTAACTAATACAATTATAGGTCCAACAACAGGTATCTTTATACCCTTTGCAGCATTTGCTAGAACCTTAAATGTTTTTCCAAGAGGTGCTACCATCTTAGCTGCTGGACGTCCAAACCATTTAATAATTAACCTATTAATTCCTCTCCCCGCTCCATGTTTAAAAATTTGAGATCCTGCGCGCACAGTGCTTGAAAGTCCCTGTGCAGCCTTTTTAATAGATTCTTTTAATACTTGTGCTATACCTCGGAGTTTAGTAAATCCTGCTACTGCTAATTTCCTAATAGATTGAAATCCCTTAATGCTGAGAGTCTTAATTACTCTAAATCCTTTAATTGCTATATTCTTAACTTTCCTAATATTGCTAAATGTTCCCTTAACAATTGTTCTAACATGTCTTCCAACGATTCTTTGTGCAGCGACGCTGCCTTTTCTAAGTAACTGACCGCCTTTTTTAACTATACCACTGTTACCTATTCCCTTTAGAATTCTGGCAACCACCGCAGGACCTTTACTTAACCCAGTTGCAACCGCTCGAGCTCCAGCTTGAATGGTTTTCAAGAACCCCATACCCAATTGCTTAATGCCGGTAGCAATAGCCTTTAAACCTTTTCCTATTCTATTTTTAACACTACCAAACATCCTCCCAAATTTACTTTTTATCCCTTTAAGGATTTTATTACCTTTATTCTTAATAAATTTTAAACCCTTCCCAAATGCTTTACCCAAAGCTTGAGGAACATACCTGAGAATTACCCAAAGTTGATGTAAATCCAACCCCAACGTATCCATTACGTCTCGAATGGTTTTAATAGCCTTAATCAATCCCAAAACAACTGTTCCTATCAATGCCATCAACAAGAACTTCATCAAATCAAACTTCCCACCTTTGCCTCCAATAGTTCCAGAACTACCTTTCTGTCCTACTTTCTTCTCCTCGAGAAGAGATTCTCTCATCCTTTTTCTTCTATCTTCTCGCTCCTTACGCAAATCTGCTGCTTCTTCTTTCTTTTGTTGATATTGAGATTTTACTATGGCATCAATACTACCAGTTAATCCAACAATACTATCAACCTTTTCATTAATTTCTCCAAAACTTATCTTGCCGCCATCAGATCCCAAAATAGCAGCGCCAGCACTACCCTTTGCGGATTTACCACCTACAAATTTTATTGCTGCAGAGGAACTCTTATCACGTAAAACAAGAGATCCTCCCCTTTCTTCTTGTTCTACTCCTTTCCCACCTTTACCTCTTAAAAGATTTTTTGCCTTTCTCTTAGCAAAATCTTTTGCCTTTCTCTTAGCAAATTTCTTTATACCCTTCTTAGTAACACTTTTAGCTACCTTCTTAACTCCCTGCTTTACTGCTGTTTGAGCTGCCTTTTTTAATCCTTGTTTAGCTATCTGTTGGAGAATCATTCTCCCTACAGTTAATAATGCTGCTGATCCAGTAAAAATTGCCATCTTCTTAACCTACTATATTATAGATGGATCTTACAGGTAACAAATCTAAATTATTAACATCAATAGCTGAAAATCCACTCACTCTAGCTTGATCTGCAGCAGCTGCACTTCCTGCCTGGGCTAACCCGGTTGGTCCTGGCAGAGGAAGAACTTTCACATTTGCAGTCTTACTCCCAGGAGGTCCTGGAGGAGATGATGTTGATGGAGTTCCAGTATTATTTCCAACAGAAGCAACAGCTGGCCCAGTTTCTGGCAATTGATCAGGACCGCTCAGACCTGGATCCATACCAGCCATCTTGGCTTTAATCGCTGATCTAAGAGTATTCCCACCTTTCGAATGAACTTTTTGAGTAGTAAAATGACCACCAGGATGAGTAACTGGACCATCCTTTAACATATCCAAATCCCATCTCTCCGGTGGACTAGATAATCTACCAGTTTTGACAGCGTGTCTTTCCCACTCACCATGAGTCATTACATTCTTATCAACATCTCCACTAGACCATCCCCATGCAGAAGCAAGAGCAGCTGACTCCCTTACTATTGCATTAAGTTGAGGACCAGTAGGCCAATCTACATACCCCTGGTGACCAGCGCCTCTTTGCTTACGCATAGCAGCAACACCCAATCCTACAGAATCAGTATTATGCCCACCAGTATGCCCGCCGGCATCAGCACCATAATTAACACTTGTAGAACGAGGTGCGCCACTAGCCTTAAACAATTGATGATAAGGGCCTGCATTACTAGCATGCCCACCTGCACTCCAATGTAAAAATATCTTTCTGTTCTTAGGATTTCGAGGAGTGCCTGGTGTTCCACCTACAAGACCTCCACCTTGCATTCCAGAAACTTGAACTCCTTCAACCATTCCCCTTTTAGGTTTATTAGTCCCTCCACCTTCTTTGTTCATTGCAAGTAGTTTATTAGCACCATGATACTGGACAGCAGGTTTGCTCATTACAATCTCACCAGGTTGTGCTGCTACCAATTGAGTATCTGGACCCATTCCACCAATCTTTACTCCACTTTGAGAAGTAACTGAACCACTCGGGGCAGCTGAAATGTCTGATGCATTAACATGTTTAGTTTTTCCACCACCTTGCATCCTCTGGATAGCGCCACCACCCATAGCAGATTGTACCCCCTTAACTACTCCCTTATCTTTAGGGATCTGAAGATTGTTCCCTCCCTTATTTTTAGGGATCTGAAGATTGTTCCCTCCCTTATTTAAATTATCAGAAGGTAAAATATTAGTAAGATCTTTTGGAGTAGTTTCTGCCTCCTGGGAAGGTAAAATATTAGTAAGATCTTTTGGAGTAGTTTCTGCCTCCTGGGAAGGTAAAATATTAGTAAGATCTTTTGGAGTAGTTTCTGCCTCCGAGGGAAGAGAAGCGTCTTCTCCATCGGGAATTTGATTCATTAAGTTTTCAGTTTGAGATATTTGATCACCCAAAGAAGCTTCACTCTGAGAGATAGTTTCATCTATCCCACCAGTACTATCAGAAATTGCATCCTTTACATCATTACCACCATCTTCCTTATCTTCTTGTACAGATGTATCGGAACCTTCATTGGTTACATTAGTTACATTAGTTACATTAGTTACTTCTCCTCCACCTTCTGCTCTTTGAACCGAAGTTTTAGGTTCTGGTGGCAGTGGTATAGTTGGGATTTGTGGAGGTTGAACAGGTTGTATTTCCCAAGGGTCTATTGGGTCTTGCTTGAATACTGCAAGAACCGCATTTATAGCATCAAATATTGCGCTAAAACCCATATTCAATCCACTAATAAGCGCATTAATAGGAGACAAAATAGGTCCAAAAATAATTTCTAAAAGAAAATTCAAAAATCCAATAATATTATTCACTACACCAATCACCTGTTTCTTAATCTTATCAAAATTTTCAAATATCTTAAGCAACCCCAATAGGGCTGCTCCCAGTAAAACATTCTTTACAAAATCCCAAATCATCTCAAAGATGCCTTTAACAGGCTTTACTGCTTTTTCTGCTAATTGAAGGCCACGAGGTTTCTTCTTTCCTTCTAATTCACCTTCCCTTCCTTTTTTAGCGCCCTTTTCTGCTATTATATCTTCTTTTCTATCTTGTTTTTTACCTAACTTTTGTTGATCCCTAAAAGTACCCAGAATACTCTGCAAGTGTCCTTCAATCTTAGAAAAAGCAGGAACTAATATTGATTTAAGTTTATCTATCTCCTCATTTTTCCCTTCTTCCCCCTTTATATCTTCAGGAGCAACTTTAGATGGTTCTCTTAAAGCAAGGGATCCATTCTTTCCTACTCCTACTCCTTTCTTTTCATCAGATTTTCCATTAACAAAAGAAACTGCGTTCTGCTTTTTAAAATTCTCCTTTCTTTGTGCAGACGTTAACCATTCTCCCGATGCATCCTTACCCTCTACTCTAGATGCATATCCACCATTAAAATTAGAAGCATTTATCTTTCCACCGGTGGCCTCTGCCTTAACCTTTAAGACAGCAGCATCTGCAAGAGATTTTTTAACCTCCTTTGCCTCCTCCATTCCAGCAAAGTACTCCAATTCATCAGGGGTTAGACTCTCTATTCCCCCTTCATTTACTTTCGTCAGTATTGCTACATCAGATAAATTGGACTTAGGATTGGGCATTAGATTTTTGCTTTTGTTCCTCTTCTTCGAGATGTTGTTTTAATAACGTAACATAAACATCACGCTCCCAAGGCATCATGTTTTCAATCTCAGTTAATGAGTATTTATGGTACTGCATTAAAGCGAAATTAAGCTTAAAATAATTCATCAGGTCCATATGGACCATCCCTACCCGAAAAAAGATGATAGTCCTTCCAGTACCACTTCACTTTTTTTCTTAGTCTTGGGATTAGTAATTTCAATTTTATGAGAAAGTTTAGGCATAGTCTCAAAAAATTGTTCAATTTTCTTAAATTGAATAGAACTCATCTGTTCTAAAAACTCATTCACTTCCTTTTTACTAACATCTGCAGTAGACCAAACTTCATCTTCACTGTAAATCTTATCAATACAAGAACCAATAAGTTCAAAAGATTGTTCTACTTGATTCTCTTCAGTGAAATCAAAATTACTCTTGATAAACTGATTTAAAGAAGGATACTTCATCTCCATCATCAAATTATCATCAATCTTGATATTCTTATCATGCTCTTCATTCTCAATAACATTAATATCATCTAAATTAATTTTTACTGGAACTTGAGTTGTCCCATCATCTGGACAAATAAGATTAACTTCTACTTCTTCCCCAACGGATTTGCCCCGAATATTCAAAAACAAATACTCAATATCAAAAGTAGGAAGATCCTCTACTTTTATTCCTTTAGTAAGAATGCATCCTTTAATAACGGATTTAATAGTATTTGTTATCTGCTTATTATCTTCACTTTCTAAAGCAATGACTAAAAGTTTTTCTTCTTTGACCAAAAAAGGTCTATATTTAATCTCTTGGTGGGTGGAAGGCAACACCAACTCATAAGTTGGAGTAGCAATTTTTGGTAAAGGCATAATGTCCTATAACACTTCAGTATGTTTATTTAGTGGAGATATTCTATTCCAATATCAAATGGGGGAACACTAGGGAATACTACTAGTATCAACAGGAGGAGCAGAAGTTTCTGTGGTAGTAACTATTTGACCATTAAGCAATCTATCTACTTGATATAAACCCGGACCAATATTAATCACACCAACTACTCTACCTTGAACACCTGAGGAAGAGTTCCCACCTAAACTCATTCTTTCTCTTACATATCTAACATAAGAAAAAGATACATTATATCTCATTACATCACTTTCAGCATAAGATACTCCAGTACTATTAATACTAATAGGAAAAGCATCTACAAAAGTATATCGTAATTGTTTATCCTCTAAATCTTTTTCAAACTTTGTTAAGTAAATACTAGATTTATACTGATTAGGATAACTCATCCTATATCCGATAGGAGTTGATTTATATTGAGACCTAGTTCCATTTATTCCAACCCCAGTAATATAATCTATCCATCCTTCAAAAAATTCAATAACATTATATTTTTTATCCACATAAAAAGACAAATCTAAAGTTTCATCATATATCCTTCTATACGCCATCTTTTCAGTAACACCCGGAAAATCAGCAGTTACATCATGAGTAGCTAAACTTGTGCCAGGTAAAGATGCTTCATGGCATAGAAGTTCTAAATCTGCTCCCTCATTACCATAATCAAATCCTCTCCCGAGGTTGTTTATAAAATTCTGAACTCCCAAAGGAGGTTGAACCCTAACCCTATAAACAGATGTTTGAGCAAACTTTAAAAATTTACCCACCAATTGAGAAGTGGATACTTTATTAGGACTTGGGCCCGCCATCTATAAATAAATTTAATTACTATTACTATGTAGGTGAGAAGTGGGAGAATCTTGCAAAAGTAGGTATAAACCCCACAATCCTCAAAAATATAGAGGAAATCCCACTAATATCATTTGTAGAAGTAGTTGGGAAAGAACTTTCTGCAAATACTGTGATCTCAATGAAAATGTAATAAATTGGGCAAGTGAAGAATTTAGTATTCGTTATATCTCTCCCCTTGACTATAAAACTCATAGATATTTTCCAGATTACCTAATTGAAGTGAATGAAGGTGGTAAAACTAAAAAATATATTATTGAAGTTAAACCCAAAAAACAAACTAATCCACCAGTTAAAAAATCAAGGGTAACCAAAACTTACCTCTATGAGATGAAAACCTATGCAGTTAATCAGGCTAAATGGAAAGCAGCACAAGAATTCTGCAAAGATAACGGCATGCAATTCAAAATAGTAACAGAAGAGGAACTGTATGGAACAAGAGGAATATCTAGAAGATCAAAGAAATAGATTAGAAAGGGACGTCAGCAGTATTATTGCCCTAGATGATGCTGATGATAGAATGTTAGCGATTATAGAAATATTAACAGAAACTAAAGTAGTTCCAGATGTAGGAAAATATTATACCTTTATATACGCACCCAAAACACCCAGAATACGTTATGACCAATTCCCCCTTATTGCTTGTGTTCATATAGAAAAATGGGGATTTAGAGGATACAACTTTCATTGGCCAGCATTTAGAAATTATACATGGGAAGAAGTAGTAGGATATCTCCATGTAGCCTATCCCCTTGAAATGAATGATCTACGTTCTATTCCATATCAAAATTTTCAGATAAATAACTAAAAAACAGATAATGGTACAATCACGCTACCACAACAGAGATATTAGTGGATGGACTTTACAATCATCGGTAAATGTTTACACATATGATTCTATTATCACCTCTAAAACGAACGTTGAACCACACACAGGTAGATTAAGAATTCGTACCAATGCTCGTACAGGAAACTATGAGGTCTATAAAGTTAATGACCCCAATGCATCAACTAATAATGCGCTCTCATCAGATGACACCTTAATATATTCTTATGATGCCTCCTCTAATACAAAAACTATGGGAGATAGTGACTTATTTGTAGAATATTTTACTGGAGGACTTCTTTATACGACCCAATATACCCAATTAGAATTATCAACTAAACAAGACACTTTAGCTTTATCATCCACCAGTAGTTCAATTTCCGCCTCACAATTAAAAAAATTAGAAGAGACTACTGGATATGAATCTCTAACAAATACTGGAACACCTCCCCCATCTAATACAAGCAGTACGTCCACTGCGTCCACTGGAACCATCCCCAACACTCAACTGCCTAGTTCCCCTACAACTAACCAACCTCCAGGGTCTACCCCCGCTGCTACTAACGCCACACCAGCGTTAGGAGCAGTTGCCTCTAATGCAGGTGCTGTGTATAGGTATCCACTAAACGTCCCAGATCTAGGATATGATTTTATTAAAATTACTGCTTATGAATATATCAATAACATGAGCGCTGCTGTTCCTCCACTTGCTCCTTCATTAACATCTGCATCCATGCCAGGTCAAAGTGTATCGCAGCGATATACTAATCCTTTAGAAACCGTCATCCTTCCGATGCAACCCAATATATCAGAAACTAATAGTGTAGATTGGGGCGGCGATAAACTTAATTTTCTCCAGAAGATGGGTGCTGACGCTGCTATAAACATCATAGGGGGCGTTGCCAACCTGGATTTGACTGCATTAAAGAATGCTGCAGAAGGCGCGATGAAGGATATTTCAAAATTGGCAAGTGATCCAGGCACTGAAGGATTTATAAAGGCATACTTCGCAGGACAAGCTGTAAACGCTAATGTCCAAGCAAGAGCAACCGGAAATGTAGTTAATCCTAATTTAGAACTCTTATTTTCAGGTCCCAGATTAAGAACTTTTGCCTTTAATTTTAAATTTACACCTAGAAGCGAGACTGAAGCACTAGAGATTAAAAAGATCATCAAAACCTTTAAAAGGAATATGGCTCCCCAAAGATCCAGTCAAGGGATATTCTTAAAAACTCCTAGAGTTTTTAAACTAGAATACATATATAATGATACCAATACTCAGCACCCCTACTTAAATAAACTTAAGCCAATGGCTATGACAAGTTTTGGAGTGAATTACACTCCAGACGGAAGTTATGCTACTTATTTGAACGGTGGATCTGTCACCTCATATGCAGTTGACATGTCATTCGGTGAACTAGAGCCAATCTATGCTGATGAAATAGAAGACAACTGGGACGATATGGGATTCTAACCAATGGCAAAACCTTACTTTTCAAACCTACCTAATTTTGATTATGTCAGTCGTTTTCCAAACGCACTCATATCAGAATATATTCAAGTAAAAAATATTTTCAAAAGGGTAAAAATACCAGACAATCTTTTTGGAGATATTACGCAATTTACCAAATATACCATTGTCGGAGATGAAAGACCAGATCAGATAGCTTTTAAATTCTATGGCGATCAATACTTAGATTGGTTGATCCTTTTAACTAATAATATTATAAATTTTGAAAATGAATGGCCCCTAACAGAGCAGGCTTTCTATACTTATCTTTTAAACAAATATAAGACAGAAGATGCCTTTAATACTGTTCATCACTATGAGACAGTTGAAGTTAAAAACAGTAAAGGGATGATAATGATCAAAAAGGGTATGGAAGTACCAGAAGACTATTCTATGAAATATTATGATAATGGCATTTTATCCAATGCTACCAATATTACTACTACCATAACCAACTATGAATATGAAGAGAAAATTCAAAATAGTAGAAGAAATATTTTTGTATTAAAAGGTTATTATCTCACTTTAACATTAAATAATCTCGAAAAGATAATGCCGTATAAACCAGGTAGTAGTCAATATGTATCAAAAAATTTGGTAAAAGGAGATAATATTAGATTATACAGTTAACGAAAAAAGTAATAGGGTCAAAAAAAATGGCAGGATTTTTCCTGCCCGATTTTGGAATTAAAAGTTGAAATAATATATGAAGTCTAATTAACTTTCTGCCAACTTAGCAAAGTAACTCAAAGGATCATCATCTTCTGCTGCTGTTTCATTCACAGCCTTAGATTCTTGATAAGAAGTCTCTAATTTCTTAAGAACTTCTTCCTCAGTTACTTTCTTCTTCTCAACTGCTGCATAAGAATCATACTCAGTTTCTTCTTGAGCAGGAGCAGGACGATTGGTATTCCTGTTACCAAGAACATAATCCAAACGCTTCTTCAGGTCATCATATGACTTGAATTGATCAGCAGCAACGAAGGCAGTCAAAGAATACTCCTTCTTCCATAGTGTTTCCAAAGCATCATCATCTGATAATAAAGGACTAGGACTATCAAATTCAGACTTGTCATAATTCCAAAAACCATCCTTCTTCTGTAACTTTAATTTAAAGTTAGCACCTTGCCAGAAATCAAAGGGATTGATTGGAGTCTCATCTTCAAATTCTGGTTGCATTGCTTCCATAATCTTATCAAAGATCTTCTTACCAAACTTATAAAGAAAAACTTTTCCTTCATTATCTGGATTAGCAGGATCTTTTACAACATAAATGTTTGCATAGAAAGACAACTTACGCTTTTGCTTTCGTACTGTATCTTTATCCTTTTCATTCCCACTATTCCACAATTCACGATTCAATTCTCCAAGAGGATCCTTTTGTCCAATGGTAGTGAGAGAGTTCTCAATATACCACCCACCAGGACCTTGGAATGCGTGAGAAAATAGTTTAACCCATGGCAAATCTTCTCCGTCAGGAGCAGGGAGGAATCTGATAACAGCATAACCGTTACCACTCTTATCCATTTCTGGTTTCCAGAGACGCTCATCAGCACCTCCACCAGTATTATTCATCTTCTCAACTTCTTTTACCAGTTTGCTGGTCAAAGAGCCCAAAGAGCTTTGTTTTTTAAGGTCGGAAAAACCCATTTGTATACCTCGTATTGGTTGTATTTGGTTTATATGTACCTGATTATAATAACACTTAAGTCAAGACTCGTCAATAGACTTTCTCATATTTTCAACAACACCAGTGATGTTGGCAAACATATGTCCTAAATCAATATTAGGAGGAAATCCCAGTTCCTTAGCAGATTTTATGATGTTCTCTTTCATGATTTGTGCTTGAGGGTCATCAGATAAACTCAATCTAGTATAAAGAACTTGTTGTTTCTTCAAAAGAGTTTCAAGCATTTCAACATGTTCTAATTTTTCCCTCTTACCCATATGAGCGAAAGCAAAAAGTTTTGAATAGACTGCTTCTTGCAATCTAGCAATTTCTTTCATCTCTTCTTGGACAATCTCAGACTCAAAGAAGCTCATAATCCTGCTGCCTGCTTAAGAATATTTTTATAACGTGGTACATCTATATTTAGGAAAGGAGAATATTTTTTGATCTTGCGACTAACAGTTTCCCACACAGGATCAGTCAATTTTTTATCAAAATCCTTCCCATATCCCAATATCCTATCGCAAATTACCAAAGTTTCAAGTGAGGTATTCCCTCCCAAATAACTTTTCAATATTACTGGATGACCTTTAGAACAATCAAATATATCATCTACTTTTTTATTATCAAAAAGACTATCAACTTCTTCCTTAAAAACATAAGAAAGTGATTGTATCTTCTTCTTCCATTCAGTATATCTTCCTTCACCCTCCTTAATCATCTCACCAATCCACATGGTTCCTGGATCAGTAGAGTATATAAAATTTGATACAAAGAACTCTTCTACTTCTTTATCTTTCTTCTGTCTTGCAAATTTTTCAAACCAAAACCTATCCTTCCTCTTATAGAAGGCTTGATGGGTTGCTCTGGTCTTCCCACGATATTTAATATAATCATAGTTATCCTTGGTGAAGTGATTCTTCATCGCAAGATAACATTTATAAGCATCAAAGGGCATCATTCACTAATATTCACAATATTAAATGCATCTGCATAGTTAATAAATCAGATGGGGAGTTTTGCATGAGAGGTTCTCTTCAAAAGGTTTAATTCCATAGCCTCACCTTTGATCTTTTCTTTTAAAGGTTTAGAAATTAACTTAGGAACTGATTCAACATCAATATTATTTTTCTCACAAAAAAGAACAATAGCATCGATATACTTCATCTCTTTATTTCCTTTAGCAATAGATTCTATCTCCTCAACAAATTTGCGAGAACAATAAAATTTATTTTCTATTAACTCACTAAAGCTAGATGCTTCTTCAGATTTTGGCATATTCTTGCAATTTAAATTCAACAAACTCTCCAATATATTCGGATAGTAAGTTGATGTACTTTCTCTTGTTGTATTCTTCATAAACTACACATTCTCCATTTTCACAAGACATAATAATGACAAATTTCTTTACCATTATACCAGTCATTTCATATAACATGCAAGCATATGCAGCACATTGTACAAAGTAATGATCAATCCACCCCCTGGGCTTGGGTTTTTTACTGGTCTTAAAATCAATTACAGCAAGTTCACCCCCATGTTCAGCAATGCAATCAACAGTTCCTGCTATCCCCAACTCCAAACTATACAATGAACTTTCAAGAGCATGAATATTATCAATCTTACCAAATTCATCCTTAGCAAGTAAAAACATAAACTCAGACAATGGTTGAACATCACCTGATTTAAATTTTTTATTATCTAAATGTTTCTCAGTGAGAGTATGAAAATCAGTGCCCCTACTCGTGGCTTTTCTTGTAATTTTATCTGCTTCCTCTGTTCCTACTCTCTTACGCCAATCAATAAAAATTTGACGATTAATGTGACTAATAATAGAAGTAATAGAAACAAGTTTCTGATTACCTTCAGGAGTTTGATAATATCTCACACCATCAATAGTTTCTCTCTCTAGTTGAGGAAGATCAAGATCAACATGATTAAACATTACATCTCTATGCCCAATTGAAGTTTTGAAATGATATACTCTTTGACGAGACCACTTCTGCAGATATCCTCTGCATTAAACTCTATTGTATCAAAGGACGGCATATTTTGCAAGATTTGCATGAAGTCAACTATCCCATTCCTCTCATTAGTTTTAGTCAAATCTGTCTGTGTTGCATCTCCACAGAACATAATTTTAGAATTCTCACCCACCCTAGTAATAATAGAATCTAATTCATGGAAATTAAGATTCTGAAACTCATCCACTAAAATAATAGAATTATCAAAAGTAATTCCTCTAATAAATGAAGTGCTCCAAAAATCTACAGTACCCTGGGATTTTAAATTTGAATAAAGCATTTCAAAAGAAGCATCATCAGGCATCTCAAACATATACTTCACCATATGTTTGTAAGGGATTTGATAAAGTGAAGACTTATCTTCATGATCACCCGGAAGAAAACCAATTTCTCTAGTAGCAACCAGACTCCTAACTATATAAATTTTTTCATAAGGAGTTTTGGTATCCAGAACATCCATCAACGCATTATAAAGAGTGATGAATGTCTTACCAGTACCTGCACACCCATAAGCGACCAGATTCTGTCCCTCACCATACTTCTGGAAGAAAACTTCTTGACCAGGAGTAAGAGGTTCAATCTTTTTAATATAGTCTAAATTGAGAGGTTTCTTTCTTTTCATGACTCGGTTACTCTTACCGAATGGAACTGGGGTTGTGCTTCCTATCCCTGATTTAACATTAGTAGGTGACTTTTTCCTTGGCATAAAAATTAAAGAATTGGTTTTACTACAGCGCCTGGGGCTTTGGATGCTTTACGGAGAACATCATTCCATCCAGGATTTTTCTGGACTAATTTGTTCTGCCACTCTCCAACTTCTCCAATACCGGCGCAGCCTTGAGACCAATCTTTATCCCATTCGGGATTATTTTTTTTCCACTCATCATATGCCACCATTGACATAGAGAGTTCTTGAGTTTCACGAGTTTCTTTATGAATAACAGGATAGGTAGGCATACAATTCTTAATAATGAGTAAATTTATTTATAACCACATAGCTGATGCTATGGTGGGGAATTGTTCAGAGAAAATTCCCTTACAAGCATTAGCAATAACTTTATGTTCTTTCTGAGTTCCATGTCCGGTTCTCAGTTCAATATAATGAAGCCAAGAACGAACAGTACCACTCATATAAAGTCTAGTAGGAGTAGCCAACGGAAGTACAAATCTTGCGCACTCCTTTGCTACCCCTGCTTCTAACATTTGATTATATAATGAATAAGCAGAACTGAAAAGCGTATTCATCTGCCTATTAAGTTTATCCACGACCTTAGGATCCAAATCATCAATGGAATTTTGACGATTCTGATCGTCCTGTCTTCTTAATTCTGGCAATTTAATATCTCCTAAAGCAGTACTTGCTGCATACCTTTGGGAGAATTCTTGATAGGTAAAACTTCTATGACGAAGTATTTGAGCTGCTAAACCTCTAGTAGTTTCAATTTCTAGAGTCATAAATGCTTGTTCAAAAATTGACCAGTGCTGATGCTTAATACAATACTTAAGTAATCCTGCTATAGATTCGTTATCTTGGTTGTTGGGATTACTTACTCTCGCACAATAAGCTATATGTTCCTCAGCCTTTGGGGTCACCGTGATTAAATTGACTTTCATTCTTCCTAACCTTCTTTAGTAGTTTGCGTTGTTTCTTTATCATCTTTGCGTATGCCTGCTCGCCTTCTGAAAAATGCTCTGGATGTTTAATAATGTATTTAATCGCCTTCTTAGTATTCATCCGTCATGTAATAAGCCTTAAAATAAGCAACTATTCCTGCTGAGATTTGATGTCCCTGTGATACCCAACTGTCCGCACACTCATAGATTGCTTGAGTGGAGTAAGTTACTTCATTAATATTTATATTTCCGTAAGTTTTTAACAGTATGTTAAGGCATTCTGCTCTTAACTTAAGTCTCTCTTCAGAGTATCTCCAATCAACCATCATCATCCTCAAAGACTTCATCATAATCTAACACAGGAGTTTGATATTGAGAAGATCTATAAGCCTCCTCCTCAGAATAAATTTCAGATTCCAATGCATCAACTAATAATTTCAAGTTTCTAACAATGAGCTTTAATTTTTCCTTTTCCATTAATGGATCTTTTTTATTCTCCTAGTATAGAATAAAAAAAAAGAAGGGTCAAGCCCTTCTTTTATGAGATTCTGTAAGTCTTATACTCAAGCACAGACAAGTCTTTGCTCATCATGCTTTACACCTCTGTAGACCCCATGGAAAGTTACCCTTTGGCAAGATCCATGTTGCTTAGTGTACTGCTTCCCACGATAGGTGAGAGGCTTTACTGTAGAGGGACCATTGTTATGGTCGGTGTTGTAGGTAACACCCCTATAAGTTAGTGACATAATTTTACTCCTGAAGTAGTTGGATTTTTAAGTCCGTTCCTTCAGTCGTTTGCGTCCTATTTTTCTAAAAAACACTGCGGATCTGTACTCTCAATAAAAAGAATATGCAAATCTATCCTTTCAGATCTGGTTAATAGGGAGGATCTCCCAATAGCACCTCGTAACCAATCATACTGATTACAATTAAGTAAAGTATAATCTGGTTCAACAACTGAAAATAGCAGGGGTAATAAAAACATAGGATGAACGCTCCGTTCCGCGACTTACTTGCGACCCTACTGGGTTGAACGATGTGTTAATGCTAACACACATATACTATCTATGCAAGCAACGTTGCAATTCTTGATATTCCTTTAAGGAGACTTCGCATTCCCCACTAAAAAGCATTGATTACCAATGGTAAAAGATAATGTTCTGCCTGTTGTATTGCTCTGGTCAATGACTCAACAGTATCATCAGGAAGAATGGGTACTGTCTGTTGCTTTATTACTACACCAGAGTCCAGTTGTTCTGTAACAAAATGCACACTGCATCCTGTCTCTGTCTCACCTGCCTTAAGTGCTTGCTCTACAGCATGTAGTCCCTTGTACTTAGGTAACAAAGATGGGTGTAGATTTATTATTTTACCAGGAAATTCCTCACAGAATTTCTTAGATACTATTCTCATCCACCCTGCCATGACAATCATGTCTATGTTATATGCATGAAACAATGCAATAATTTCATCCTCATTCTTACTATAACAAGAGGAGATACCTAATCTTTCTGCCCTCTGTTTCGCCTTTGCTTTCTTCTTATTATAAACCATCAATACTATATCATGCTCAGGACATGCATGATGTATGTTCTCAAAATTAGATCCATTTCCAGAACACATTACTCCTAATCTCATGGCGTTTCATCCCCATTATACTATTCAAATAAATTTCTTTGAATAGCAGAATCCTCTACTTTATATTCAGCAGAATGAAAATTGCAATATTCATTAAAAGTAATTTTCATTTCCTTTTCAGTTAATCCACAATTCTTTGCTGCCTTGGGCAAATTCCATTTAGCAGTAAATAACATTTCCATAGAATATCTTGTTTCAGTCCTCATGGTTCATAAGGGGGTTCCTCTTCACCAAATTCTCCATAATTTAGTTATCTTCAACCTTATATGGGCACAATAGTGCTCCTGCAAGTTCTCGGGCATGCAAGTTATGTGAGCATAACTTATTCATCCAAATCCTTTCATCTAAGGTAACACAATCACTAGAGGTCATACGACAACAAATGTCTACTAATTCATTCCTATAACGAGTACTCAAAGTCATAAATTCAAATCCTCCACTTCTTCCACTAAAGAAGCAATAATATTTTCAGTACCATCCATCATTTTAATAGCACATAGATTAGACTTTCTATATTTGTTTAATCTTTTATATTTTTTAAGAAGAGCATCAATTTCCTCCTCTTGCATCCCCTCAATCTTCACATCAAAGTCACCTTCTTGGAAGCCACTCATCCTCCTCTACCACCCCATTGTATATCTGTATAAGCTTTGCCTACTACCTCCTTAGTAATCTTATACTTCTCACCTAGTCTACCATCTTTTACCAAAACTAAAATATCTGCTTCATCAGGATGGAGTCCTTCCAACATCTGAATAAACATAGTCTCCCTACGAATTGGCGAAAGAGTATCATTACCACCTTTAATAAAATGATAAAGATTCTTCCACTCTTTTCTAAGAGAAGTATGATCTGTTCCTATGGGAACATCATTCTTTTCATAAGGCACATCTCCCTCAGGAACCATAGAAAGAGCAGTTTCATCAAAGTTCCAAATCAAAATTGCTTTAAGTGCATCTGTGGTATATTCCTGCAGCACCTCAACCTTTTTAGCAATGGTACGTTGCTTACTAGCAAGGTCCAATATTTCCGACATAAAAGGATTGGGGGGAAGTTTCTTTTTAACTGTAAATGTTTTAGCCATAATGTTTTGTCGATTAATAATTTATTATATCATTCATCCTGAGAAACGTCTTCAATATTATTTTCAAATCTTACTGCTAGAATATCATCTGCAATGATTTGGCCATTTTCATCGAACATTTCTGGATGAACTGGAATGTAGCTAGAGGTTCTAGCATAAACATATTCTTTTAGGAGATATCCAATCAATCCACCAATCAATAAGAACATAATAGAAATTATGGTGGTAAAGAATAGAGTAACTATTGTTAACATTTTACTACTCTCCGTCTTGAGAACTACTATTGCGTATATCCAAGTGAAAATTTAAGTAAAATTCAACCTCTCTATTAAAAAAGGAAACTATATTACCAAACTTTACTTGGAAAGTTTTTGGATTCTCTACCCTCCTTTTATTTCTAAGTAACAATTCAACCCCTCTATTAATTTTGAAAGAGTCTTCATCGCTTTTGATTTTATTTAGAGGACTTTTTTCTTCTTCCTGGTCTTCTGTCACTACTATATCTCCACGCATCTTCAAGGATGCTATACAAATAATTTTTTATTTTTCTTGCTTGAGGTTTAGAAATGTGTCCATACCCCTCACGTAATTGCTTATGATGTGAATCTTTTCCTCCTTTAATATACTCTTCCAACTCTATTACTAGCTGGCTTAATTCTGCTGCAGTAGAACTTTCAATAAAAGCATCTACCTCATACTTCTTTGTCTTCCTATATTTTAAAAACTCATAAAATTTAAGTTGCATATTACCTTTTAAAAAAGCTACATCAATAGCATGTTCAATTAGATCATAAACGTTTTCAAAATCATCTTCAGGACGTTTCATTAGACCAGATTATGCTCCTTGAGATATTGTACTGTATCAGTGCAGCCCCCAAGATTATCGCCATTTAATACTACTTGGGGGAAGATAGAACCTTGACCGAACTGTTGATAGAAACTAGGTAGATCAAAGTCCCTATCGAGTTTATATATAACATGCCTTAATTCTGCAAGTTTCAACACCTCTTCAATTTTAACACAGTAAGAGCATCCATCCTTAGAATAAACCGTGAAATTTTGGAAGTTGGACATAGTTTTTTTAAAATTTTATTTAGTGATTAACATATGTTACTTGTTCTTCCTTCTTGGTATTTGAATAGTCCATGAAGGAGATACCAAATCTACCAATTCAAACTGCTTCTTATTCTTATCTCTTTGAACTAACACTGCTAAATCTGCATCATTTGTAGTAGCACCATAATCCGGAAGTTGAAACCCAAAAGTTCTACACTCTTCTGAATCTGCTAAATCAATACCACAATCTTCTGCATACTCCCAGATAGCAGTATCAACCTGCCCAAAGAGAGAATCAAATGTCATTCTCTTTCTCAAATCATTGGCAATATTATCTACATGCTCATCATCTAAATCAACTCCGCATGGTCTTGCTTTGACCAACTTATTAAGATCAATAACGATCTTACAATCATTGTAAATGCACATAATTAAGCAAACTGTCGTAAGTTTTGTAGGATGTACTTGTATGCTTCTACTATATCACCTTCGTCCTTTCTGAACAAGTCCTTATCGAAACGCTCTTGAGCACCTATACCCCAAAGTCTCATACTATCAGGACTGAGTTCATCTGCAAGATATAAATCTCCATGAACATCATATCCGAACTCTAACTTAAAATCAACAAGAGTTATACCACACATATTAAACAGCATCTGTAATTGATCATTGATCATTACTGCTTGTTCCCTAAGAGGTTCTGGATTATGGCCCATCAATCTTACACGATCCTCGGTAAGCAAAGGATCTCCCTTAGTATCGTTCTTTAAAAAGAATTCAACAATAGGAGGCTGAATAGGCATCCCTTCAGTAAGACCATCAGTATTCTTAACAATAGATCCTGCAGCAAAATTCCTACAAATAACTTCTATAGGAACAATGGTCACCTTCTTGCATAACATTGTGTTAAGAGATGGTAACTCAAGGTAATGATTTTTAATTCCAGATGCTGCCAACTTCTCAAACAAAAGTGCAGAAATCAAACAACAAGTAGCACCCTTATCCCTAGGGTAATCTACCATCTTACCATCAAAGGCAGTTACCTTATCTTCATACTTAATGAGAACTTTTTCAGCCTCACCAGGTACATCATATAAGGTCTTCACCTTCCCATGCATCAATTCAGTCATCCTTGCCAGATCATATCAGGCATTGCTTGGGGTGCCTGTCTACCCACAGTAAACATCAGTATAGCATACCCTAGGAACCATAGTACATTAACTATGAGTGCTTGTCTGTAGAAGAACTTCCTTACTCCCATAGCACGATTAATCCATTGCCGATCTTTATGCCATTCTGCATTCCCTACTCCTCTTAATATTTGTTCTACAATAACAGCGATGATTGTTGCTATTATCGTGGGATAAAATATAAAGTCCAAGAAGGACATGAATATGATGAGTGTTTGCATTAGTAGTACCCTTTACGTTTTTTCCAATCAGAATACATTCTCCCAAATACCATACCTTCATTTGTTGCTAATCCATCTTTCTGAAGAATCTCACATTCATTATCAGTGAGATAAGGACTAGGATCACATTCTCTCAGACTCCTATATTCTTCTTCCCAACCGGAAACTTCTTTAACCCATTCAGATGCCATTAGTCTAAACCATCCAAATTGCCATGCTTAACTGGTTTATGGTCTCCCATCCCTCCATGATTACCATCATGAGGTAATTTACCATAAGCAAGATATTCAACTGCCTGAATGGATCCTTGCAGTCGATCCAGATCTTTATCATGTTTCATATATTCTTGATAGGCATCTTCTAACTCCTTCTGCCTATCTTCCAACTGAGTAGTTCTCTTATAGAATCTCTCTAGTAATTGTTCGTAACTTTCTGTTTGTTTCATCTTATTATTTATTTTTATGTAAGTACTCTATCATAGACTCTAAAGTCTGAATATCATTTCCTGCCAATTTTAAAACTTTATCACAATTGGTACACAAAAGATCATCATTTCTCATTGTAAATTTATTAAATCTCCCACCTGGAATAGTGGTTCCACAAATAACACAAAATTTATCTTTCTTTCTCACCAAAGAGTATTTCTTTTTCTTCCAATAACTTTCTATTGCTCTCTTCCTACTACAATCCTTACACTCATAAGCATAAGAAGAAAGAAGGGTGGAATTTCTACCACACCTATGGAAATCAGCTAGAAGGCTTTTCTCCTTACCACAGACCCTACAGGTCCTCTCCTCCATTAACAGATGATCTGTATGGATCTGTTCATCAATCTCCATCAACAACATCATCTCTCTCTATCTGTTCTTCTAACTTCGCCTTAGCAGCCCTGACACCAGCAAGTCTTTCCTCAAGAGTATCTTCCCAAAAATTATACATCTTGAGTTTCCAATTACGACGATCTTCCAAACTCATCCTTTTACCGCAGAACATTTTTGGTGGTATAACTTTACATAGTATATATTAAAAAAGGAGGCCCCTCAGGACCTCCAACATATTCAGGTTCTCTTGGATCTATCCTTGGATCCCACCAGAAAAACCGGCACTGATCCAACCTCATATGTTTAAGGGGTTTAGATAGTTTCATTGTTAAGAATTATTCTCAACAATTATTTATTAATCTTTGGGTGTCAGTTTATAAGCACCGAATACGGCACTTCCGACCATAGCCAATACAATAAAAACTTCCATAGTTACTCCACTTTGAATTATATATACTATAATGTATCCCCACGAACATTTTTGTAGGGGTTGTTACCAACTAGTGTTAAGATTTTAAGACATAAAAAAAAGGAACCCCAAAAGGTTCCTTAGAAAGGAATACCAGAAGGAATGGGAAGACCATCACCAACAGAAGCTTGACCATCAGGAAGATCATTAGAACCAGTAGGTAATTCGGGAACAAGTCCACCACCTAGTCCACCACCCAAAGCACTTCCAAGAGATCCAGCAACTGCTTCCATAACCTGAGCCTTAACTCCATCTACAATCGCATCCTTATTAAGGAACACGTAACCAGCAGTGCCAACAACGGCAA
>Ga0080013_1001003_pt1 | contig 38357 bp, 22 predicted proteins | sample ETNvirenome_6_85_FD_69236 | JGI IMG/M metagenome (GOLD analysis project Ga0080013, IMG submission 69236) | Marine viral communities from the Pacific Ocean - ETNP_6_85 (SPADES assembly) (version 2) | ecosystem: Environmental > Aquatic > Marine > Oceanic | place: Pacific Ocean | collected 2013-06-19 | reverse complement strand
GTGTTAAAAAGGAAGTAAAAAGAATTTTCTATTCTTCATCTGCCTGCATGTATCCAGAACGTAACCAGCTAGATCCAAATAATCCTAATTGTGTAGAAGATTCTGCATATCCTGCCGCACCAGATAGCGAATATGGATGGGAGAAATTGTTTAGCGAAAGGTTGTGGTTAGCGTTTGCCAGAAATTATGGTCTTACTGTCCGCATTGCTCGTTATCATAATATCTTTGGACCAGAAGGAACTTGGGATGGGGGTCGAGAAAAAGCCCCCGCAGCTTTTTGTAGAAAGGCAGCATTGGCACCAGAAGGTGGCCAAGTTGAAGTTTGGGGCCCCGGAACTCAAACCAGATCGTTCTTATATATTGATGAATGTATTGAGGCTACGCGGCGATTTATGGATTCCGATTTTATGGGACCAGTGAACATTGGGTCAGAAGAAATGATTGCTATCAATGATTTTGTGCGCATGGCGATTGATATTTCTGGAAAAGACATTACACTGTATAATATAGATGGCGAAGATTTCGAGAACAAATATGGCTATAAGTGCCCAATTGGTGTTAATGGAAGAAATTCAGACAACACACTTTACAGGGAAAAAATTGGCTGGACTGTTTCTCAGCCGCTCATCGATGGTATGAAAAAGACCTATAATTGGATCTTGCTTCAAAGTAAAGGAATAAAAGATGAGCACCCCGCCGGAGATTAAGTTTGTTCCCAAGGGTTGGGGATTTGAGAAATGGATTGTTAATTGCGAGGAATATTGTGGAAAACTTCTTTATTTTGTGAAGGGAAAACGATGTTCGTGGCATTATCACGAATTAAAAGATGAAGTATTCTATATACAATCGGGCAAAATTCTGGTAAAATATTCAAATGGTGATCGAATACAGGATGCGAAAACATTAACCCTCGGTCCCGGTGACAATTTTCATGTTTATCGTGGTTTGCGCCACCAAATGATTGCCCTCGAAGACACAGAGTTGTTTGAGTTTTCAACTCAGCATTTTGACAGCGATAGCCATAGAATTTTAAAAGGAGATTAAAATGGAAAATAACACGATTATGCACAAACTATCAAATCAAGCAATGGGAGCCATTATGATGGCTCTTCAGGAATCGCTTTTGAATGAACTGGACATTGTTCCGATTCTGAGAGGATTTGATTTAGTTATTACAGAAGATGGACTTGTTGTAAAAAACCCGCCCACTGTGCGAGTTTCAAACGACAAGGCGGTCAGTGAAGAAGATTTGCTTAGTATGGTCGAGTGATGCCGCGATATAAATATAGATGTTCTCAATGTGAGGCATCTAAAGCGGCATTTCATTTGATATCAGAAACTCTAAGTAATTGTGATGAATGTGATGGTGTCGGTACTATGGAAAAACTAGTTTCAACACCGTACATTAAAAAAGAAACTGTTTTAGAAAAAGATGAAGTTGGCGAGATCACAAAAGAGCATATCGAGGCAAATCGAGAAATACTAGAACAGCAAAAGCAAGAAGCAAAAGAGGAAAATTATGAGCCGACTTGAAATGATATTGTCAGCAAGTCTGACTTTATCCATTATATTTAACATCGGAATATTTGTATATGCGAGAGCGGCAATCGCTAGGTTATTATCGGTTTCAGAGGAATTGGGCGATTTACAACAAATGGTTGAAAGCTTTACTGAACATTTGGATGCGATATACAGCCTCGAAATGTTTTATGGAGATCAAACTCTTGAACATCTCTTAAACCATGCTAGATCGTTTAGAGAACAGATGGAGACATTTGAATACATATATGAATTAACCGCAAAGGAGGCTGAAAATGTTGATCATGATGAAGAAGAAGAGATCGCGGAAGGGACGCAATAAGAATCACTATTTTACTATAAAGCACGAAGAGGCTATTATAAGATACACCAAGACTGATTGTATAAAAGAACGAACAGAATTGTATGTGGATTACATAGAACCCGCCTTTAATGAAATGGTAGATAAGATAGTTTTTACTTATAAGTTTACAAACCTTCCCAACATAGATAGTTTGCGCGATGAGTGTAAAATATGGTTGATGACCATATTAGAAAAATACGATCCAAGCAGAGGCTCGAAAGCCTTTTCTTATTTTAGTGTTATAACAAAAAATTGGTTTATCCATAAAGTTAAGCGACAACAAAAACGGAACGCAAGAGAAGTCGATTATGCCAACATACCGAAGGCATATGAAGAGAAGTATCTATCTACTGACGAATCATATCTTACCGAACGAGAACACGACGAATTTTGGCAATCCTTTTATGTAGAAATACAATCTTGGGATTCTTCGCAAATGAAGGACAATGATCTGAGGGTGTATCAAGCAATTATAATACTTTTTGAGTCAAAAGAAGATATAGAAATTTTTAATAAGAAGGCTATTTATTTATACCTTCGAGAGATTACCGGGCTCAATACAAAGCAGATTGTTAATTCGCTCAAGAAGTTTCGCAAGAGATATTATAATTTCAAGCAAGATTGGGAAGATGGCACAATATGAGCAATAAAAATTTAGAAACTCTAATCGATGAAGCACTCGATAATATTCGTGACGATAGAAAAGTTGCGAGAGAGTTTTTAAATGAAATTGCCAACCAGATCGCAAAGGATTCAGAACAGAACAAGTATTTAAGTCCCGTGGCAGCCAAGCATATTGAGACCATGCAGCGCTCCAATGAACAATTGGTCAAGTTGATTGGCTTGCGACAAAAGGGACAAACACAACAAGTAGGACTCACAGAAGAAGACAAGAACGATTTATTTGATTTAATTCAGGGGGACGCATAGATGGCTCTTGATTGGACCCAGCTTGCCGACCCTCTTCAGGCGCTTAAGTGGCGTATTAAAACAAAAAATCGGTTCGACTCTTATCAAAAAAAGAATCAATTTGTGGCAAGAGTTCTTTTCGCGGATTCTGTGTATTCTCAAGTAACTCAATCAGAGATTCTTTCGACATTTGGGACGCTGGTTAGTGGTGACTCCATAGAAAATATATATAAATTTAGAGGGAGGATTGTAGGTTTGAATTCCCCGCATTCTTTTTTGCCCGATCCATGTAATCCGGACTTTATCGACGACGAGGCACTTACAAAAGATATTATCGACATGCATACTCTATTTTATGTTTTCGATTCACCCGAATTGCCCGAAGTTAATTCTTATTGGTCGGTAACCTTAAGGCCGTCCGGCTGCCCCGGCGCCCCTTTTAATTTACAGTTTGCCCGCGCCTTAAAGCGGCTTCAGGTTGCAGAGGACGACGCTGAATTAACAGAGAAGGAATGCGAATCCTTAGAAGATTTAGATTGGGCTGGCGCCGATCCCCTGCGCAGTAACGCCAATCGAGGCACCGGATACCGCGGACGAGCAGCACACCGGACTACCGGAGCTTATATACCGGAAATGGATCTTGTTGTCGACTGCCCAGAATATATGGAAGCCGGCGAAAGAAATGCCAATGGAGAAATGGGAGGAGCGACAAAAGGAGTTGTATCGGGACTATATCAGCATCCATTAATGAACGCCGATGTTGAAGAGCCCATAAATCATGGCGCCTACGATCTTTCTCACTATGCCGGTCATACGGGATTTGATTTTGTTGAAGTAGAGGACGGGGCTCATGTTGCCGGCGCCCCCATTTATGCGATTTATGATGGCGTCGTTGCGTTCACCACTGATTGGTCCCCTCATGTGGGCGCCCCTCCACCTAGTAAGGTTACCAGGAGAAATTTCAACAAGGGCGGAAAATACTATGGTAAGAATTCTGGTAATAGTGTTGTAATTGATCAGGATGATGGGTGTCAGGCGTGGTATTGCCACTTCGAGGAATCACCCAATATTAAAGCCGGCGCCAAAATCGAACAAGGGCAGCAAATTGGGACTCTCGGTAGTACAGGATTTTCGGTGAGCAACCACATGCACTTACAGGTAAAATGTCCTGTTGAGAGTTATGAAGAATACTTAACCTATGCGGACGATTATACTGGTCAAAGAATTTACCCCGGTCAGAATGCCGCTACCGGTAAGTGGGAAGTATTGTTGGATGATTTGGAAGAGCGCTGTATATTAGACAGACCAATTAAATCTCACGATTCTACATGGCAGAAATGTAAACGATCAAAGTGTGCCAACACTGGCTGCGGCTCGGATTCGGAGGCAACAAGCTAATGTCACGCGATACCCCCGTCGATTGGACGCAACTTACCGACCCCGAACAGGCACTTCGGTGGAGCCTTCGAGGCGAAGACGACTACGATTCTTACCAAAAAGATAATCAATTTGTGGCAAGAGTTATTTTTGCCGATGATGAACATTCTAAAGTGTCCGCCAGCGAATTACTAGCAGTATTTGGAACTATGGTCAGCAGCGATTCAGCCGCAGAAGTGAGAAAGTTCAGAGGTAGAATCATAGGTAAAAATTCTCCACATTCTTTTTTGCCCGATCCTTGCAATCCAGATTTTCAAGGCGCCGAATTCGAGGAACTTACAAAAAATCTCATTAACTTACATACCTTGTTTTACGTTATGAATGCCGATGGCGCCACACCGAATGTCGATTCTTATTGGCTGGTGACTCTGAATGCCTCTGGTTGCCCAGGAGCCCCCTTCAATCTACAATTTGCTCAGGCGATTGAAGTGATTTCAGAAACAGAAAAGCAAGTTGCTGCCGCAGAAAAAGCTTGTGAAGCTTTAGAGAAATTAGATTGGGATGGCGGCTCTCCTTTGGGCACTTACGGATCCAATGGCAGCCGCCGCAGCAATCGCAAAAGTGGCCACCACTCCTCTGGTGGTGACATTGTGCATGCCAATCTTTATCCGAGATATGACGAGTGTGATCCTATTAAGGCGACGTGGACTAAGACTACTTGGCCCGAGTTGGCTCGTGCAATTAGAAGTGTTGTTGGTGGTAATAGAAGTCTTGGGGCTAGTATTTTAACAATTGCCATGAATGAACAGCCAAGCGGAGAAGGCCCAGATTATAATTTTTATGGTATTATGGGCGATATAGGTTCGTGGGGCTCTTGTGGAGATAAACATATTAAATGTGTTTCTGTTGCGAAGGAAGGAGAAGCCGGCGCAGGAACCAGAGTTATGAATTCAGATGGAAATTGGGTGCAACAGCGTTATTTTGTTGCTTTTGCAAGTATAGAGGATGGTGTTAAACTTATGGCATGTATATTAAGGGCTAAAAAATGGCAGAGTACTAGTGGTGAACAATGGGTGAGGGATTATTGGCACAAATGGGGTGGAGAAGATCCGGCAAGTCAGACTTATAAGGATCATGTGAAAAACTTGGGCCCCGGCCAAATTGCGAACTATAATAAGGCTAGTCAAACATTGGCATCAGCGTAACAAGGAAGCAAAATAATGAGTAAAATTTATGATAAAGAATCCATTAATGAAGGGCGAAAGAACGCTCCAGCCACCCCTGAAGAAAGATTAAAATTAGGGAAACCTGTTAAAAGAGCCTACGGCGGCATGATGCATACCCCGTCGCCCGGTTTAAGTATTACTTTTGATGTTGCCGAAAACGAAAAGATAATTACAAGAGGAGGCGCATATATAGTTTTTGGTTCTGACCGCCCCAGCGATTTAGCCAGTGGTCTTGGTGCCCAAGGAGCTACATCCGCCACAATTGATCTTGTGGTAGGTCGATGCGCCTCTGCCCGTAATGGCAAGGGCCCACGCAATGGGACGGTGGTTCAAAATAATTTTGCTGCTGATGCTGCAAGGATTTATATTAGTCAATTGACTAATCTTGACACAAATTTTGGAGTCCAACCTGGGCGACTGCCGCAAGACTCACCCCGATCTGGAATTGGGATAAAAGCAGATCGAGTTAATATTATTGGTAGAGAAGGAGTTAAAATTATTACTGGCGGTATGCAGGGTATCAGTGGCACAGGCTTGAAAGGAGAGTTAAACAGTCTAGGCGGAAAACTTGAATCTTCTCCTAAAATTGATCTAATTGCTGGCAACAACGTTAAACAGAAAAAAATTGTTAATACTTCTTTTGCTGTTGGTGAGGGCTCACGCTGGCCATTTGAAACTATTCAGTACCTGCAACCAGTTGTCAAGGGGGATAACTTAGTAAAATGTTTTGAAGATTTATCAAGCATTTTAGATGATGTGAACGCCACTATAATGAATCTATCTTTGGCTGTGATTAAGGCTCTTACGGCAATCGCTGCCGCACCCGTTGGACCCAATGGTTCCCCGGTTTTGGGCGCCCCATTGGTTAACCCGCTAACGAGTGCCATAACTCGGGCAGCATCGCCGACTTATACCGCCCGGTTGGGCAAGTCTGCATGGGAACGAAACTTTTTGACCGCGCGCTCCTCCCTTCGCATTACTAGTGAAAATGTAAGTACTACGTAATTTTTTAAAGAGAATATATATAAAATGGCAGAATCAAAATTTTTACCTTTCCAAGACATTGATAACGATGGGATAATTGATGTTTGTGATAAAGTAACAAAAGAACCAGAAATTGATTGTCGATGCAAGCCAAATCCATGTGCGCTTGTTACAAACTGGCGTGATCGTAAACTTCATGATTCATTTTTAAATGAAAAAGAATGTAAGTACCAGATCACGAAAACAACGAGACACACGACAACCGGCGCAAACAAGGACTCTACGGAACAGGAAGCCGACAAAGCTTTAAAAGGAAGATATGAAGAACACTTAACTGAGGTAATCGGAGTTCTTCTTAAAGTTAATAACAAGAACAGTTCTGATGAATCCGTAGAGGCACTAAAATCGTGTATTGAATATTCAGATTGGTCATTAGACGCTCGCCCTTTGTCTAGGTTGAAGCTACTTTATTCAATTTCTGTCGACACTTTGAATGCGATGCCGCCAGCAGAGCCAGAGGATGAAGAGGAAGAAGAGGAAGAAGAAGGCGATATCGAAGTAACTTACGATGCCGGCAATCTGGAATTGCTATTGTTGACTGCCAGAAAGGGGCTTCATTTGTATTCTAGGCACTTGAAAGTATACCGCGCTCTCGAAAACTCAAACATACTTTTTAGAGAAGATGATGTTCTTTTCAATCTTGATGATTATGGCGATTTCGGAATTTTTAATGGATCTATTGTGGGAAGTATATTGCCGCAATTAGATGCGTTTTTGAACCAAAAAGGATACAATATTCCCGGCGTCGGCAAATTTGGTGGGTTTCGCCAGGATCTCGCCGGCAAATTGGTTTTTACATTTGATAAAGATTATAAAATAAAGAAATTGATAGTTTATACTGCGGCATGCCCCAACGATAAAAACGTTTTCATCGACGGATTGGATAGTTTAAGAGAAGGGTCTGCCTGGAAAGATCCCACTGCCATGGCTTATTTTACCAAATTAAAAGAAATGGAAGTCGACCTAAACTCACAAGTTCCGCTGGAATGGGTAGAGTTCATCGAAAAATACACATATCCAGAAGTATATTCTGTGACTAATTTTGGTTGGGAAGGTACAACTGGGAGTTGTGTTGGAAACGCACTTAGGAAGGAAGCAAAACAATTCGGACAAGATATTTTGGATGAAGCGTTCAGCATAGGAGATGCACTAGCGTACCAATTTCATAAAGCAAAATTGACCGGTTGTCAGACTCCAGATGAATTGAAAAAAATAAAAGCAGAAATGGCACTTCTTAGTCCTGCCCAGAAGCGCAGTTCTATTTATTCGAGCGCTCAGACTTCCGACCGCATCGGATATGTTCCGGATCCTCCAACTGATTCCGTCCAGACGGAATTAACCGGCAGCGGCACAGAGGCAAAGATAGGACATTCTCAGTTTGGCGAGATCGGCACAATTTCCTCTAGCGAATACATGGAAAATTTTGATACCGATCCGGATCGAGCGGCAGAGAACACAATAATGACCATGGCTACTGCGCAAGCATTTCAAGAATTGTCCGAAAAGAATCCTTTGGGGGCGTGGTTATGCCAGGGAATTTTAACCGGCACTGGCGCCGGGAAGTACGATTTTGGGAGTTTACATTTAATACTTGATAGGGCTAAAATTTGTGGAATTTTAGATCTTATGCTTACCTCTATTGAGTGCTTATTCAAGGGCTTTTCGCTGGACGATGCACTTCGTGCGGTGATAGTGAGTGCTCTGGGCGCAATGTCAATTGAAAGCTTTGGTCAGTTGTTTCAAAGTTTGACCCCAGAAGAGCAAGCAGAGTTGGATGCCCTGGTTGAAAAACATGTGGCGGAGATTGAAGCAAAGAAGGAATGTACAGAGGCTGGTGGCGAGTGGGTTGACGCCACAGAAGACACCCCACAAGGCAAGTGTACATACGCTGCCGACGCAGCCGGCGAATCTAGAACGGATGAGAAGTATCTTCCGGAAGAAGAAATGGCAACCTCCACCGATATTAATATTTCTGGGTTTTTGAAGCGCCCATGGGAAGACGAAGAGGTAATCGAAGCAGAAAGAAAAACCTTGTCAGAGAATTCATATACAAGCATGACGCCATCAGCGACAGCAGCAAAAGAAGAGCAAATTGTTACTAGAACACTGGCTCCGTCTCTGGACGAAACCGGTGAGGAAGACGAGCCCGATAATGCGATTATGATGCAAGCTTATGCCGCGGCAACAATAGAATATTTCAGTGGCAGATTCCTCGAATTAGCCGACAAACTAATGGGTTTTCCTGGCGCCGAAGTAGTCGCAAGAATATTAGCCACCATTAACTTGCTTACGTGCCCCGTTCCTCCGAGCCAAGGTTGGAGTTTTTCTGAATTGTTGAACGGCTTGGGGGATTTGCCGAATCCGTGTCCAGGTTGCTTTAATGGTAATGAATTTCGTTGGCCTCGATGGCCAGATTGGCGAATGCCGCCATGGAAGGATATTTTTAGATTTTTGTTTGATCAATTAAAGTTATTAATTCAACAAGCCATGATTAAGATATTAATAATGCTAATAGTCAAAATATGTGAAGTACTTGGTAATGCAATTTGTAAGGCATTAGAGACTGCCGGCGATGTAGCAGCGTCTCTGCCGGATCTTGTTACCGGAAAAGATAATTTAAAGAATATAATTCGCGAGTCAATTTGTGGCGAGAGCGCCGACGACGCGGCAATTGAGGCAGCAATTATCGAACTGATTGGTACATTAGGTGTTGGCGGCGCCGCAATGGCTGACGAGCAGCAAACATTATCGTTTGCCGAAGATATATCATCGGCGGTCACGCAAAAAGAATTAACAGATGCATTTTTAGGAAACCCGTCCGCGTCTTTTCTTGAAATTGTAGACAGCTTAGTTGAATTTGAATATACAGATTTCAGAAAAGGATTAAAAAGCCGCGCTCAGATTGCTAGCATGTTTAAGAATATGGGTAATTTGATGCCAGCCGATCTTCGTGATGAATTAAAAGGCGAGATAATGGACGAACAGTTGCCGGCAAACCCTTCTTTGTGTGCCAGCCCTGAACAGCTTGATCAATTTTGTGAATTAAGATCTTCATTACTCGAAGGCAGAGCCAGCAAGGCGCAGCTTGAAAAATTGTGCGCCCCCGACTTAACTGATTTAGAAGATCTAAGTCGCGTTATGCAGGACATTCCTGGTTATCTTGCATGCAGTATGCCCCCAATAGTGTCGGATCCCGGTTGTGATAATGGCTTTCTCCCCTTCGAACCCGAAGAGCTAGCCGCAGCCACAACAGCCGCTGTAGGGGGTCAAATAGAAGCCCTAAAGGCGTCATTTTCTATTGACATGCTTGGGAATGGTCCCGGCGAAAAGAACTGGGGAATGGTCAATATGATTCTTTCTGATACGCTAGGCAACCCACTCACCGCTCATTTACGAAAAGCATCCAATAAAAGAAGATATGTTGATTTTTATATGAATCTCCCCGACGTTGATTTGGATAATCTCTCCGCGGCAGATCTCGCCACTCTTCTTCTTGGTCCACCGATGCTTAGGGAACAAAAAGGCGCATTTCCGAAAACTGTTGCCGGGTGGTTACAACAAACTTTAAAGCAATTAGATGTTGATTTCTCATCCAGTAATGATTTTCAGGGCGATCAATCTTTTTCTAAATCATTCAAGGATTTAGGCGGAACCTCCCGCGCAGGAGTTAACATCCTCGGCCTTCCCGATATAGGATACAATACTGAAATTGAAGTATCATATGACGCCGAGACAGTACAGTTTATCGAGAAGGGACGCAAAAAAACCCCAGATGTGATTCTAGAATTTGAAGACAACGCAAAGGGGTTAAAAGAGGGTCCAAATGGCGGACAATCTGAATATGCTTATGGTTTTGATTTAGAGATGTATCTTTCCGATTTGGTCCGCGGCCCAGTTTCAGAGGAAGAAGAATCTTCTTCGCCGTCATCTTGCCAAGAGGAAGAAGATTCCGTAATGGAAGGGGTCGAGACTCGAAATAGACTCGGAGACAGCGTGAGGATTCGAATTATCGACAAACTTAACACAACTGCTGACGTAGATGTTGCTGCCGAATCTATGATTCTCGATGAAAGCTCGAAGAAAGAGAAGAAAGAAAAGAAAATAATAAAAGAACAGAGATGTGAATTTTTATCGGTCGACACCATTCTTGATGAAGTTGATTTAGAGGAATACCCAGAGTTCCTACTAACGTTTAAAGAAAAGCAAGAATTTCTACCACAAATTGTGTTACTTAAAGAAATACTGAAGAACAACAATAACGGCAGCACTGTTGGAGAAAGCGAAATTAAAAATTTTCATGACGAGTTTATGTCATCATTTTTGAAAACAGTCTTAAATGATGTAGCAGAAAACGATGCGGCATATGCATATGGCGCCCAGATAGATGATCTGTCAAAAGAGGATGCTCGATATGTCACATCAGATGGGCAAGATTATAGTGACACTGATTATAGAAACAGAGATATGGTTCTTGGTATGAGTTATGACCAATATGTCAATGAAAAGAATAAAACTCCAGAAAATACTCGTGTATTTTATCTCGATCCTACATCATTTGGCGGTAGCTATACAAATCCTCCCGTCTATGTCAAACCACCCAAAAACGAAGGATGGTTGGGATTTGTTGATGTATTTTTTCCGGAAATGTGTCCGTGCAAGCCAGGAACGACAGATTTAGTTGATTTTGGAGAGATTCAAGATATGATCGATGACGTATATCCCAATATTCCCGAGGACGAAAGGTTACAAGAAGACAAGGATTGTGCGGTCGAGATGCCCTATAATAGAATCTTAGAGCGTAGTTCAACCGCTGCGATACAGGGAATAATCACAGCGGCACTAAGAATATATGCCAGTACTCATTTAATTAAATCAATGGCGACCTTTACAAAATTTACTCCAAGATTCACAGAAGTTTTTAGTTCTATATACGCGTGCTATATTATTGAAGATATGGAAGAAAGATTTAAGGATGCCCAACCAGATCTTGGAGAAGCGTTTAGCACTTTTAAAGATGAAGAATTTTGGTATGCGTTTTTGGAACAGTCTGTTCAGATGTATGCGCGTTTGGTTGAAAGCGGAGACCTTACCCCATCTAAAACCGCACTTGATGCCCTGATTAGATTAAACGATATGCAAGAAAGCTATCATTGGCCGACAAAGGACGATCTACGCGCCGCCAAGCGAAATGACGAAGTGAAGATCTTTAAGACATTGAAGAATTATAGATCAGATAAGAATCTGGAAGCAATTAAAGAAACAGAAGAAGATGCCAAATTAATTCTTAAAGAATTGGTTGTTGAACAGCTAAACTACATGGGAATGAAGTTTATTAAAAATCTTGAGACAATTGGGATGGCTCCCGACGTTTATGATTTGGACTATTACCTTCTTGAAAACTTTACACAAGGAAGTTCTCTGAATATCCGCAAAGAGCCAAAGCCAATCTATCCTAATTTGCCAACAGAGGGCGACGATTATTACACTTCTGGTAATGAATTTGTGGTTAAAGAAGATCGCGATGGCACCAGTTATAAAGTTGGCGATGAATATATTGGTTATTATCATGTCGAGAAAGGTGAAGATGGCGATATAATTTTTGTTGCCGGCGAAATATCTAGCGGAAGCCTTGATATAGACGAAGAAGAGGCAGAAGAAGCCGGAATTGAGATGCAAGATATCTTGCTGCCAATGGCTCACATGATACAATATGAAATTGGAGACATAGAAGAATACCCAGCCAGTGCCGGAACTTCTAAAACGCAGCCATTTGTAATTGAAAAATATATAAATATTAATGGGACAAGGATGGGCCCCACCGCCGCCGCGGCACAAATTCAATCAAACGATCCTATCTTGAATATTTCAGATGTTTATCCTGGCACGCTTGAGTTAAGTTATGACAACTCGGACACTCCTGACACTCCTACGGGAATATTTGGTGAATTAGGCGTCAGACATGGATTGTTGTTTTCTATCTTTATAGGCGGTACAAAATATGAAGTCACATCTGTCGAGATTGATGCTTTGGATACAATGATTGGGGATTTTAAGACGATATCTGCCAACAGTAAACTATTATTGTGCTTAATCAATCAGCTTAAAGAAGATGACAAGTTTAGGTTAATGGTTCATTATATCTTCCCGGTCTCTAAATTCACAGCGCTAGCTGCAATTTATAATGATTTGGCATTTTTGCCATCCATTGGAGAGGTGACAGTAAAAGATGGTAATGCTTTTGGACCCGACTCCAATGTGCTTGGCGATGGGAAACCGGGCACCTATGTAGAAACAGTGCGAGCCGACACCGGCGAGACTTTCTTCACCACAAAAATTGACGAAGAGAGATCTGTTGAGGGGTGGGCTAGCGTGAAAGATCGATCTCCTGGTTTATTTGGGGGACTTTTGGTTCGTGAGTGGGATAATTGGGATCAGGTAGTTTTAAAAAAATCAAATCGCATGATAAAAAAGTTGTTTAAACCAAATTACAATTCTAGAGATTTTGATACTTCTCGGGATCAAGGGGACCGATCTTCTCAGAGATTGTTGGGAGATTTAAAAAATCGGATGAAGCCCTCACCAGGGCAACGGGTGTTGCCTCGCTGGCGATGGCGCCGAATGCGCACAAATCCCTTTAATATTGACGGGGAATTGTGCGAAAAATGAAATTCATAGTATTTATAGTGAGGTAGTAATAAAATGTCTTCTATAGCAGTTGGTTTGCCATTAGCAATTGATGATATTAATGGCTTTAGAATGATCAAAAGCATCAAGGGATTGGCCAAACAAAATCTTAAGATGCTTTTGCTAACCAATCCTGGTGAGAGGGTAATGGATCCCGAATTCGGCGTTGGAATAAGTAAGTATTTATTTCAACATTTTACTACTAGCACATATGCTGATATAGATGCAAAAATAAGAGAACAGGTGTCTATCTATATGCCGGGAATTAAAATAACGCGGATTGCTTTTGATTCTTCCGAGCAAGACAGGGCCAAATTAGGATTTTCAATTGAATATTCATTACCAAATATTGGGTTGAGAGATCTGCTAGAGTTTACTATTTAGAGTTGAGGATTTATTATGGCAGACGAACAAAAAAAGATAGTACCGATTGATTACACACATCGAGAGTTTACAAGTATACGCGATGATTTAATGCAAATTGCAGAAAGGTATTATCCAAATACTTTTAGAGATTTTAGTGAAGCTTCTTTCGGTGCCCTGATGTTGGATGCTGTCGCTTATGTAGGCGATCAACTTTCGTTTTATTTGGACTACAATGTTAATGAGACCTTTCTTGATACGGCATATCAATATGATAACGTTTTAAGGCACGGTCGAGCGCTGGGATATAAGGATACGGGGCGCCCATCTACTTACGGCCAGGTGGCTTTGTTTATATTGGTACCAGCATCGAGCACAGGTCTCGGACCAAATACTAGCTATATTCCGGTGATTAAACGAGGCTCCCGGTTTTCCTCTACCAGCGGATTGAATTTTGTGCTGACAAGAAATGTAGACTTCGCAGATCCCAAGAACCAAGTTGTTACAGCAAGAACCGATACCGCAACAGGCGCCCCCACTTACTACGCTATCAAGGCATATGGTGATGTGGTTTCTGGATTTTTTGGTGTAGAAAGGGTAGTAGTTGGATCTTATGAAAAGTTTAAGAGAATAACGTTATCGAATCCCAACATCACAGAGATTATCTCAATTATAGATTCTCAAGGGCATGAATATTTTGAAGTAGAAAATTTATCACAAGATATAATCTTTAAGGAGATTACTAATAATAATTATAAAAACGACAACGTTCCATCAATTTTAAAACCATTCTTGGTTTCCAGAAAGTTTGTCACAGAGAAGGACCGATATAGCATTAATATTCAGTTCGGAAGTGGAAAGAGCACGGAATCTAATGTTGTCGCAGAGCCGCAAAAAGTGGCACTAGATGTTTTCGGTAAAACTTATGTGACCGATACCACGTTCGATCCCACCAGACTATCTAAAAATGAAAATTTTGGAATTGTTCCTTCCAATACGGTCCTAACGATAACATATCGAGCCACCAACCCGCTTGATTCTGATATTGGAGTTGGAACTTTGACTAGCGTACTTTCCCCGGCATTTAATTTTAAAGATAGGGATTTGCTTTCATCTACCACGGTCAGCGCAGTAATAGGTTCTCTCGAAGTTTCCAATGAGCAGCCAATTACGGGCGACGTAACCAACGCAACTAGTAGCGAACTTAAAAGAAAGGTGTTTGATACCTTCCCCACTCAAAATCGTGCTGTAACACAAGCGGATTATGAAAATGTCGCTTATAGGATGCATGCTAAATTTGGTTCAATTGCTAGATGTTCGGCTCAAAGAGATCCAGATTCTGCTAAAAGAAATCTCAATATGTATGTGATTTCTGAAAATCGTTTTGGTAAGCTCATCACGACCAATTCAACCATTAAAGGAAATTTAAAGACATGGTTGTCTCACTATAGAATGGTCAACGACACAATTGACATTCTGGATGCCTTTGTTATTAATCTCGGAATTGACTTCGTAGTCAAAGGGGCTATCGGAATCGACAAATACACTTTATTGGATAAATGTATAAAGACACTACAAGAGCATTACAAAACAAGATTTTTTATAGGAGAGCATCTGTATATAAGTGATATCTACAAGGTGCTAAAAGATGTGACCGGGGTGACGGATGTTACGAAAGTTAAAATGAACAACAAAAATGGAACCCAATATTCTTCCACGCAATTTGACGTTAATTCAAATATCTCTCCCGATGGAAGCTATTTGGTTTCTCCAGCGAATGCTATTTTTGAAATAAAATTCCCCGCTACTGACATTACAGGAAAAATTATTTAATGGCTATAAAGAGATATAAAGCAGATGCCGACACCACAATTGTAAACGCATTTCAGCCGGGATTAAAAACTCGTGGAACTGGTGCTAACATGGGCGAGGCGGATGTATCTGAAGTTTTTTCAATCTACGGCCGCCAAACTACAAGTTCCCAAGAACTCTCCCGAGTACTTACTAAGTTTCCTATAACATCGATATCGACTGATCGCACCAATAGTGTAATTCCCGCTAGCGGAAGTGTTAGTTTTTATCTTAGGCTATTTAACGCCGAGCACTCCAAGACAGTCCCGATAAGTTATACAATAGTGGTGAAGCCAGTGGCACAATCATGGCAAGAGGGTGTTGGTTTGGATCTTGAAGGATATAAAGATTTAACTAAGGGAAATACTGGCGCCAACTGGATGAGCGCCTCAAGTAACACTTCGTGGACTGGCAGCAGCTATACTACTGACGATTGTGTTGGCGGCTCTTATCGAACTGGTGCACTTGATCCAAATTTCAAAGCATCCTTTTCTACCGGTCTGGAAGATTTGGAAATTGATATCACCCCCTTGGTAGAACACTGGATGGCTGCAACTATTCCAAACTATGGGATAGGTGTATATCTTTCGTCTAGTTACGAGGCTCGCGCCACGGTTGCTGACAACACGGCAAACGGCGCTGTATTACCTTTGACCGGTGGAGCAACCAAGTCCTATTATACAAAGCGCTTTTTTGCTCGCGGCACTCAATATTTCTTTAAGCGTCCTGTAATCGAGGCTCGCTGGAATTCAACCGTGAAAGATGATAGGGGAGATTTTTATTATAGCAGTTCGCTGGCTCCTGCCGCAGATAATTTAAATGTTATTTACCTGTATAACTATGTGCGGGGGAGATTGACAAACATTCCTAGTATTGGCACGACAGGTTCCATATTGGTAAGCCTTTATTCCGGCTCGTCTGATAATTCGGCGCCGAGCGGGTCAAAATTGGCACTGTATGATGGAAATACAAATATTACCGGTGGCTACAAGTCGACCGGCATCTATACGGCGTCGATGGCGATTACCGCTGCTGCAACCCCTTTGACAACATTGTATGATGTGTGGCATAGTGGGTCTACTGAATATTTTACTGGTTCGATTACTCCTGTTGTGCTGAGTGCTGCCCAAGCGGTAGCCGCCCCCACTTATTATATGAACATTACAAACATTAAGGGCAAGTATCGCAGTGACGAAACTGCGCGCTTTAATTTGTACATTAGAGATAAGAATTGGAGCCCAACTATTTATACAGTAGCCAATGCAACTCCAGAGAGTACGACTATATTAAGTGCATCTTACCGCGTATTTAGAATAATGGATGGACTTGACGCTATTCCATATGGCACAGGCTCCGATCTGCATACTCAAATGTCATATGATGTATCCGGCAATTATTTTGATTTTGATATGAACCTTCTTCAGTCGGGATACGCATACGCATTTAAATTTGCTTTTTACGATAGTGCGTTGTCTTCTTGGGTGGAGCAACCTGAAGTATTTAAGTTTAGAGTAGAAGATTATGAGTATTAAGAAGCTTTTTGGCTCAACTGACAAAAATAGAAACTATCTGTCCGAGACAACCGAAAAAGACGCGTTTCAGGATGCGGAATCTGGTCGCAATGTTTCGGCTCTCAGAACGAAACAAGAAGATTTTATACCCCAAATCGACTGGTCCGACCCGGCAAACTTTGCCAGATATGGTTCCGCCTATTTATATTATAAAGCAGCAGTAGAAAGAATCCACGATTATTATCCGTATGATGGCTCTGCCGCGGAAATCAATGAATTCTATAATGGATTATTAGAGATTGAGAAATATATTTTCAATACTCTGTATCCTAGAACAAACGGTCTCATTCTTTTAAGTGCCGATGGTTGGGGTACCCGCTCCGGTGGCAGAATAGATGGTTACGGACTCTCGACTACACAGGAGTATATTACGTTTTATGGAGGCCCACACTCGTCTTCATACACTACTTTGGCTAGCGCATTTGATAATCCTTATAATAGCAAGTTCCAGTCTTCAAATATTTATGATACCAGCATTTATCAAACCGATGGGCTACCTACAGATTATGGTGTTGGGACCCGTGAATCAAATTTAAGGTCGAATTTTGATACCGGAGTTACCGTTGAGTTCTGGCTCAAGAAAGATGCCTTTACTAATCTCTCTTCGAGTAAAGAAGTAATTCTGGATGTTTGGAACAATGAACTCTCATCTAGCGCCGATTATGGAAGAATTACAATTGAACTAACTGGTGCCGCCACCCTTTCTCCGTTTTTAATTACGGCACAATCTGGAACATCGGGAATCCAGCAGCAACGAATTGGCTCCGGGTTAACAACAACTTCTTTGGGAACGTTCCAACATTATGCCATTAAATTTGAAAATACCGGCAGCAACTCACTTCAAGCTAAGTTGTATGTGAATGGCGTCCTAAATGACACAAATAACTATTTTGGTTCCCTTAGTGAACTAAAATCAAAAAATATGATGGGGCGCATGGGCGCCCTTCTTACCGCGCCTTCCGGCGCCGCCGATGTATCAGAAGACATGTCTGGTTATGGCAAATTAAGTGCGTCATTAGACGAATTTAGGTTCTGGAAAGATGCGCGATCTGCCAATGATATTGCAAGATATTATTTTAGTCAAGTCCGCGGAGGTACGAATACAGACATAAGCAACACAACGCTTGGTGTTTATTATAAATTTAATGAGGGTATTTCACAAACAGCCAGCGTCGATAGCACCGTATTGGATTATTCTGGAAGAATTAGTAATGGTACTTGGACAGGGTATGGTACAAATTCTCGAAGTACCAATTCTGCCATAGTGTTAGCCAGCGCCTCGGCCGCTGAATATAAAGATCCGATTATTTACTCGACACATGTGGATGTGTCGACCCTCAAAGCCGGCTTATTGAATAGTGGCTCTTATCATGATTCGAATAACAATAGTTCTATGCTATCCTTGGTGCCCACGTGGGTAATTGAAGACGACGACGAAGCTACGTCAAATTTAAGAAAAATGACCCACATAGTGGGCGCATATTTCGATAAGCTGTACTTGCAAATTGATGCGCTGCCAAAATTTAAAGGTGCCACCTATACGACTGCCTCTGCCAAACCTCTTCCGTTCGCCAAGCATCTTCCTCAATCGCTTGGTTTGTACATGCCAGAGTTGTTTGTTGATGCGGATGTAATGGAGGCATTCTTAAATCGCGATCAAACAACATCTTTTGAGTCCGACTTAAACGATACCAAAAATTCAATTTATTTGAACTTATACAAAAACCTCACAAGTATTTACAAAAGCAAGGGAACAGAGAAAGCAATAAGGAATGTTCTTAGGTGTTTCAATCTCGATGATAAGTTGATTAAATTGAACACTTATTCAGATGGCCGCACTTTTCCGCTTAAAAACAACTTACAGCAAACGTTAGTTAATAAAACATTTGTCAATTTTAATAATAACGACAACACATCAGCAGTCGTGTTTCAATATGCGGATGCTTCAAACGCAGAATCAGTAGCATTTATATCTGGTTCTTCTGGAGAAGCCAATGCCGGCGTCGAAGATCCATATGGAATGACGGTTGAGGCAAATATCGTATTTCCATATTTTGATCTTCATCTGGATCCGACATATCGCAATATAACGGCATCTTTGTTCGGCATGCACCAAGCAAACACGACAGATCCCACCGATACTGCATACTCTCCTTCCGATTCTGCCAACTTTCAAGTGTTTGCCGTTAAACCGTCAGTTGATTCAAAAAATGCATACTTTAAATTAACATCTTCCGTAACACCATATCCAATTCCGACTCTCACGAGTAGTTTATTTTTTAATATTTATGATAACGATGAGTGGAACTTTTCTGTTCGAATTAAGCCAAGCAATTATCCTGTAACTAAACTCGTTACAGGATCCGACACCTATACTTATGATGTTATTTTTAGAGGGGTGAATACTCTTCTAGGTGAAGTTCAGGATAGTTTTGTGGTTTCGGGCACCGTGGGCACCGGTACAACTTCTCAACAGCGCGACACCGGAAGCTTTTTCTTGCAGGCGCCAAAAAGGGTTTATGCCGGAGCCCAAAGGACGAACATCACCGGTACCGTCTTACAAAAAACAGACGTATTGCTTTCTAACGTTAAATACTGGGCCAAATATTTAAGCGATAGCGCCTTAAATCAGCATGCCGCCGATTATGATAATGCCGGCATTGTTAAATCTTATAGAAGTATATCACCGTTGGACACTGGAAGTGTTGGTGAGGAACTTTCCAATTGGAATACGTTGGCGTTAAATTGGGATTTCAATAATGTAACCGGATCCGATGCAACTGGGAATTTTTATGTAACAGATATTAGTTCTGGATCAGCGCTGTTGAGAAATAATTATGGATGGTTGGGGAAAATCTCGGGTTATCAACATTCGGGATACGGATACGGATTTGGCGCCTCGTCAACTGGCTCCATCGATAAACGACTCGTGAATTCATTTAAGTTCGTAGATCCCGAAACGCCAACATCATCGGACATGATACAGATATTGTCTGAGGACGATAAAGTTTTTGGATTACCGGTTTCGCAAACGATACCTGATTTCTTTTATGCTCTCGAAAAGAGCATGTACGCCGCAATTTCGGAAGAAATGTTGGCATTTTTTGCCGGTGTAATTGATTTTAATAATGTGATTGGTGAACCAGTTAATCGTTATCGTGAAAGATATAAAACACTCGAAAAGTTAAGAGAGATTTTCTTTAGAAGAGTCACAACAGTTGCCGATGTTGAAAAATTTGTTACGTATTATAAATGGTTTGATGATGCGCTATCTGAAATAGTCGCCCAATTGACTCCAGCTTCCTCTGGTTTTATTCCCGATGTGTTGAACACAGTTGAAAGCCACGTGTTGGAGAGAAATAAATATAAATCTCAATTTCCGACCGTAGACGAGAAGCCCAGCACCGAAGGGAATATAACGGGAATCAACGAACTCACATATAATTGGAGAATTAATCATCACCCCGTTTCAGATCTTCAAAGGGAGAATTCTGGATGGTGGCGCCAGCGAGCATTTCGTCAGAATACCGCTGTTATTTCTTCCAGTAATACTGCCGTAAACTTAGATAGAGATGTTATAAGGTATACTATTGAAAGTGACAATGATCAATCCGCCTCGATTGTTACTACTACTGCTGGAGTCAAATACATACACAGCCCCTATGTCTCACGTAGGCTCGCAAGACCATATAAATTGGAAACAGTAAGAAAACAACAATATCACGGTGGCGTTAATTTTACTAATACCAAGAATATTCAATTTACTTATAATGCTCTTTATCCTGATGGTCCCGTTTTTATAACTGGCTCCGATACGATCCCAGAAAATGTGTTGGTATCCTTTGCCAAAGACATTATTCCTCTTAAAGATAGCACAGATATTACATCTCCCCCTGAATTGAAAAAGACGCAAAGAGTATTCAAGGTAAATCACGGTCGCGATTGGGAGAATGGACTCGGGTATTCAAATGTAAAATCCACTTATGCGTATCCGTTCAATATATTTAGTTCTTCTATGACGACGGGGTATAACAAAGAGGTCGTGGATGGGGTCACCGGTGGCATTGAAATTGCCAATTTACACAACGATGTTTATGGGCCCGAGATGGAAGTGCCAATGCAAGGTCCATTTTCTGAATTTGCCGTGGGAGGTCATCAGTCTCGCCACATAGCTTTGAATACGGGGAGTGACAATTATACAAATCGACCAGAAGCCTGGAAAATCTTATTGGGTACCATTACGGGCTCTACACCGGATGTTACGGGGGCATTTGGAATGGTCGGCGCAGACTATCCTTTCCCAGATACTACTTCATATCCTTCGACCGTCAACCAAAAAGCAGTTTATTATCGAGGTTTTGTTGCCAAAAGACCAGTTAATATTAGAAACATTAAATCGACAACAAGTTCAGTTTTAGGAAACTATAGAAACAATTGGGAGATCGTGCAGACAGTCGGGGCATATTCAAATCCGAGCCACTTTATTAATAATCAACCTTCGCTCCCGACTCAGATAACAGAAACGCCTTCTGCTTCTCAGGGAAGATCTATTTTGGATGTTCATCGAACAGACGAAAGCCACTTCCAATTTGTGCCTGATTATTCGGTGGGCTATTTGACCGGTTCGGCTAACAGATCGGTTATAAAAGGGCGTTTTGCTGCTCCTGGCGGTATTGAGACGATGGGTGTCGGATATCAAGATATTAGAGCGGCAGAAATGTCGGTTTACAATGCTTTGAATTATCGTAATTGGTCTGTTCTTCGACCCTTCCAGGCACCCTCTGGATCTACGTCAGAGGCAGTTGGATCGGGCACAACTGGAATTCGAGTATCCGATATTCACAATCAAGATTTTGGATTAAACGCCCATCTCGCAAGACACGCTGCTCGCTTTGGGCGGGACTCACTATTAGTAACCTCTCCCGGCGCATCATATGATCAATCGCCGGCAATGTTTAAAATCAATAGAAACCGAAGACCTTATTTGGTTGACGATGGCAAATTCGAAGTCGACAGCCATACTACATCTTCTCAGTTTGATAATTTTAACGTCCAGCATCAGATCCCCAGAAATGATAGACAATACGCCTGGGTAACAAATTCGTTAGCACCAGGCAGCACAGATATTACATATTATGGCATGGCTCCGGTTTACGGTCCACTAGCTGGACTGCGATCAAGTTCTGCTAACGGCTATGTGGCGTATTTCAATTATGTGACGGCTAGTGATGTGGTTGGGTACGGCCCCGGCGGTGGCGGCGGCTCTCCGCGCGCCTTAAAGCAGCCCACTAGTCGCCTAAACGTATTTGTACACGATCCTGTGGACATTATCAGTGCCGCCCCCAATACTCTGGGGTACTCATTAACGGCGGCTAATTCGGATTATCAAAATACCGAACTTTTGGCTATGCCCCCCCTGATTTCCGAGACCAACACTAATTTAAGTACAAATTATTTCAACCTCCTAATGAGCCACAGAGGAAATACATTTGGTTGGAATTGGAAGAGTACAAGAAACAATAATCATCCAATATTGTTGAAACATAAAAAGAATAACACGCTGACAGTAGTGGATAAAAGTGTTGGTGTTATCAATAGTTATAAATTGCCCCCCGTGTCAACAAGGGGGCGCCCCGCTTTTGTAAATCTTAATATCAAAGGTGACAATGTAACCGTCAAGGCGACGAGCAATAATGACAATATTTATTTTAATGAAGTGTCGTTAAATAACTTACAATATCCCACAGCGGAGCAGGACCCAACTCCATTTCAACAAATTATTGAGATAGCCAATCGCAACAATTCTTCTAGATTAAACTGGATTCATTATACAGAAAATCTTTTTCCGTCCCAAAGAAACGAATATCTTTCTCGTTCTTTGAATAGAACTGGATATGATAACAAATTCTGGAGAAACACTAGTGCCAATAGGGTTACTTTGGGCGCCACTTTTCCTAATTCTTTTAATGTTTCTGTATATCAAAGTTGTTGGTCGTTAGACCCCCAGGAAGATTTTCTTACAAGAACTGGTCCTGTTTTGCTTGATGCTGGATCACCTTATGTTGATCTTATTCACGGCGGCAAAGCAGGTGAACTACAAAACAATTATGTGCTAGCACATACGGGCGCCACTGGCGGTTCCCTCCCGGGAAAGAGCCTCCGACCAGGCGCTTTGTATGCCAGGAAACAGATGCTAGCATCTTACCTATCGGTTGTTTCGCCTTCTGGCATGCCGATTACTGAAACTGCCAGTATAGCAGCGAGCCCGTACACTGGTATCACCCCATTCGCGACAGACGGTGTTGAACTATATGCCGGCGAAGCTTTGTGGGAAGCCGGCTCTCAAGCCGGCATTGTTGTTAGATCTGGTACTGGATCTGTGTTCCAGGCATCAGCGTCCCTACCTTGGTTTAACGATTACACAGATTTTAGTGCGGATTTGAAATTGATGGCCAAAGATTATTCAATTGTTCCCGAGTTTAGAATCAGTGAACACGTCGAAGATTATGTTAAATATGGGTTAGTCAATAGAGAAAACCTTGATACATTTGAAATTCCTGGCACTAACATGAACAGCAGCACTGCCTCGTTTTACAAAGATTATTCAAACTCAGAATTCATGGGAGCGTTTTCTAAGATCAACAAGATTTCGGGGCTCCCTCTTAAAGAAATTAAATTGGTATGCAACGCTGCCATTCGGTTTAATCCTTATAAGGGGTTTTACCCGGCACAAAGAACTTTAGATTTAGTAACTCAATTTTCTAAGTCATATGCCGCAGGATTTCTTACAACTAAAGGCGGTGGTGCGGCAACGCAGAACCTTAATGGACAAATGAGACCGCTAATACAACCTTTGTTTGCTCCTGGCGTACTTTATAATTCAATTAAATCTGGAATTGCGGTGGAATACCCGGTTATCACCGATAGGACAAAATTAGTCAAGGAACACCTTGGGCTCGATATTGATAAGAACAATTGGGCGATCTATCCTCACAACACTGGTTCTTTTATTGAAGGTAGGGCAGAAACTGAAGGATATTACGGAGGGCAATATTGGGACAAGAAAATTCCTTTTGAGGCGATGATTAATCCAAAGAGACATATTTCAAATATTAAATTAATTGATATGGAGCCCCATCCGTCCGCTTCCTTAAACGCGACAGCTTCTTGGACCGGGGAAACATCTGATAATATTTATCCCTTAATGGCAGAGAACTTTTTTGGTCAAGTGGGGGCATTTTTCTTAAAAGGCAACAATTATACTAAATTACAATCTGAGATCATAACAGATGATTTTGAATTTAGAAGTGGAAGCGTATATGGCGCCAGATTAAAGATCTATCGCTCTACTGCGGGTCCCCGAACATATGAATTCGAATCCGGCGCCGCTGGTAACAATGAGGCTTTTGGACCTTATGGCGCCAAGACGTGGATTACCGGCGCCATCCCCGCGGAGGATGCCTATGGTAGTGGGCAGTATCCTCTTCCCCAAGATCCTAGACAGAATCCCAACTTTCATGAAACGTTTACGATGTACAGTCGCCCCACTGCATTCGGTCCCGCCGTCACCGGCCGTGAACGGGCGGCTAACTCCAAAACCGACCCCGTCATCGCCGCCCACCCGGTTGACAGTATAAATGGATTCAATTGGTCGTTCACACCCCCTTATTATAACGGTGAAGCGTGGCTTGATTTAATATTTTGGCCACAGGAAGGCACAAAATATACTTTGGAAAAGATATTTGCAGAAATTAAAACTCAAACCTGGCGCTGCGATCCTGGCTTCATGACGGGATCCGTCGCCGGCGGCACTTTTGCTAAGAATACTAATCTCATCTATTCATATGAAACGCCCTCCCAATTCCCCTACGAGGGTGCAAATGTTAATCACAACGCAATGCAGATAGATGCAAGTATCAATTGTTTTGGTATCGAAAGGGTTCTAGAGCAGCAAACACAACCCGGCGCCACAAATATTCAGACCAACAAAATTGTTGGCAAGCGATGGGTGATTCAGCCCAAATGGGAAACACCGATGTTGAATTTTAACAACACGGGGGTTCATCCGATTACCAGTTCTGCTGGTACCCTCACTATGCCAACGTATGGTTCCGCATCGGTACCCCGAGGAATGTGGCATCAATTTGGTGTTATTCCGGAAAGCCCACACAAGGGCGTCTTTTTAGAAATAGATGACATTCCAGTTACTTGGCTGAGAAATCATTACAAGGTTGTTAATAAAAACAGCAAGTACAATAATTTTGATTCGAGTTCGTATGGCGGTAGCTTGTATAAGGACATGAAATCTTTAACAGACGTACTTTCATTTAAGACGAGAAATAGCAAAAAGAGATTAGGAGAAATAGCAGAGAAAAGGATCATTAGAGAGGCTGTTGTTGCGGTACCTTACGTTATTCAAAGTTCGGAAAATACCGGGAGCATCTCCAGAGAACAAGCCATGGATAGAAAGCGATTTATTACAATTCCACCAGAGAGAATCCAGGCAGCCATGAAAAAATCAATAGGTACCAAAAAGGGCGATTCCTTGGATTCTGCCGGCGCATCTATTCGAGACCTCCTACAGAAGATGAAGCGCTATGTGTTGCCTCCCCAATTTGATTTCTTAAATAATAAAGATGTTGATCCAATGGCAATGTATATTTTCGAATTTAAATATGAATTAGATAGAGACGATCTTTCATATATATGGCAAAATTTGGCACCCCGAGAATATCAAAAAATTACATTAAGATCACAAGAAATAGCCCACGAATTGGGTGATACAGAAATTCTCTCTGCAAGAAATCTAACGAATAATGAAAATCTCCGCTGGATGGTATTTAAAGTCAAACAAAGGGCAAAGAACGATTATCATGATTTAATTGTGCCGCAAACCCGCGGCGCCGCTGGGCGACAGATTCCCGATCAACAAGATCGTGAAGGGGAATATGAGCCCCAATTCAATTGGCCTTACGATTATTTATCCGTCATTGAGCTAATTAAGATGGATGCAGAAGTGTTGTACAAAGAAGATAGCGAAGGGCAACGTCGCCGATCTGGTCCCGGCACCAGCGCTCGTGGAAGAGAGGAGCGTTCTTCACAACAAAGAAGCCGAACTAGGAAGAAAGCAAAATAAAAAATGGCTAAATTTATTAATAAAAAAGAACAGGTTTGGGACTTACAATTAACAACGTATGGACGCTATTCGTTGTCGGTCGATGGCTTTAAACCAACTTATTATGCTTTTTACGATGATAACGTTATTTATGATAATCAATATACGAATAGCCCCCTCGAACCTCAGAATGATATTCACAATAGAATAAAAAATGAAACTCAATATTTAGAGAGCTTGACACTGTTTCAAGATGTGGATGCCATTCCGCGGGCACCTGCCGATGCATCGAAGACAGTTCTTAAAAAAGATGTGTTTAAGCTTGATTCGGCTATCGGTGATGCATATTTGGATGCAATTGCAAATCGAGCACCAGCCTGGAAAGTTGTTACACTTCAAAGTAAGATCGCCAGCAGTGCCACAAAAGATGTAACGAACAATCAAAACATTCCACAAATTAATATAAACGCAACTTATAACAAAAAGATCATAAGTAATATGGAGCCTTTAGAATTCGGTGATGATGCATATCTTGGCGAATATGTTGGCGGCGATACGGTTGCCGATGCGACGTTGCACCCAAAACAGATCACGCAAATATTTAAGGATAACAGTGTGGTCACGCTTATACCCGATGAACCTTTAATTTACGTTGAAGAGGTCAATACTCAACTTCTAACGAAGAATTTTGATATTGAAGTTTATGAAATAGTAACGGGCTCGGTATTTGGGGATGTTTTAGAAAAAAAGTACTTCGAAAAGAAGCGCCCCCAAATTGTAAATGGTCTTATGGTTTCAGCCACCCCGATAAGAAACCCGACGCAAGAGAGAGACCCTACCAGCGTTGAATATTATTTTGATATTTTAACAGATCACCAAATAGATGAAGCAGCAGCATGCAAGGGGATGGATTCTTTCAATAGGCAATCTTATTATGTCGATTTGGATTTCGAATGCAAGGAAGACGCGTCGGAACAGATACCTTATGATATTTATGGAACAACAACGGAGCCCGAAATATGTCAGTCTTAGCTTATAAAGGTGACACAATAGGCAATTTTGGTAAATATTTGCCAACACCGTATATTGAAAAAATAGAAGTTCATGATGACCTTAGTTATCAGGTTAATCTTGCTTTGTTTGTGATAGTTGATCCGAATGAAGAAGTTGATTCCGTTATAGAGAGACTAAAAACTACGATAAATAATTACATTCTTCTGGTTGTCAACAAGCCACCGAGAAGAATGGAGAGCCTTTTGAACGGAGATAGAAACCCATTTAATTTTTATAAAGTAAATCAGCTTACTGATAACCTTGTATCCAAAACAACATTGGGCGTTTTAGATTTTTTTGAAGATGGTGGCGAGATAACCGACGATTTCTATGATGAGCACGGCAATCGAATATTAAAATTTAGTTTATGTTATGGGTGTGAAGGAACAGCGGGAAGTTTCGATCTTATTGGAGGCGAAAGTGAATTAAAAACTAGTGAGTATGGTCCTGGAGTTCAAGATTCCACGCTTGGTCCTGCGGCATTCACACTCTCCAGTATGGTGCACGCAAGTTTTGAAAAGGGGCTCCTTGGTGACGATTATATTACTCCCGCCGGTACTTTTGTTGGGACAGAGAAGGAAGAAAGGAAGAAGAGACAAATCGAAGCTCGGCATGCCAAGGCGCAGGAGCACAAGGAGCAATGGATAGCGTCAGCGAAAGCCGCCAAAGCCGAAGCCGCAGAACAGACTGCCGCTGGGCTCCAGCTAGCGCAAGAATTGCGCTCCCAAGAAGCCGCGGGTCGCCAGCTAGCGCAAGAATTGCGCGCCCAAGAAGCCGAATACGGACTCCAGCTAGCGCAAGAAGTGCGATCTTGGGATAACATAAACAACTTTACGGTTCTTGCCTTTAGCAGCACTTTTGACTATTTCGATGCCCCCGACGAAGAGCTTGAAAATTTTACATTTTTCACAAAAAGAATAAGCGACCTTGCCTATGAAAAAGTTGTTGAAGATGGCCAATTATATACTCGCTATCTTACTGAATTTTTTGATGCTAGCGATACCATATATAATGGGAAACCGCTTCGATCAATCGCTGGAAACTATTATAAAACAAAGATCATCACACATGATAAAATTATAAACCAGATTAATGGTCTATTATCTGAATATCAAGCCGGCGCCGGCGACACATGTGCTCCCGCGCCTTCATCTCCCCCGGGAAAAATATTGAATAGTATTTATTATACTTTAAACACCTATAAAAAAGATCCTGTGTTGCTATCTGAACTAAATAAACTAGTAAAGGTGTTCCCAAGTAAAAATGGGGCAACAAAAGTAGGCAAATTATATTTTCGTTATAGTAAAAGAATCGCTGCATTAAATAAGGCGCTTCAAGGCGACGAACAACTCCACAGGAAAGTAATTCGCAATCCAAAGATTCTTGATTTGAGATCGAAAGCCCCCACTAGTGGTATTGTTCTTCCGGACTACGTTGCTAATTATAAAGATAGAAATTTTTTGTACACCAAAGGCTTAGTCGGTCGTACCGCCTTATATTCTCTCCCGGGAAGGGGACAACTATCTGAAAGTGAAGACTCGGGATTATGGGGATATGATCCAGTCGGCAGTACCGAAACTAATTTTGCCTGGGAAGAAGAAATGGATTTTGACTCTATTGTTAGAAATTTCGGTTATTTCTTTTTTGATTATGAAAAAGCACTTCGAAAAACTGCCAAAGTTAACCAAATAGTTAATCTATCAAAGATGATGAAGTGGGGAATTCCACAAGATTATAAACACTATAGGGTCAGTAACGCATCAATTGTAAGACGATCCGCGGCACCTCGGAAAAACGTCCTGACTGGCGAATCGCAGGCGACTAAGCGTGTTGTAATTAGTTCGAACTTCGCAGACGCGTCTTTCCCAATGACAGCCCAAACAACAATTGATGATAATAGTCAGAATGGCGACCTCGTTATTTTTAGTCCGGGATTTTATAGCGATTATGAGGTCCCCGGCCCTGACGCAGACTTGGTACTTACCGAACAGGAGCACACTTACTTAATGATTCGAAATTTTGAACCAGTTCAAAAGCGCGCTTTTTCTCCTCAAATACCCAGATATCGTTTAATGTGTTTTGAGTTTCAGGACTTTATGGATGACGATTTCGCACTCAATAGCGATACTGATTCTTATGAGATAGAAGTAGTGATTGCAGATAATTCTATAGAAATTTTAAGAGAATTCGTTGAAAAATATAAAAATTCATGGGAAGCATTACAGTACTATAGGGATAGTGCCGCCCCTATATTCTCATATGATGAAACGACGGGGCTTTTTAATGAATTTTTTGTGGAGGGGATTGAAGCCCGCTATACAGATAACAGAGCCCGAGCCCCCTGGAAGCGCGCCCCGGTTTTGTTTAATATGCATAAGGATTTGTTATACAACACTTTTGGGGGATCTAGAGCGAAGATTATTGAAGCATCACGTATTATTATGGACGATATCAATCCCTATAGTGGGAACTTTTATGCTCTAGAGCAATTTGTTGAGGAGATGAGTGTGTTTTATAAGAACAACTATTCACCGAAAGATCCAAACAACATTCAAGGTAGAATGTCAGCTATGGGCGCCCCCTCGGTTCAGAGATTTAATAATACACTTACTTATGTGTCGTCAGGGACCACCGAAGAGCCATATGGGGTTATATATGAAGAACACGAGCCGACAGCGAAGGAAATCGCCCAAGCCGCTGCCGAACCCAGCGAAACTTACCGAACAGGTGATATATCATCCGCGATCGTTACCACTGATGGCACCGGCGCCGGCGTAACCGACGCAACTACGTATGTTCTTACATGGAAAGTAAATGGCGAAAGTAGGAATAAGAAAGGTTATGTTCCGGCGAGCCTTTATGGGTATTCGTCGCTCGCGGCGGACGCAGGCCAGATCACGGACGGGATCTCGGAAGAAGATAATGGCGATGGCACCTCTACATTAACTTTTTATGCTGATACGGGGAGCTTTGTGGACGAGGGCGAAGACGGCGGATCCCAGACAAGCTATAGTTGGATTAGTCAAATATCTGTTATTGCAGATACTGATGGAATGCCTCAAGGTTAAAAAGGAGAATAAGATAATGAAAAAATCATTTAACATAGACAGCATAAAAGATGTATCTAAATTTAAGAAAAAATTTGATGTACACACACAAATACGAATTGTCGGCAATCAAGTTGTTGTTGGCCGCAGCGAAGTTGAAAAAGAGAGACTTGATGTGGCAAACGGTGCCAAGTTCTTAGCTAAAAATAAATCAATTGCTCCGGGTGTCGTTGAAGCCCAATCCCCCCGAGGTCGGAAGGATTCGGTGTTGGATTTATCAGAAGCCCTTTTAGAAGCCGTTGGTTGTACGATAGGAGAGAGAAAGCAGACCTTTTCCTTTTTGGATGAGCAAAAATTGGAAACAGGAAATCCGAATATAGTGGATGCAGAGAGAGCAAAAAAATTAAAAAACAAGCAGAAAGATGTTAAAGGCACACACCCAAATTCGGCTGATCCCTTTTATGATTTAGACGAAGACATTCCAAGAAGAATTAAACTACAGGACAAGAACCTCAAAAAAGCAGAAAATGCTGATGCGATAATTAATTTAGCAGCAGCCATATCAAGGGCAAATTTAGGTAAAAGCGGCCCAACACTAAAATATTTTATGAAGTGATATTTATTAAGGAATAGGAGAAGAAAAATGGCAGGTACAGAAGGAGGACATTGGACTGATTTGTTTATTCTCGAACCGCACCAGGATAGAAACGACCGCGAGTACTTTCGCAAAGAATGCGACTCGGGGCTCCATAAGAAATGGTATTTTCCATACGACATTTCCAAGTTGGACGGCAACAGGATCGCCATTGGCTGGATGCGCGCGTCCGCCGAAGATGATTTTGAAGACGAAACTGGTTTCCGCGTATACAAGGCACCACTGCCGGAAATCGAAAAGCTCACCAACGACGACCTTGAAAAATTCTTTGATATCCACATATCTCATCACGATGAAGAGAGAAACAAAGTAAAGTTCATCGGCCAGACAGAAGGGAACAATAACAAAAAATGCGCCTTTGAAGATTCCGTGTTGGTTGCTAAGTCCGGACAAGCAGATCTCGAAGCCTTGGCAGAACAAGCAGCAACGGGTACAGGAACACAGGCGCAACGAGCCGAACAATTAAAAACCCCGCATTCCACTCTCTATATAGCATCAGTAAGCAAAGGTGTTCAGCGTGATGATACCGGCTTGGTAAAGGCAGATTCCTTTAAATTAAATTGGAATAATTTGGAGACCAAAGCAGAGTGGAAAACGGGTGTCAGAACAAAATTTAGTGAAATACAAGACGGAGAAGTGCCTGGCACAATTGCTCTTATGAAAGAGGAAATTTACATACCCGAACTTGGAGAGCCGTCCATTGAAGGGCTCCTGGGGGAAGTGATTGGAAAGAAAAAATATAATCAATATTACGATTTGAATACCGGAAAGAACCAGAATTCTCCAACCTTGAGAGGAGCCCTTTCCGAAATAGACACAGATGAGCACAAGTTCGGATCCAACGTAACTTATGGAAAAGTCGAACGTAAAGCACTTAAGGACAAATATAAAAGATTCGAAGGCGATTATTCCACTGGAATGGATTTGGCTATTGATAGGGTTGTAAGACAGGCAGCTAAAGATTCAAAAGTAAAAAGTAGATATAATTTTAAGAGAGTTGACACAAATGAGAGATTTAAGAAAAAAGAGCTTTCTTTCTTTGCGGGAGAGGGACAAGTGAAAGAGACTGTAGAAATTTCAACAACAGCACAGGGAGGAGGACTTTCAGAAGAATCTTCGGCTCCCACGGGGGTTAGTCCCTCTTCCTTCGAAATGGCGCCCATAGGGACACCGGGAATACTCTACTAATGGCTTATGATCCTAAAGATACAAAAGTTTGCAAATTAATTGATTTGAATTTGTTCGAGGGCTCTAGTGACACATTTAGGGCAGCAGTTGGTGGTTATTGGTATGTGAGAGAACAAGATGGCGTGAATCTTGGCATAGAATTCAAAGAATATAAAAGCGATGAGCCCTTGTTCCCTTATTTTACTAAGATAGAATCAAATCCCGAAATGAAAACAACTGTATCTAATGATGTTATTGTCCCGAATAAAAGGTTTCCGGTGCGGGTTTTGGGGAGCGCAGAGACAGTATCGAGCGATTTATATTGGAAAACTCTATTTTTAGGCGGGGAGTACGGAGGGGAGATAATAGATGCCATTTATAATGACAATCTCTATGGGTATAATTATTTTGAATCTCGCTTGCCATATCCAAAAATAGACGCATGCGTCATTCAATCTGGCAGCGCGATAACAGATCAGATTGAAATATCATCCGATTATAGTAATTATCTACGTGGTTATGAGGGCCATGTTGACACGTTAGATTCAGAGTTATTAATTCCTAATTTTTATATTATAAGCGATTTACAATCTTATAAAGTTGCCGCGAACTCTGAGACGGGCGATATCGAAGTCCAAACTCAGGACTCGCAAGATGCAGTCGGCGCCGACTGTGACTCGGGAACCCCATGCGCTGGCAATGCGAAATGCGTCGATAACAAATGTCAAGCGCTAACGGTTCCTTATGATAAAGACATTATCAATTTTGTTACCCGAGAAGGCGAATACACAGATGTTGATAGTTTGTTAAGTTACGATTTTGTGGAATATCCCGCTAAAGTATGGGACGAGAAACTTAAAACCGAATCCAATAGAGCATATACATTTTTATCAACAGAATATCTGCCAAATTCTTTTATTTATAGTTCCCTGTCTGCCTCTACGCAAGATGCAATCAAAAATAAATTACAAAATATTATTTTGGATGACGCTGCCTTAAATAAGCTTTATAACAACGATCAGATATCAGAGCATATAGACAAATTTCCTTTCTGCACCAAAATCAATTTTCCACTTGATAATTCTGATGAGGATACTCCGATAGCAGATTCCATTACAGAAAACGAACACACAACAAAATTCCTTAAAACGTTGAAAGAGGTTTTTAGTGGAGAATTGCAAACCGTATCTCCAATCGAAACAACAGCCGTGATGAATACGGAGTATCTTTCTAGCGCAGAAGACGATTCCAGGGATTATGATACAACAACAAACAATAATACAAATTTTAGAACTGCTGATTTTGTTGAAATGCTGGCATATAGTTATAATAATTACATTTCTGTAACTGATAATTGTTATTATGTGGGAAATAAAGACATTTATAGAGATTGTGTGTTTGATTCTAATGGGGCATACCGATATTTGAATTCGGTAAGTTCTGTGGGCGCGATGAACGACGTTATCAATTATATGAGCAATGAAGCTAATTTTGACATTAGTAGTTTAGGAGACCTTCTTTATCAACAAGAAAACCCGTGCCATAGCGAAACGTTGGCATATAGAATACAAAAAGTTGGTGGCGCCCCCACCGGTGATGCTCATACACAAAATACCCTTCAAAATTATTGGGTTTTCAATTCAAAAGAATTAGAAGAGTTTGATTTTGCCGACACTCAAGTAAAATATGGCAAAGATTACACATACCATGTATATAAATATATTGCTGTTGTTGGTGCAAAATATAGATTTTCTGATTTGAGATTGACAAAGGCAATAAGTACCGATAATACAGTCGACAATCCTCTCGCCCCGGATGGCGTCAGTTACGGCCTAGAATTTTATGATCCAAAGACCGACGAAAAAGCTTCTAAATTGTTCTCTTCTGAAGTGACAATTCAAAGTGATTTTGCAACGTTGGTTCAAGAGAGATCTCCCGCCCCCTATCTTGCAGACTTTTATTTAAATTATGAACCCCGTGTGACGATCTATGAGGTGCCCATGTATTCTAAAACTTTGGCAGTCACAGATAACCCGCCCAACAGAACAAACGTGTTTCCATATCAACATATGGATGACTCACAGAAAATTGGATTTGGTTTGTATTATGGCGCATTCGGTGATAAGGTGTTTCCAAAAACAATCTCAGCCACAGAAGAGAAATATAAGCAAGATTATATGAGAGCCAAAGATCTTTTAAGCAACAGTATTCTTCCACCTCAACTTGAATCCATATCTAGACCGAAGTTCATGGAGATTTATAGAATAAAGAAGAAGCCGACTGCATATTCAAGTTTTGAAGAGGCGCTGATTGCTACACTCGATTTGGCGGTTCAAGATTCAGAAGAAACATACACAGTTGATTTTTTTGATGATAGAATACAGACAAATCAAAAGTATTATTATTTATTTAGAACTTTGAACGAGCACGGTGATCCTGGGCATCTTTCTGAAATCTATGAAACCGAACTAGTTAATGATGGCGGTTATCTGTACGCCGTTTTCAACACAATGGGTGAGGAAGATCTTGAAGAAAATATCTACACAGAATCATCAAAGAATTTTAAAAAAATAATTCAGCTATTACCCAATATCGCGCAGACGCAATTTGACACTACTGACGTTAATTTTGATAAGAGAGCGGAGACACAGATTGGAAAAGTAAAGGTTGGCACCGCCGACAGTTTAATTTGGGACAAGACGTTTAAAATTCGCTTAACATCAAAGAAAACAGGAAAGAAAATTGATTTGAACATTACTTACAAATTGAATTAGTGTTTAATAAAAATGATAACTATTTACGTAAAGAGAGGAAAATAAATGGGCTTTTTAGATAATTCTGGTGACATTATTTTGGACGCTGTTTTGACAGACGTTGGCCGAAAGAGAATGGCACAAGGTAATTTTAAAATTACTAAGTTTGCTATAGGTGACGACGAGATAGATTATGGTCTTTATAATAAGGCTCATGCATCCGGCTCGGCTTATTATGATTTACAAATTTTGCAGACACCCGTTATGGAGGCGTTCACACAAACAAATGCCGGAATCAATTACGGATTGCTAACAGTTACGGCAACTGATTTACTTTATTTGCCCGTCTTAGACATAAACGACAAGGGGCTTAACAATACTGTTGTGCCAAATGCAACTTATGGGAAAGATCTTTACTATATTGCAGACCCGACCGCCGATACCCCAACGAATTTGACAACAGATTTGGGGGAAACCAAGTATTATGCTATTTCTAATGCAACCACCGGACCTGCGATTTTGATAGAAGCCGGCTTGAACACAACAGATCTAAAAGGAACTGCTGCCAATAGAACAACATATTTGCTCAATTCTAATTTGGTTGATAACTACTTTTATGTTTATTATGACAATCGATTTATTAGTACGATTTTAGGACCGGGACAGGGCACAGTTTTCAACAATACCACCGAGGGCGATGGCACTGCTAAGTTGGAACATCCCTTGATTCGCGCCGCACCCATTAGCACAGATATGCAACTTGAAAATTATAGCGCTGCTCGAATCGCGGGCCCCGTTAATGGTGTTTTATACAACGCTTCGGATGCCACAGCAGACACCGCAACATCAGTGATTACTGGACCTCGTTCAAGTTTCACGGTGCTGAATGTTTCGATTAATCCGAATTTGGCAACAGAGTACTCAAAATACGGTACCACAGATTCTCAGGTCTTTTCTGCGGGAGGTAGCACAAAAAGATATGATTATCTAGATACCATATTATATGTGCAAGGTGCTCGAACAGGAATTCAAATCCAGGTGCCACTAAGAATTATTAAGTATAAGTCCGCATCATAAATAAAAAATTTGGAGATTTTAAATGGCAGTCATTAATTACGAACCCCTAGGCGCAAGAGACAGAACTACGACAACAACATCGTTGTACGAGTCAATACCGCTAACTGGATCAATTATAAGTGGTACGTATGGCGGCGATGCCGTCACCCTCGGAAGCGAACCTAATATCAAAAACTATACACATGGACAATTTCAGAGTGTATATGATTACCCATATCTGAGTTCGTCTGCGAACCATATTTTTGATATCACGATGGGCTACAACGCCAGTTCACCTTTGTCAGCAAGCGCCGGAGGAACACCCGCACAGGAAGCAAAGAAGGTTAATATGTATAATCAGATTTCTCAGGTGTTGCTTGGTTATACTAGTTCTGCCAATACCACTAGAGATTTTGAATTGGACTTGACCCTGGATCAGACAGGCTCCATGAAGGAGTGTTTTTTCCTTAATCTCTCTCGACTTATTTATAAGGATCAAATTAAAAAAGGCTCATTTAGTATTACATTGGGCACAGCTTCTTGGGATAACACAATGCTGTCAACGGCAACTTTAGTAGATGCCAGTGCATCTGCAACAGAAGGCACCGCAAACACCTTGGGCGGTGATTATGGAATTTTATATAATAATGCTAGCGGGTCAGATGGAAATACGGCACAAGGCGTGGTGTTTTACCAGGCGGGCATTGTGGCTTTGAGTACGGCTTCATTTGTGGGACCTAACAATACTGATTTCAATAGTGGTTCAATATTGAGTGGTTCGGGCGCGACGAAACTAACAATAGCGCAGTCTTTTGTAAGCGCATCAATTAGTGGAAATTGCAATGCCGCCCGCCACAGAATTAAAAATATCTCTTTTAACAACACAACCGAAATTAATTCAACAATTTACTTCTGTAGGATTCCCCACAATAAGTACAACTACAGCGCTAATCCGACTTATCTTTCCTCAAGTCAGATTGTTGTAAAGAACATTGCTTCAGATACTCCGGTTTCCTACATTACGACAATTGGTCTTTACAGTTCCAACAATGAACTGTTGGCGACCGCCAAGCTCTCAGAGCCGCTAAGGAAGGATCCAAATAACGAGATTACATTGCGCGTTAGATTAGATTACTAAAAAATGTCTCTAAAGAAGTTCGGACCAGATGATGTTATTCTGAACACGATAAAAGCTCACCCTAGTTGTGAGTTTTTCGTTTTTGATGGAAAAATATACTACAATAATGTTGCAGTGCATTCTGGTGCATTTAGTAGTAATGTATTAAATGTTCCTTCCGGCCACATTAGCTTATATGAATATAATATTGATAGAGCAAGTGGTACAAATAATTTTATTTATCCATTTACCGTAAAAGGCACAAATAGAACAACATTTAAAAGTATTACGACCAAGGAATATAATCTGAACTATGACCTGGGCGATCAGATAACTGGCAGCTATCCAATGTCTGCTTCGATCACGCGAGAGTTTATGAGTGGCGCAGCAGGCGTCACAACAGTATCACGAGGGATTGGCAGCATCAACCCCGGATCCGGCGCCGACACTCGGCTCATGTATTTTGACGTGCCCAAATACCGTCACTTTTATGCCCTTAAAAATAGATTAAATTTTTATGGTATGAGAAGCCAACACTATAAAGTGTCTTCATCCTTTGGAGATAAGGCCCTCCAACCAATTAATTTAATTTCGATTCCTTCGATATTTTATGGTTCCCAAATGAAGGCGGGATCCCTATCTCTTAAGTGGTATTATACTGGTTCCTTGATTGGGGAACTGCAAGATACAAAACAAAACGGCGAATTGATAGAAGTTTCTGGATCTAACGTTGGATCCGTGGCGGGCGTTGTTTTATATGACGAGGGGTTCATTTTGCTAACGGGCTCGTGGGCACTCAATTCAGAAAGTATTCGGATGATTTCTGGTAGTACCGCCGCCGAATCACCACAATGGCTTTATTTTGGCGCCGGAGCCAATGACGATGTTAATCAGACGACAGTAGGGAACATCACTTTAACTTCAGCCTCCTTTGATCTTTCTTTTAAGGGCACAACCGAAACACAGGTTGTGACAATGTTTGCACACGCGCGCCGAGGGGAGGCAAATTATTCAAGCAATCCAACTTTTTTAACTTACGGGCAAAATCAGACACAACTTACTTCTTCTCAGGTATATGAAGAGAACTCGTCGCGAACAATTAAAAATACAGTTAGTTCAAGTTACACTGATTACAGCGCCTCGTTCAAGCGCCAGGTGTATGTGTCACGGGTGGCAATTTATGACGATAATAAAAACCTACTTGGGGTCGCCACGCTTTCCAATCCTGTTCTTAAAAAAGAAGATGAAGATTTAGCCTTTAAAATTCGTTTAGATATATGATATAATGAACCATGGTTCTTGGAATTGACATATCCACCAGCATAACTGGTTTCGCAGTTCTCGATAAAGACGGGGAACTTGTCTATTCTGATTCAATTGACCTTCGAAAGTATAAAAGCATATTCAAAAAAACAATCGAGATAAAAGAAAAGATACTTGACATTTTTGAAGAGTTTGTGTTAGATTCATTGGGCGATACCATCGAC
>Ga0080013_1000512_pt1 | contig 38360 bp, 32 predicted proteins | sample ETNvirenome_6_85_FD_69236 | JGI IMG/M metagenome (GOLD analysis project Ga0080013, IMG submission 69236) | Marine viral communities from the Pacific Ocean - ETNP_6_85 (SPADES assembly) (version 2) | ecosystem: Environmental > Aquatic > Marine > Oceanic | place: Pacific Ocean | collected 2013-06-19 | reverse complement strand
CCGCGTCTGGAGAGCATTACGGAATCTTATGACCGTATAACCAAGCGGAGACAGGGCGCGCGGCTCGCGGAAAAGCGGGAACTAGAGCTGGATGAGTCTATCAAGAAATTGAAAGCCGCGAATGCAGTCGCCGCGGCCCAGCCTGATGCGTCCCTTATAATCGGCAAACGGTACGGGCAGGTTAAGGACCGAATAGAAACCCTTGGGTATCTCCGGGGGGATGATGGGGAACTATTTAAAGACCCCGTGATGGAAAAAGACCCCGTCTCAGGCGAGCTTGTTCCGACAGGGGATTTTACTTACCTCCCCGCCTCTGTGGCGCAGATGAGGGAAAATCTCAGGGTGGCAAACTCCTTGGTTGATAGTTTTGATCTAACGAACGCCGTCGCGGCCCATGAGAACGCAACGGCGGTGAGTACCAGTTTTAGAGCACTCCTTCAGAGAGGGAAGGATCGGGTTAATTCCGCGCGTACGGAGCGCGACAGGGTTACTACGTTACGTAAGGACATGGATGAGGTGCGTAGGTACCACAAGGTGGGTCCTGAAGGGGCCTCTGGGCTATCCGCTTCGACTGAAAAATACGACGCGGCCATTTCAGTTTTTGAGAATACTGGCGACGTACCTGCTTTTGAAAAGGTCATAAACGTGGGCAAAGCCGACCTGAAACAGGCCCGAGGACGCGTCCAGAAACGTATAGAACGAATTGATAAACTCTCTGACACCGTTCTTAACAAACGGAAGTTTGTCAGAACAGATCCTAAAGCAGAAACAACTCAAGCATTAGGCTCGGTGTTCATGCGCTCAGCCCACGACGACATTTTTGTCAGGGGTGTGTACAGGGATTACCTACGTTTATTGGAGCCGCCGGTACGGGGAGAAGATGAAAAGGAAGCCGCGTTCAAAACGCGATCCGATGAGTTCTATGAGGAGTACGTAGGAAAAACGAAAGAGGAAGCCGAAGAGAAATTGCGAGTTGGGCAGGATACGCTGGCAGATCTTGCCAAGAATGAGGGAGCTGCATCGGACTTCGATAACTTTGCCAACGAGCTATACAAAAGAATAGTTGATCTCCTGTCACGGGAGAAGTTCGTGGCCGAAGAGAAAGCCTTGGAATTAGGTCTCCCCGCCCCCGCTGACCGGGGGACGGGTTTGTCCCCCGATGTTCAACGAGCACTAGAAAATAAATTCGCAGCACCCGAACCCGAATAAATTCTAACCACATAGTTAAGCATGGCGTCGACTCAGCTTGATAACGAACAACTAGATTGGCCTTCATACGAAGATTGGAAGGCTGATAACCCTACAAATCACAGGGGGCAATCCATTCGGGGTGCCGATGAGGCGATTCTACGGATCGCCTATATCGCTTTTGTAGAAAACAAGACCTCCAACGCGTCTTCCGAATTGCGCGCGCAGATTAAAGAAGAGGCGGGGAAGCTTATTGTTACCGCACCGGGGATTGAGAGCGCAGAGGATTACAACAAGCTTTATGAGCGGTACGTTTCCATCCCCACGGAAGAAAAAGTTCGCCGCGTTTGGGGTGGCGGGTCTCAATTCGGCATACACAACACGGGCTATACCATTCCCAAGCACGTGTGGAAAGACCCGTTCACCGGGGAGGTCCATCATCCTTACACCCGCCCTGAACGAACCGTAGGGGGGGACTTAGTTGGTGGGGGCCACTATATTGAAGGCCAAGATACGTTTGACCAACTTAAGGCGCAGGGGTTCAACCCCGAAAAATTTTTCAATATCTCTGACAAGATCCGCACGATTGAGGCGGAAGTCGAGGCGACGATAACGGAAGATGAGCGGCTACGGAGTCAATCCCGAGTTATTCCGGGGGGCCACACAGGGCCGGGTGGCACGGAGCCACTTTCCAGAGCGTCCCTGTACGACCAGACACGCCAGTCGGTTGGACTGTCCGAGGAAGAAAGGGTTTACCATGACCAGTATGCGTGGATGGTCGACCAGTACGCCGAGGATGTTTGGCCCGAGTACAAGCGAGATACTCAGGCGGAAACTGGGGCCGCGGTAATTGATATCCCGTTTTTGGACCCCAGCACCAATGAGTTAGGGATCAAGCTTATCCCTATGGACGGCATCCCCGAAGACCAGCGCGCAGAGGGGGTTGATAAGGGTATCAGGGAGGGGATGCTGGACCCGCGTCTTAGGGAACGGGCGCTGGCTTTACTTAATGATGTGAACAATGAGGGGCTGGATGAGGAATGGCACAACATTCCGACCGCGTCCAAGATGAATTATGCCGAAGCCAGTCAGAGAATAGCTGTTTTGCTCGGCAGTCCCGAAGGCGTTGCATTCTCTGACTTCAAAAAGCTTTTTGGGGCTCTTGTCGATGAGGTTTCACTTTCCCACACAAAATCTGGTGGGAGTAGAGCCCCTCTCTCGTTCTTCCGGGTCTACTCGGGAGAGGCCGAAGCGCGCGCGCAGGGGCGCGTTCAGCCCCAGACTGAATATGTTGAGAACGAGGAGGGCGAACTCGTTCGACAGGATTATACTTACCTGTTGAGGGAATTCAGGGAAGCCTACAGTCACCAGAAATACCGATCCCACCCATCGCCTGAGCTTCGCCAAGAAGCCAACCTCTCGTCGTCAGCTGACCACCTCAGTGACGAAGCGGTCCTGAGGGCGCTGCAGAGCACGGCTTACAGGACAGCTGTTGGGAACATGATTATGCCTTTCCATGAGGGTGGGCGGAAGTTGTGGGAGATTTTTGCAACGGAGCTTCCTGCGGAACAGCGTTTAGCGGACAACGTGTACACAAGTTTTCTTGGGGAAAAACTTATTCATCCAAAGATGCTTGTGGCGAAGAAGGATTTCACGAGCTTGAAGGAAAACGCGGAAGCCTTAGGACTTACTGAAGATAATCTGGAACTGCAGCGGCTGACGTACCTCGATAGAAATTTTAATTCAATCGTCGACACAATTTATAATTCGACGGCAGATATACGTAGCTCATGGATTACTCATATAGGTAAAGCTACGTCTACAAAAGGGGATGAAGCCAAGAAAGCAGCCGCGGGCAGGGTTGATGTAGAACTCCTAGCCGAATGGCTGGACACCGAATCTGGAAAAAATTTAGTAAACAGACTAGGTCGCTCGGCCCTTCAGGGAGGGGGCGATTTAGCGGGCGTTGCCCTCATGGGGACAGGAATGGCAGTAAACTCCGCGACCGGATGGGTGGGGGACGCGCTTAACTTTTGGACGAGCAAGGGAAGCGGGCTTGATCGTGCAGATATATCTGACCCGGTGGGCGAAGCTGACGCCAAGGGGTTGGAGAAGTTCGGTAAACAGATGTTGATTACCAGTGCGGAGGAGCGACAAGCTGATCGTGCGCTCGCATCCATGTTTGGGCGGAAGCATTCCTTTGTTGGGACGGGGGCGACGATGTTTGTACCGCTTGCCGTAGACCTCTCTGCTTCTTACGCACTTGCATTACCTTCCGGTGGGGCCTTATCGGCAGCATACCTGTCTACGGCACTCTCCAAGTATGGGTTGAAGGCCACCATGAAACAGCACGTACATGGCATGGTGGGCAAGGGCCTCAGGGAAATTCTCAAGGACGGTCCGGGGGATACTCTGCAGATGTCCTTTGAGAAGGCTTACGCCAAAGGATATATCAAAACACTACCTTCCGTTAAGGCCCTTGGTACGGACGTCAGTAAACTTATGCCCGTAGCTCCCCGAGGTTATTTAGGGAGCAGTGCCATGAGGGTTACCGAAGGTAAATATGCCGGTAAGCTTTTACCGAAGCGGTTCGTAGATGCCGTAGCGGGTGGGGGTTCTACTAAGGCTCTGCAGAAGGCGCTCCCCCCGCATATGCGCGCGGAAGCCGCGACTGATGCGCTAGGAGCCATAAGTAAGTCCCTGAAGGCCGCGCAGTATCCCGCTATGGCGGCACCAGCTTTCCATAGATCTGCGGCCCATACTTATGGGGATATTCATCTGGCCCTTCAAGGGGCTACTCACCCTGACGGCAAGCCCCTGACCCCTGACGAGATCCACGACCGCTCCTTTGGTGGTGCTGTCATGGGCGGGCTGTTCACGGTAGCTACCGTTATTGGTCTGCATGGAATCGGGAGGGGCGGTCTTGAAGACTGGGTAACGGGTGGCGCTACGGTTAAACAGTCACGGGTGGCGCTCGCGAAGCTGCGGGGAAAAGATTTTGTCAACGACCGTGAGTTTACAGACTTCGTAGCAAAGGAAATAATAGGCAAGGGCTGGAAGAAACTAACGGGCACGTTCCAAGGGCCTGTTGCAAAAGGTATAAAGTATGAGGCAACGCAGGAAGGGTTCGACGCTTTACTCAATACTTACGCCCGTTCTATGGCTAAGGAGCTTACGTCGGCGTCTGACTGGGACCGCCCATTCTGGGGCCGTGGGAGCCGTATGCAAGAAGGGTTAATGGGCCTAATTTATGGGGGCCTTCTTGGGGGTGCAGCGCCCGCTGGAGCCAAGGGAGTCCAAGCTCTGCTAGATATTAGAAAGCCTGAGGCGCAAAGAATACAAGACCAGCTGCGTGTCGACAGACAGGCCATGACTGAGATTAGTAAGACTATTCACAGTCGTATTGTTGCAGATCTTAAAAAGAGTGGGAGCCCCGAGACAGCGGTCACGGTGGAGGATATTTTTAGACAGCTTCATATTGCATCAATGGCTCGCCCCGGACTGCGTGCGAAACAAAAAGCCGAGAAAACTCTGCATGAGGGAGTGCCTACCGAAGATGAAGCGCCTCAAAAAACTTATGACGAGGCGAAGGGGGAAGAGCTTGCCCGGTTGGCCAAGTTGATGGCAACGCCCCTTCCAGAGGGGGCTTCCAAGGCGGAAAAAGAAGCACGTGACACAGAAATAGCCACTATATACACAGAGCAGGGCCTCCTTGAGGAGGCGCGACAAGCGGCGTTGGCCGCTGGCCCTGAGGCCGAGGCAAGGGATTCCGACACGGCCCCAGATCAAGTTAGTAGGGCGCGCAAAAATCTGTCGTGGCTGTCTTCCGACAACCCCCAACCGGATGGGAGTCCCGGCTTTCCGTTGGTTGATGTATTAGGGAAAGATTTTAATCAACTTTTAGAGGACCCTAGTAGCGCGAGTAAGACGGAACGCGATGCCGCTATTGCTATGCTTGAACAAGCGTATGAAGTGGTAAAAGACAACCAAGGCGCTGAAGGCCAGTGGATATATCAAGAAGCACGGGATCATTTAATCGAGCAGATAAAGACGGGGGTCACGGACCAGCAGGCACAAGAGAATTTAGATGCTGCCAGTGAAGAGCGCATTGCAGAAGTACAGGCCGAGATTGAAGGGGACATGGGTGCAGCCCTCGCCTCTGCGGAATCTTCGGGTTCGGGTAATGCCCTTGTTACCCCGTCTGTAAAAGAGCTGATAGTGGAGAACCTGAACGAACAGCTGACAAATTCAAATGAGGAGCTACCACCCGAGGAGCAGAAATCTCCTGCTGAGATAAGGTCAGAAGCGCAAGTTCAGTTGGCTAATATGCTGGGGTCGTTGCGCCGTGACGTCGGAGAGACCGAGGATTTAGCTAAGATTGAAGACCTTGAAGGAGAACTTTCGAGCCGTCTTGAGGATCTCAGGAAAGAATTAGACACCCTGAGAGAATCCGCAGGACGCCCAAGTCGGAGAGCATACAAGGGACGTCAGATAGGTAAGGACTTCTTTGAGGGCGGGGTCCGTAAACATGGAGAAGGGCACCTTGGTGATCTGGATAGATGGATAGCGCAGCGAGAAGAAAAGGTGGATACGGGGACGACGGAAGACCGCGTTGTACGTAGACAAGAGCTATCCCTTCTCCAGATGTTGCGAGGAGTTGTGGGAATGTCCGCGGCGATGAACACCCGTCGCAACCAAATTCTTGGCGATCAGGAACGTCAACGTCTGGTGGATAAGAGGGCTGCGAAGCTAAAGAAAGCTGAGCAGAAAGCACGGGAGAAAGCAGAACGGGATGCCGAGAAGAAAAAGAAGAAGCGGGAAGCCGCTGCGAAGAAAGCCGCGAAGAAGAAAGAAGCTAAAGAGGAGCCCGAACCATCTGATGTGGACCCTGATGTGGACCCTGATGTGGACCCTGATGTGGACCCTGATGTGGACCCTGATGTGGACCCTGATGTGGACCCTGAAGCCACAGTCTCCCTCCAGAGGGAAGCATTTGTCCATGAAATGGGCGCACGTGGTGCGCTCAAGTCTGGTAACGAAAAAGATCACGCGGTAGCCGCTATGGGGCTACCAAGGCTCTTGAATCTAACCCCAGAACAGCGGAGGGAAACGGCCCAAGAAATCTTTGCGAGAGTAACCTCGAAGTTCCCCATCCTGTCTTTTGATGAAGACCTAGGTACTGGGAAAAATAGGGCCGTCCTGAAGGACGACTTGCCTGCGGTATATCTTAAGTACGGTGTAGTTATACCCCCGCACCAAGAAATTACGCACTCTAAACAGGCATTCAATAATTCAACGATATGGCTTATTGAGGACGTTAATGGGGGGATCTTTGATCCGGTGATAGGTGAAACCGACAAGGGCGACCCAATTTATGAAGGGAATCGAACAGGAGAGTTCGTGGTTCTGTTTAACAATGACCCGCGGTCCATGAGAAAAGCTTTCGATGACCTTAATCATGCGGAAGTACCCATTCCTATTGGGTTCCCCGCGGATCAGGTCAACGAGACTTTTCGGGCGGACAACGCCGGTAAAGAACTGGCGGCGGACAAAGGTGTCGTTAAAGATATCTTTTTCCCTATCGGTACCGGTGCAGACGGGGACGCGACAAGTATCATAGGAGTCAAAGACAGGAAGCTTGTGGTGAACCCGGTGGTTCCAACAACCAAGTTTATGCAAAAAGCGGGGTTCCTGATGGAGTTCATCAACCCCGACACGCCATTGGTAGTCAAGTTGGATGAAGCCGACCCTGTTGATGGGGACGCAAAAGTCGCCAGTGCACGTGAGGCAACTATAAAAGAATACCAAAGTCTGTTCGGACAATGGTTTACGAACGCGGTCAACTCCCAGTTGACTCCGTTCAGCGATATCGAGCTGGATAATATAATCCGGCAATCGGACCCCGAAGGGGATACACCCGATTTAGGTTCTATCGCCACGCTTTTTAATATGGGTCTTAAAGCGAGGGCAGACAGGGCCGCTGTTGAGGTTGCACTTATTCAGGCTCTCGCCAATCAAGCACCGGACCTTATGGAAATTCTGGCGGAAGACGGGCGCAATAAGAAAAAGGACAGGAACCTGAGTGCGTCCCAGTTGCGGGCGGCGGCTGATGCCCTGATGTCCGTCCTGAAGAGCGATATAAAGCTGACGGAAGACACCAAGAATGACGCGGCCTTTAAGAAGGCTTTTGGGGCATTCAAGCGGCTCATTGGTGCGGACACACTGACTCTGAAATCAGACAAGGCTACCTTGGCTTTTGTTTTGTCTGAATTTCTCATGGGAACAAGGGCCGCTTCGGAAGCGACGCTTAAAAGGGCTGCTAAGTTCAACCCGGAATTAGACACTGTTGACTGGGTTCTGGGGGAAGTCGCCAAGAAGGTCGTTGCGTCAGCGACGAGCGGAACAAAACCCCGCAATTTTGGCGCAGCCGATCCAGCGTCCAAGGACTCTTCCCGAATTGTACCTAATCTGTATAACGCGAAGCAGGATCTAATGAAGATCCAGAAAGACAGGGCAAAGAGCATCGGTAACAGCAAGATATCAAGAGACCAGTCTAGATCACTCGACGACGGGTCTGATGACCAACTCCAATCTGGAGAAAAAGCCGAACTCGTTGCCTCGGAAGCGTCCGAGGACTTAGAGAAAGCTAGGGCGCGGTTGAGGGAATTGCCCGAAGCCGAACTCGTCATGAGAAGTATGCGGGGGGCGCTCTCCGATATTCTTGGGAAAAATGATAAGGTCAACAAGGCACTGGAAGCTCTGTGGGAGGGGCTTTATGTTGAGGTATTGAATAATACAGAGGGCCTCCCCGTCGCTACAAATGTTGAAGAACGGTTCCATCAGGTTGACCAGATTATAAATGGTGCGCTCAGAGACCCCGATGTACTGGAGGAAGATGCCACGGCGTTCCTTAAACAGATACGCGTGAAGTTCGCGACGGAATTCTTGGAGGCGACGGCAGACTCGGAGCACGGGTTACTGGCCTACGCGGATTTGGTGGCTAACCGGATAGTTCACTTCCAGCCGACACAGTTAAAGGCACTGCAAAAACATTATACCAAGACTCCTGACAGCTTTGGGGGTGTTACCGTGGAGCAGATCATGGAGGTCGTCTATGCCCAGAGAGCGTTGTTGGCCGAGCAGGCCCCATCTTTCTCAGATGCGGTGCATATGGATGTGGTTAGAGAGCGTAATGACGCACAAATTGTTGAGATGGGCCTTGTAGACATGGATATGTCTACGGTTATAGAAGCTCTCAGGAATATGGAGGGGCGGGAAGACGTCTGGGGGGACGACGTTATGAAGAAACTCTCTTCCACTCTCTTCCTAGAGTATGAGGAGTTTCTTAACACGCTCGACTTTAGAATTATCAAAGGTGCCCCGCATTTTGCAGGCAGCTATGATGAAGAGCTAGGGATGATCTTCATCAACCGAAACGGACGTTATGGTGAAGGGGTGAGTTCAGTTCTCCTCCATGAGGTTGGTCATGCGATCTTCAAGAAACTCATGAAGACTCCTGAGGCGGACCTCACACCCACACAACGGGCGGCGCGTAAGGAGATGCGGGTTGTTTATGAGCGCGCGAAGGAACAATGGCTCAAGGCCAAGTCCCGCGGCAAGGCCGATCCCGTGATGGACTACGTATTCGGGACGGGTCGGGAAGTTGTTCGGGCTCGCAGGACCCGTGCTATCGACCCATTGACCGGACTGACGTCGGAACCGAGACTTGCTACGTGGGGGGAAGCCGACATTTTGATGAGCGGGGATGTTATCGAGTCCTCTGCACACTTTGTGTCTGGTGAAATGGCTCTGGATGAAGCGGAGCCAGAGTTCCCTGACGTTATTCTCCCCCGTGCAGCTGGCTTTGAAGAGTTTTACACGGTCTGGATAAGTTCGGCGGGTTTCCAAGCCGCCACCAGAAAAATAGCAGTCCAGAACCGGAGCCTGTTCCGGCGGATGATGGATGGGCTTTTGAAATTGTTCCGTAAATCGCCCGAGGTTTACGCCGAAGCGGCGCAAGCATTAGAGGCGGTGTTCGATTTTACAAACCACCGGAATTCCAAGCAGCTAACCCAGCACTATAAAGACCATCGCCTAGAAATTCAGGAGCAGCTAGATATCTTTATCAAGGACGAGAATGTCTTCAGGAGAAAGTACAACGCTTTGCGCGACACCTTTGGGTTGCTGAGTAGTGTAGGCCCACGAATGCACGATCCGCTGGGGTTTGAAGCGCACCGAGACCCCGAAAGCGGTATAGTCCGGTCGTCTTGGTGGGACAGTTATGAACTGACCCCAGCAGATGATTCCGCGGGGCTGCAGGTAGAAAAAGATCTATATGACAGCTACATAGAACGCGCCCAAACTACCGAAGGAGAACGGCTAACGGCTATTAACGAAGGGACCGAAGAAGAGTTTCTTGATGAGCTTGGAGCAGAGGTGGACTCTAACCTGACTTTAGCTAACAGGGTTATATTTGAGCGGCTCCTCAAGGATGAGGTTTCGCGTCAGGTTCCTTCGGGGATGCGCGTTACTTATACCGAGTCTCATTCAGGATTGTTCGGCGGACCTGCAAGTGACGCCGCCGCTTTTGCGACGTATGCCTATACAGACGAGGGGAGTACCCCCGTTATGGTGTTCGTACTGGATAGGATGTTTGATAATGCGTCAGCGCGGTGGCTCATGCCCGAGATGCAACTCCCGCTAGACCTCACCCAACGGAGAGTGAGAGCACCCAGTTATCTGCACCGCCGCATTGACACTACTGGAACAGTGAAAGGAGAGACGGGCGCGCGGGGTAAACTGGATGCGAAATTGCATAGACGCGATTTGGCTCTTATGTTGCGCGATAATATCGAGGCCGTAGTCTCTGAAGAGCTAATTCATTCTGTAGATCATCTGGTCATTACTGAGGAGGATTACAAAAAGATCGCGGATGAGTTGGGGGACGACGGACTTGTCGAAAGATATATATATTATCGGCAGATGTCCCCTAGATTTGATGTTCCGCTAGCTAGTGGGACTCCCGAAGAGGCCGCTGCCAAACGTAAGGAATTTAGAGATAAATTCAGCGACCCCGATCCCAAGGTCTCGGCGGAAATACGTAGAAGCGCCATTGCTGAAACTCTACGAAACGAAGTACAGAAACGTGTCACAGGGCGGACATCAGAAGCGGCGGGTCTCAACTACCTGAGATATGACCCATCTAGGCCCGCCCTCATGCACCTGACTCGCAGACACCTTACCGGAGTCTTTACCAAGTTGATGACAAGGTTAGGGGATATGGCGGCTCGGGCGCACACAGAGGTACGCAGTAATCCGCTGCTACAGGCAACGGCCCAAAGAGTTCACCTTAATCTAAAAGCTCTTTATGATGAAGATTCTGAGTCTCTGGGCTTTATTCCCTTCGACCCCGCCAATCCGAACGGCGGGTTGAATCAGGCCATGAAATCTTTCGATGCTCTCGGTGCTGTGTACAACGCTACCCACCAGAGCACACCGCTGCCTCTTTTGGGGCGGGTCATTGGCCCAGAACTGGAACAGGATTTCATCCTCGGTTTGGAGCGGGTCCTGAAAAAGGACGACGAAACAGGTCAGATCTTTATTGGGGCTCATAAGAACCCACTACCGAAGAGTGGTCTCATATCGGAAGAGCGGTTCAAGAAAATGTTGGGTAGGAGGGGCGTGACTCTTGCGGTCTGGGAGGCAATGAAGATTGCTTACCCAGAGCTGGTTGTAGATCCGACCTTCACTAAGGGTCTTGGTGGACCCCGTAAATTGGCCTTTGATAAAGACGGAGGAGTGTTTGAAGTAACGAGGGGGGATGACCGGACATCATCCCGATTGCCTGATGAGTTAACAATGACGAGGACTGAAGATCAATTTAAGGATCTAGTAGCCCGTATTGTGTCCGAGACAGAGAATAAAGCCCGCCGCAATATGGACTTCACGGACCCCGTGGTCGACGTTCCTATGTTGGTGGATATCTTGGAATCGCAGGACGCAAATACCCGCACAGTAGACCCGATCACAGGCGAGTATACGCCATTTATCACCATAGATCATGTCGGGGTAGAAGGATCTGAGATTGACGAAACGACGAAACAACTGCGTCAGGAACAGGGAGACTTAAGACATCGGGCCGAAACTACACTGGCTTCGGTCCCCCACCGCGCTCCCCAAACCCCATCGGAGGTAATTGAAGAATCTGTCGAATTGGATGAGGGAGACTGGACCAAGACGTATGGTGCTACTGACGAAATTGCGCGGCCAGAGCTTATAAAGGAGCTGCGTGAGTATTGGGTCGGGGCCGAACTCGGCCCACAGCCCGAAGGCCTAGGGGCGGCAGATGAGGCAAAATTGGGGGAGGTCGCAGATGCAATCTTACGTATGCGGGCTATCAACTCGATTCTTGAGCAGTCTGCACAAGCGGGCGAGTCGAGCGAGTCGAGCGAGACTAATTTCGCGGAGCGATACGGGCAAGTAGCTCCAGACAAGTATGAGCAGTTTGACCCTCAGACAGGTCTCGGCAACACGGCGGTAATAGTACGGGTAAAAGGAATCGACGCCCCATCCCACACGGATAAGTCAGACACCCTTGTATGGGTGCGTGGTAAGTTTATTGAGGGTGACGACGGTAAAATCATTTACCGGGTCGATGAGATCCAGAGTGACGCAGCCCAAAGGGATAAGAAAAATAAGCCTACCTTCAAGTGGCGAGAAGGATTGTTAATTGCGCCTGACTTATATGTATATAGCGATTCGCGGGTCAGGGGCGAGGGAGTCCCCGTCAGTGTCACCACTCACCGCGATAACCAACTCCGTGTCGACGAAGCGCAGGATCTTGTCGAGAGCCTGCAGGCCGGATCACGGACATATAGAAAGGCGTTATCTGCCGAAATAGAAGCGCGCGTAGGTCGTTATGGGTACACCCCCTACACTGCAAAGATGCACCGGGATATTATGGATGCTGTGGGCCACCCCCTCTACCCACACGCATCCACTATCGGGCTACGTGCTGCCATTACTCATGCTCTGCAGCATGGGGCGGATTCAATTTTCATGCCCGACGGCGGCACGGCGATGTTGACTGAGGGGCACCACCTGATTGCGAAGAATGAATACGGCAATAAGGTAGATGAGATCCCTGAGATACGGGGTAAACATGAATTCCAGTCGAATGTCAACCCCCTCATACAACCATCACACGACCCACAAGGAGAACCAATAAGAACCAAAGAACTCGTCTTCACGGGGAGGGTAGGTTGGGACCGAGCTGTAGTGGACAACGCGCGCTTTGCCCCCCGTCTTGAAGTTCTGAAGATACCACATGATGGAGAGGAAAGATGGGACTCGATGGTTCGGGAGGCGGTCTTGAGAGACCACGCTGCGAAGGTCAACCGTCTGCAGGGCCGTGACACCGGAGGACTGGAAACAGGCCTTCCTATCGGAGCGTCGGTAGCTGGTGATCCTGCGATGAAGTTTGAGGTAATGGTCGGGGACACTATGGTTAAATATTCATCCATGACTGTTCCGGTTAGTCCTGACGCCGCCTTGCGTCTGTCCCCCGAAAACCAAGCTATCGCGGAGGAGGGCCTCCAAACGAGAAAAGTCATCAAAACAGAGAAGGGTATGCGTCTTGCGTATGACAACACCCTGCCTAACGGTATGGCTAAGCTAACGGGGGACTCCGGTAAAACTGTGGACTTAGGTCAGCATAAGTTCGCCACCAAACGAATGCACGGTCAGCGTTTGGCTGATGATGACGGTACTCTTCAAACCGCAATATTAAATCCTGATGGGACTCCCCACTCAGGTACAACGGGTGAACTCTACAGCCTTAAAGGTGCCAAGGACAAGGCTGAGGAAGCTGGTGGCATCCCCCTTGTCGGGCGCAATATAAATTTCAGTGCAACACTCCGTCCTAAAAAACGAAAGCTTTCACCAGAAGCGCAACGGCGGGAGGTAGAAGCTGGGCTGCGCCAAAAGAGGGTGAATTCTATTGTGGTGGGCCACATGTATGATGCTAAGACTGGGAAGTTTCTTCACTACGACGACATAGAAGGAAGATGGGGGCTCAAGTACCCCAGACAATGGGCGGCTAGACTGCACCGTGGTAAACAGGACCCACGGGTGATGCGGTTCATCAAGGATTACGAGCGGTGGTCTGAAGCAGCCCAGTCCGAGCTGAAATCTGACATGGCGAAGATGACAAGGCTCCTTGAGCAGGCTTATGGTAAAGAGCCCCCGCTTGAAGTTGTCTCTGCGCTTAACCTAGCCGCAGGTACAACTGCGAGTTTGGATATAGATAAAGCAACAAAGAGGACCATCAAGGCTAATTACCACCGCCTTGTAAAACAAGTACGGGCTAAAGTCCGTGCCGGTAAACTCCCACTGGACCATATCAGCCCCGCCGCCTTAGCGAGTATGGAGGAGCGGCTGGTGAAACAAGTTACCGAACGCCTGCGGATTCAGAAAGTTGCGGAGTTCAAGGTAAAGCAGAAAGACGCAAGGGAGTTCTTGGAGCAGGACACCGAACTGGGGCCACAGATCGTGGGGTCGATCATGGCTACCCGAGCCACCATCGACAGTCTCAGTAAGCTTATCTCCAAGCAGTACCGGTTGTCAGACCTTAAGGGCGGTAAGATTGATCTTATCTTCGACCGCATGATGGGCGTGTACCTTACGAGAGCATACCGTATTTACAACGACCTCGCATATCTCAGGGAGGTCATGAAGCCGGGGGGTAAATTCCAATCCCGCCGGGATGCCGCCATGCCCTACTTTGAACAGGAACAGGTCCGCGTCTGGAAGGATAGTTACAAGAAGGATGGGAGGGCGTTGATCGAAAGTCTGGATGCGGGGGCCACTTTGGACCCCGAGTTAGAGGCCGAGGCCAAGAGACTCAAGAACTTGTCTACGAAAGAGTTTAATGAAGACGCCACCAGCAGAGCAGAGCATCATGTTGAAACGGAGAATCTGGCCGAAGGGGCCTTGAATACTTTCCTCAGTCATCTTGAGGAAGAGGCTCTAGGGCGACCGACAATGACCCCCGATGAAATGAAGGAAAATATGGGGGAAGGAGTCTATAACATTTCGCGTGTTCAGGTCGACAACCTCAGGACCAAGGGCGATATCGACGAAGGGGTTCGCTATCTCTTGGGACAATTTGGTCTTGAACGGACAGAGGACGGTTCCTTTGCGGAATATGGGCTCACCAGTCTGTATAATACGGTAGCCATGATGACACGTATGGCTGAGTCCATGACTTTTCTCAACGACCTCAAGAGAATAGGGGGAGTTAAAGACGGCGATCTGGAAAATGCTTTTGTTTATACCTATGAGGAGGCCAAACAAGCGGGTCTCCTTGAGACGGGTGCGCGCCCGTATGTGAATGTGAAGACCGGGAAGGTGCTGCGCCCAGTTTCACAAGAAGAAGAGGGCGAGGGGTTGCCGGGGGTGTTTGACCCGTCCTTTGATATGTATATTCCTCAAGATCTCAATACGTCTTTGAAGAAGTACAGGATGACCACACGGGGCAACGCCGCCACATTCGTGTCAGATTGGGCCGAGACCCGCGACAGTAAAACTTTAGAACTCCTAGCGTATGCGGCGCAGGGGTATCTCAAGATGAACTCCATGTTCATGTTTTCCAAAACGATTGCCAATCCCCCTGCTTACCAATTCCGTAACTTCCTCACGATGTTGACGTCCTACACTACCTTCGTCCAGACTAGTCCGGTAGAGCTTGCGAAGTCCTTCGTCAAGATATTCGGGCAGTCAAGAGTAGCCGGTCGGGGGGAGAGTAAGGCAAAGGCACTTCTCTTTGGGAGAAACCCACGCTTTAAAACTGATCAACAGGTTCTCTGGCAGATGCTGGGGATAGACCAAGGCACGCTGGACTTGGGACTATTGCAGCAGATGGCTGCAAATAATAGGAGAGATCCTTTTGGGTTGTTCTTTGATGGGCTCGATGAGGTCATGAATCTCCCGGTCAAGGATATGACCGACGAGGAATTGGTTAAGCTCGGTATTCTGGAGAAGAGTGTAAAGGGGGCTAAGACAGTCTATAAAGGAACGGTCAAGGTAATTGATAAGTACGTACCGGGGCCTGTGTTGCGGCGTCTCACCAGTTTCACTGTAGGTATCGACACGATAGGTAAACTCGCCATGTTTGAGACGGAGCTTAAAGTCCTGAAAAAGGCCCGTAAATATGATGAAGACAATGGGGTGGATACTGGATTCCTCAACATGACAGATGAGGAGATGGAACATGAAGCCGCTTACAAGACACGCGCAATGTCTCCTGTGTATTCCGAAGCCCCCTTGATATTCAAACAGGTGCGTAAGTGGAACCCATTCTTAATGGAACCCTTCGTGTCCTTCTTCTTGGATCAATTCAGGATTTTCCATAATCAGGTGCGGGGGATTCCAAAAGAAGAAATAGCGAGCGACAACCCGATCATCCAGAGTCGTGGACAACAGCGGCAGGGCTTGGCTCTCACACTCCACACAAGTCTCTCAGCAGTATTGCCTGCAGCTTCTGCATTGTTATTGGGGATTAACCCCACGGATGACGAGGAAGAACTTCTTGAAAGCGCAGCTCCTGCATGGGGAAAGACCCATCGTTACATCTACTTGCCGGGGTATATCCTGAACAAGATACCAATGTTCGGGGATAAGTTTGATCCAGATAAGCCGTACGCACTCGACCTCACATATATCAACGCCATGTCTCCCGTCTTTGATGGGGGAACTTCTGCGGTTATGGAGTTGCTGCGCTTTACTGGCATAGGAGACTGGGAACCAGACTTTGAAGCGGCTGGGTCCGACTTGTGGGATGGGTACATAAAGAGATTTCTTTCATGGGGCTTTACTCCTCAGACCATGATAGACACAGCAGCAAATAAAGACGGCAAGGTCTTTGATAAGGGAATAGATACCGGCGCGACCAGACTGCGGAAACAGCTTGAGTACTTTGCAATAAAATCCATGCAGCCGGGGAATTTACGCAGACTTAGTGAATACCGGAAGGGCCTTAAAGCTCCTGCCGATATGTACCGGAAATCCCTTGATGAGACATTGTTCCAAATTGTAATGCCCGCCTTCCCGCGGCCAATTGATTTGGAATACACTATCTTCAAGGAAGCACAAATAAGGCAGGAAGCCCGCTCGGAGTTCACCGCCGTGGTCTACAAACGATTAAGGGACGGCAATACACCGATGACGCCCGAAGAAATTGAGCGGCTGGCAGCACTTCTGGTTGAGAACCGCCGTGAGATTGACGACGAACTTGGTAACCTCGTTAAGACTGCAACTAATATGGAGTTAGGTATAGCTCCTGAGTCCGCTCACCAGATGTTAAAGCGAGCCGGTGTCGGGCAATCTCGCGCTACCGGTATTGTTGACAAACACGCTACGGAGCGGTACTGGCCTAGTGTCGATGCCCAGAACGAGTTCACAGGCCCCGAAGCAGAACAATGGAAACGTGACCGGTTTGAGTCGTTCAAGGAGGCACTTAAACGGGTAGGACCCCAGTATAGGTTTACTCACTCTAGTGAGGGCCACGCCATTGCGCCGTGGGGTAAGGACGAATAGGGTCACCCCGAAGCATACTTGTGACGGATCATGGTCAGGCGGCTGGCTATCTTCTTGCCGAGATCATTGGGGTCCATGTGACCGAAGAATGGATACCCAAGGACGTCCCCCTCTATCGGGAAGATCCGTATGGAATCAGGAATCACTTCGTCCCCTGCCACCACACCGTCGATCATGATCGGTAACCCGCTGGGGTAGAACTCGCGTACCATTTCAATCATAGTTCCGGTATCTCAGTTGGGGTTAACTGCATGAGAGCCCGTTGGATCTTGTCCAAGTCCTCTTCTGCTATTGGCTTGTCCAGTTCCCACGGTCCATAGCCACAGGCGATTGCGATTGCGTGGGCATAGCTGTCTCGTTTTTCTGAACTGTATGTTGTCTTTGATCGAAGGGACATGACGGGGGTATAGGTAATCACCGCCCATCCATTGACCGCTTCGTTGTCTGGTTTAGACTGCATCTTAACGGGGACTCCGTTAATATCAATCACCTGCATATTTATCTTTGGGGGTATACTCATGGTCTCTTGAAGGTCATTCCATCCGAGAATGGGATGGGGTTGCGGTCAGGCCCGATAGATACCCACCACTTAAAGTCTTCCTGACTCACCCAGAAGTCTAATCCGTAGGCACTGGCAGTGTCGTTCATCCTTCTTTTGGTGGTGGCTGTTCTCCAACCACCAGAGTTCAACGTAATGGTGCCCTGTGTGAACTCCACTACGTTCGTATCGTGGTAGCGAACGGCGGTCTTCAGACCCATCTTGTCAGACAGGTCGAGTACCTTCGTCGCGGCCTTTCCCTTGAAGGGATTACTCATGCTCATTTGTTTGTTCTTTGTACTTGGTTAATGCTTCCTCCATACGGGCAGCGAGGTCCGCCAGCCAAGGTCCAGTGGACACGGCATTGATAGTCAGACTTGTGCTGATGTCCTTGATCTCATCAAGGAGTTCGGCAGTTGCTTCCCGCCCCACGCCATCTTCATCCATGTTACAGGGTTCAGGGGTCGAGGGAATTACCTGAAGATCCATCATGGCCCTCCAAAGTCTCCCCGTTTTGCAGGTGCAATCCTCTATGCAAATGTGTGTCCACCGTCTGCCCGCTGCCCCTGAATTTATTTCACGGGAATGGAGTTCGCGGAGTCTTTCTTTTACACGGGCAACTTGTGACCCGTTTATTTCATACGTCATTGTTTCGCTTTGGGTCGTCTGTCCGCTTCCGTCGCAGGACAAGAAGCAGGGTTAAGGGTACAAGAATCAGGAATAATAATTCATTCATGGTCTTCAGATACCGGTGGTTTGTTCGCGGTTACACGAATCGTGGTACAGGATGGGGATGCATCGGGATCGATGCCTCGGGCGGCTACCTGATTGAGGAGATGCACGATGCTTACACGGGTGTTATCAATGTCCCATGTTACGACCTGTGTTTCCTCATCAGGGAACTCACGCTTAACTTCCTTCAATGCCCGTTGGGCGGTGGCTTTTTTGTCAAACCATTCGCGGCCTTCGGAGCATCCTACTTCATATATCTTCATGTGTTTATTGTGGTTTAGTTTATCCAAGGAGAGTCATGGTTGATTCAGCTTCTGCTTCTGCTTCTGATTCGATAGTCGCAGCAGGGTCGGCCATCTCGGTAGCTGCAGCAGTCCGAAGAACCGCAAGGGATTCCTCGTTCTCATCAGTCAGGCTGAACCCGAAGGGCTTAGGCTCGGCAAAGCCCAGCCGCTCAAACAAGTCTACAAGCATAGACCAGTTGGCCCGTAGCTTGGTAAAGCTTGGTATATCCAGACCCATGAAGCACTCGTTGGATTGATACAGGGTGTCATCACTACACATCTGGTCCCAACGATCCTGTTCCTTGCGACAAGCCTCTGGGTAATCATGCCGGTACTGGTCATTATTATCATGGATGCAACGGGTCTTCCAGTTTTTGTCCACTACCTTATACAGATCCCTGTCACCGCGATAAGAACGGGACACAATAAACGGGAACTCCTCCTCTACCATGTGAGACAGGACATAATCTAAGCCCTCCCCGACTGTATCTGTGTTAACCTTTTCGTTACTATAAGCCTCCCGTAAGGATGTTGAGAACGCCGCCCACCTATCCACATATTCAAGAGGCTCCTCGGTAAGGACCGCTTTCTTGATTGCCTCAAGCGCGGTCTCAAGTTTCTTCAACTCTGGTGAGTTAAGATACTGGGTCGCATATGCCCCGAATGAATTGCGGGCGTTGACCCTTACCGCACAGTTGTTGGTGAGGTAGTGCGCCCAGCCCAGTTGCCAGTTGCGTTCGGCCTTGTCTTTGCCGCAGACATCCACAAAGATTTTCTGAAATACTCGGAGGAGTATGTCCATAGGATCTACAGTGCGAGTCCTTGCGGGGATGCGTACCCCATGCATGGCTACTACCGGAAGGCGCAGGATACAGGAACCATGCAGCTTGTCGTATGCCCACTTGGCATCACGGCGAGCGAACAAGGTATTGCTACTGAACAGTGACGACCAGCTACCGGGCGCAGCTGCACCAACAAATAGCCAGTCCGCCTCATCATCTACCCTCTTGGTTACGGAATCAGGGAGGGCCACAATCATGGGCACCCAGTCCTTTCTTGTTAAGTCATCGTCAGCAAAGAAATCGTCGGGGTTCTGATAGGCCCGCCCAAGATGGTGGACCGCATCATCCCTGAGACTTGCCTCCTTTGCTTCCTTGCCCGTGACGGCGTACATACGATTTACCTCCCCGTTATTGGGGAAGATGTTGGCACCACTGACACCCTGCTTGGCCATCAACACCCCGTTACGGGCGCGGACTAATGTAGTTTGTGCATCGCACTGGAATGGTTCGCGGTGGAACCACTCGATTACTTCTTCAGTTTTCATATTTACTTATCTTGGTTGGTGTTGTTTGGATTGACGGACAACAGATGAACCGTCTTTGCATTTATATGCGCTTCTAATACTTTATCACCCAGTTGAACTGGGATGGTTGAAAAGGCATAGCGATTGTTCAGCCATGTGGCTAACGCTATGCGATTATTAACAGGGACGGAAACCGTAATGAGATTCAGGCCGGTGACGGCACCGCGCAGATCATCATGAAATGTCTGCGCGGTACCTTTATCAGCGAACCATACCTCAGTAACGTCCCCACCTTTGTGCGGGCGGAAAGCTACCAAATGTATTTTCATCAGGTGGTAGCTAGGTCGAGTTGTTCAAGATCAACAACATCCCCGAACGGATACTCGGCAGCACCTTTACCCCAAGTAAGCCAGAGAACTGGCACGTTGGGAGGGGACTCGGGGAATGCTCCCCAACCATCGGTCATATAGACGAGTACCCGTGGGTCCACTCGGTTATCCTCGACCCAGTCGAAGGCGGGACGGAAGTCCGTACCACCACGACCGTGGATCTCCGTGTCCACTGGCTGATAGGGGGCGTACTCCCGCACCTTGGCAACCCGACAATCTACATCCATATGGATGAGCCTGTCGGCGTTAAGAGTATTGACTGCATTCTGGATAACAGAGCAGCATACTTCCGCCACACGGGCGGGCATGGACCCACTGGTGTCATTAACGAACACCAATGAACCGATACGCTCATCCTCCATACCCGCCACGCATAGATCGTGGTTGGCAAGGAACCTCTTGTCGGGCTTGGTCGAGCCTTCATCCATACAGAACTCGTCTGCATACTTCTGCAGAATATCCTTCATGTTCAAAGGAGACTTCTGCAACTGCTGAAGTTTCTCCAAGAACCCACCCGGAGCATCGCCGCGCAGCTTGGAGGCATGGATGGAGGTAGATAAAATCTCCCGCCACTTGTCCTCCTGCTCGGCAATCTCCTCAGGCGTACCCTTGGGGATCTCAAACTCACCGGGTGACACAGGCTCGGGTAAGGGTTGGCCACCAGATCCACCTTCCGGTTTGTCTGGCTTAGTGCCGGGACCGTCCTTGGATTCACCATCCTTGGAGTCGTCTGGCTTGGTGCCTTCACCTTCCTCACCGCCTTTACCATCCCCATCACCCTCGCTCTCACCTCCTCCTTCGTCTCCCTCGGGAGGCTTAGGTGGTGGTGGTGGTGGTGGCAACTCTTCCGCTTGGAGGATCTTATAGATAGCCTCCGCGGCCTTCGTCTTGAACCGCTCAAGATCAACACACCCATCCTTAGGTAGGACGATTGGTCTGCTGGCCGTGTTGCTATACTCAGTCAGTAGGTTGTTGATCTCATAGTCACACGCTCTGTTGGACATTCGTCGATCCGCCGAAGCAAACCGGACTAGGTGACCGAACAGTGGGTGACACACCTCATGAATGAGGAGGCCGACCAGTTCATAGTCGTTCAATGTTGCTGTGAAATCAGGATTGAACCTGATAACACGACCATCCGTACAAGCCGTGGGGATTGTACGGTCCAATATTAGCGGCATACCCGCCATTGCTGGTGCGAAGAACGGGTGGTCCTTCATCACCGTGTTGGTCGCGGACTTTAACCGCGTTAGTTGCAGCTCATCTAGAGCTGTGTTGTCTGCACTCATAAGATATAAGTTCTTTATGCAATAATGCTATAGCCTCAAAGTCATCCCTGTGTTTCGCCCACAGTTCGTAAACATGGGGCGATGCATACACACCCCGTGAGGTGCGCTCCATGTGCTGCCCTGCTTCATTGGCCTTGAGCCATTTGTTGAACCAGAACATCACAAGACCATCCCACTCCGCTTCACCCAACTTGTGATCCACGGAGGTGGGAGGATTATGCAGGATGTGATCTATGAGATCGTTACTTGAGAAGTTCACCTTTGTGTTTGAGTTGCCATTCAATCAAGGCACGCTCAGTACTCAAGTCTTTTCTCTTGCGACGGAGGCGATTGCCAACCATAGACTCCATAGACTCCAGATCCTCTGGACTATTGAGGTTGGGGTCGGTCAACCTGTGACTCAAGAGAAGTACATCTGACAGGTTGTCCTTCTCAGCAAGGGTCACCAGCTTACTGGCGACGATGTACTTGAGGTCGGGACGTTCCACGATCCGTCTCAGGTCACAGTTACGGGCATCGGCCAGCAACTCACCGACATCACCACAGGTAGCATAGAGCTGCACGAAGGTGACGAACTCCTGCCCAGCCTTGGCACCTATACACCCACAAACATCTGCCTTGAACAGGCGGGTGTTGTCGGTAGCTACCATCTCGGAAGGGTCGGAGTACGTAGTAAGTAACTGATCCAGCTTGGTGTATGAACGGGAAGTAGACTGAGCCTGCTCCCCATCCCACTTGTCCATGTTGTCACAGTAGAGGGACTCGTTGTGAGCCTGAAGGAACCCGTAGACATACTCAGTCTGCGCGTTATCCATCAACCAATCGAGGGTACCCTTGATCGAGGGTTCCAACTGATAGATACTGAACCTGTCCATGACTGAAGCAGGCGCACGGCTAGACTGACAGTGATGCTTCTGCCCATTGGCAGCAGCCACCATCATGGTGTTGCGGGGGAACTTGTACTCCCCGATCATGCGCTCCAGCACAGCCTGCTGGGCTACCTTGATAACCGAAGCGTTGGCATTGAACAGCTCATCCCAGAAGACGAGATACTTCTTGTCGCAATCGGAATCAGGAAACACCGCGTCCCGATACCAGATCATTCGTTCAAAGGTATCTGAATTGGGATCACGATCAGGGACACCGAAGCCCTTGATGTCGTTGAAGGTATTGTAGGACAGGTACACAGGGATGTAGATCATCCCATTGTCGCGTGCAAACTGTTCTACCTGCGCGCTCTTACTGACGCCGGGAGGGCCAATAAGAAGTACGGGTTTGTACTTACCGGCTTGTTCACCGGTAGGATTATCTGCCCGCCATGCCCGCCTAAGGATAGGCTGGATCATCTCGGGGGTACTGGTTGGTAGCGGGACCACCGCATCATTTTCACTCATATGTATATACTGGTTACAGTTGGATCAGGTCTTTCATTCGGTTAGCTCCAGCAATGACCTTGTTGCGGGAGTGTTCATTGGCTTTCAAAATGTCAGCATCGAGATCCTCAAGGAGGCCCTTGCCGATAAGGATAGCTTCGTCCAGATCAGCACTGGGTCGGGGAGACTTACGGTCTGCCATCTCCAGCTTCTCTACAAGTCGCTCGACTACAGACTCCGTGATCGGGCTACTGCTGGACTTGTTCTTAGCCTCGCACTGCTTGCCCACATGGGCGGCGGACTTAATCACTTCCTTCGTGACGTCGAGGGTTACAGCCTGAAGTCCATACTCCACCTGCTCCTTCTTACGCTCGTCGAGTTTATCTATCTCAACACGGAGCCGCTCGTCGAAGACATCCGGCATGAAGCTGGTGACAATCGGGTCCTCAAACGTAGTGAAGGAGACCCGCTCCCCAACCGTATCTTGTGCGGGGAACCGGTGCCTGAATCGTACGAAGTCATGGCCGAGTCCTCGGCTAGTCTCGGCCTTGAGGAGGATGTCAGGGTACCGTTGGATGAAGTCCTGCTTTGCCAGCTCAAACTTCTGCCTGTACTTGGACATTGTGTCAAGATACTCAGACAGGTATTCAGTGGACAGGAAGTACCAGCATCCCTTGGTGGATAGGTTGACCTTCTCGTTGGGGTCGGGCTTGTAGTCAAGCCACGGTGCGGATACCAACCGTTGGAACGCTTTGCGTCCGCCGGTCTCGGCAACCTTGAGTGCCTTGATGTCTTCACCATCTACCAAGTGTACCTGATGGCTATGCTGTCTCGCATTGGCATCCTTCTTCTTGGCTTGCTCTGCTGCCGCTTGCTTGTCATTCACCAATGGGTTGAAGTGACACACGGTCAGCCTTACTTTGATTCCCTCACTGCTGGAGGTGATTGTATTGCTCATTTGTTTATACTTTGATTCCTTATGTGTGGTTAACCCTACAACCTGCAGGAATCAGGATACAGGATGCAGGGTTGGTTTGCATTGTGACGTCAGCTGACGTCGGGAGAGAGGTCGATGTTAGCCGAAGTTAGCACCCATTTCTCTGACCTTGGCGCGGCCTTCCTTGTCCCATGCCCAACGATGATAAACGTGGGCTTGCCCAAGTATATCAGCGAACCGATACAGAGCACGGGTCTTGGTGTCTATGAAATAGGTTTTATCACAACATTGATAGATCCCGATCTCTGGATAGTCAGCATCTTCAAATACCCCCATACATTTAAGGGTATCCTTGAACTCGGCCTCATTGGCACACACCACGGGGTCAATTCCCCATGACTTACTCTGCTCCACATACTCCAGCCACATGGTCTCAAGGGCATAATCCTCCCGAGAAAACTCATGTTCATTAAGGAAGGGGTCCTCGGCATTGTCACTATACTCAGAGCTGCGGTGGCAGGTGACCCACACCTTGATGTCGATCACGTGTTTCGGTAGCCCTTTGCGGCGGGGCCAGCGCTTGGTTATTTTCGTTAGTATATTCTTTATCATAGATTCTTTGGGATAGGATTGGTTTGCATTGCGACGTCAGCTGACGTCGGGAGGAGTGTTGAAGGAGTTCTCGGTGTTCACCCCATGCTCATCATATGGGTCGGGGTTAACTAAGATCTTGTCCCCGTCAATAGTGGCATAGCCCACCGCACTGGAGGCAGTTACCATCTTCATTGGTATTAGTCGTGGGATAAACGAGGGATGATTCCGAATCATACGTAGTATGGTGTGAGACATCGGAGCATTGAGGGCGCTCCACCTGTTGTAGATGTGATGTTGTATCATGGTTCTAACTCTTGGGGATGGGTTCAAAGAATACCTCATCAGGTTTGTGCACATACTTCAATGCATCCCGCTTGAGGACACGGGGTACCTTGCCGTGGATAATACTATCCAGCTTGGCGGGCAGGTAGCCTGCTGCCTCAAGTGAGAACAGGAACCACCGTTCATCCTCTTCATCCTGCCATGCCGACTCTTCGTCACGGTGGTTGCGGAGGTGGAGGTGGCCGTGGATGTTGCGGTCGATACCATCTGGCAAACGATACTCATGGAGCTTGGGTGTTAACCTTCTAGTATGTTCAGTCATCACAGGGTGGTGACTGAACAGGATGGTCTCGCCCCCATACTTGAGGGTAAAGGTTTCCACCACAGCAGAGAACCCTGCGCGCAGATACCAGTGGGTCGAGTGACCGTCGTGGTTACCGAGGCACAGGATCTTGGTCCGTGCTGGACACTGAGCCAAGTAGTCGGGGAGCTGCCCCTCATCCTTGTCGATCACATCCCCGAGATGGATGAGGATGTCATGTGGGAAGAGTCGTTTCAACCCTTCCCCTGATAGGGCCGTGTGGTTAGGGGGCCTGACCCCACGCCTTACTATGCTGGAGAGATTCTCTGGCGTATCTATGTGGGTGTCACTGACTACCCATATGGTTGGTGTTCTCATGTCTATTATTCTGGTTGAAAACCACTCCACCTGTCGGCTTGCGGTAGATCTGAGGCAGATCCTACTGGAGCGAAGGCCCACATATCACAGCCGGTGAAGCCACTCATCTGTGAGAGAGTCTGTTTCAGTAGAACCACATCCTGCTCAGTGATGTGGAGAAACTCCCCATCATCTGCGTTGGACTGAACCACAAGCTCGTATGAGAGATTGGTCTTGTGTCCGTGGTTACCACAGAAGAGGCAGCGTTTCTTAACGCTCACCTCCGATCCCTCAAAGACGGAGGATAACGTGTGGCTACGATGGTCGGGGCCGGGGTGCCACTGTTCCTCGGCAGCGGCAGCTACGGCTTCCATAATCTCGTTGTCTATCTGTTCTGCTTTCTCTTCCGTGTCGCACAGGCGATTAAGGTAGAGATCTATCTTCAGGTTCTCTGGTTGTATTTTCATTTTCATTTTCCAGTTGCTGCCATCACAAGGGCATAAACAATGACTCCAAAGGCGAGCCACGGGATGACCACACCAATGGCGTGAGCTACCCTACTTCTCTTCCGCCGATTGACTTGGCGGAACCTACGTTTGCCCAGATCGGGCCTCTCACTTTTCTTTCTCATAGATCTATTCTTCCAGCGTTCTCGGCTCCTTAGATGGGCTTGCCTCTGCCGGTGCCTGACGACTCTCCAGATTATTTCCCCGTGCTCGGGGCTGGGTTCTTTAGTTCGGGCCAGCCAACAGTCGAAGGTGCTTTCATCTACACCTGTAGCTTCACAGATTTCCTTCCGAAACTTACGGGCATAGGTGTCCGACTTGTTACGGAGCTGCGTTCTAAGCACATCATTGAAGAAGCCGCGTCGGTAGTTGGAGTTCATCGGTGTACGGTCTGCCTCGGGGTCGTCCATGTGTTGGGCATCCCAGAGGATCTCAGTTGTGAGCGTCAGCTCGACCACATCCTCAGGCATATTAGCCCGTGCCCATGTATCGGTGTCGAAAATCTCACCAGTGAGGTTGGTGTGCTCGACACACCCCACATCCTTGGAGGTGGCGGCATCAAAGTATGTGATGCTGAATGATTTATTTGTTCTCATCTGTAAACGCATGGGTTAGTGAGTTAAACCCCACTGCGGGGGGTCGGACACCACGTTTGGTTATGCCAGCCTCCCCTAACGGGTGGCTGCAATCATCTGTAGTATTGAGCAAGTCTGTGACCTTGCGAAGGTGGAGTGGGGGCTTGGCTCGATCATTGAGATCGGCCTCTACCAAGGCCCGCGTTTCAGGTGACATACTCATACTACCTGTTGGCTATACGTTTGGTGAGACGGGCGCGCTCTTTCTTAGCGCCCCTGTTCTTACCGTTAATCTTATCCAGCATCTTGAGCTGGTCCTCCTCGGTCCGCTTGGCACGGGCCGCTTGTCTCTGTGTCGCACGCTCTTGGCGTGCTATCTTCATTTGCTTTCTCATAAGAATGGAAAGGGGTTGGTTCCGGCAGGGTTAGTAGCCACATCAAAGATGTTTGACCACTTGAATGCGTGCTGAAAGTAGGGTTACCGCCCCGCCATGTGTATCCAGAGCGTCCTCTGTTGAATGGTGTTGGTAACTTCACCGGCATCGGTGGGTGTCTTAGGTTTACCCTCGACCCAGCAGTTCCGGTTCCTGATTACTACGCCACGGTGTCGATACACACGGCGGGATAAGTCATATGTTTCCATTCGTCCGATACCTACAGGTCGGGTGGAATGACTCACGGCAGCGGGATGGGAAGGGGTGCTTGCAGCGCCACCGATTCCCTTCGCTTAACCTATCCTCAGTATGAAGCCCGCACTCCATCCAAGGGATGTTGCAAAGTAATGTGCTCCCCCTTTGATGCGGGTTAGTTTTACGTGGCCTATATTGACTGCACGGCGGAGGCGGGGAGCCTTCCTCAAAGCATCGTTGTTTCGTCTGGCCTGAGCTTCATCAGCCAGTGTTGGTATTATCCCCCAACTGGGTTCCCCATTCAGTAACGTGCCATAACAGGGGTACCCCAGACCATAGAGGTCTGGTTCTTTCGGCGTTCGCAGGCAGCAAGCTCAAACATGGCAAGCCGCCAGAAAGTGCAGGGCCTTTTAACCTCATGCCCTAGGAGGGTGACGGTATTTGTAACTGCCCCTTGCCCACCGCTACCAATGTAGCTTGAGTGGATCGGACAAGCAACGCACACCTTATGGTGCACCACGGTGCCGCCGCCGTGTTACCCCGCCGTCGTTCGGGGTAAAGGGTAGCCCTCTCTCCAGTTTCATTACCGTCAGCGGGCTTCCAGCTCAATGGTTGGCGCACCTCGCTTGCATCTCTTGCAGTCGTCAGTGCCCGTAGGCCTGTCACGACCATGAAACGTGCAGAGGAGATGCCGGTGGAACGGTATGGAGAGAGGGCAAAGGGTAAAGGGTTCAGGAATCAGGAATCAATAGTGTGTGTCCCACCACTTGGAGAACACTAGCTTAAGTCTCCAGTCAGGGTCAAGGTGTCCCAAGGATAGGACGAGGACAAGTCCTTCGGCAATGGAAACAAAGCCGTAGATGATTCCCTTCTTATGACTACTGTGTTTGTTTACACGGATCATGATTCAGGATTGGGGTTCAGTTTCTCGGCAAACGAGCGCACCTCTCGGGCTGCGCCTATGCCTATGAGTTCCCGTCGTAAGGCATAGGTCTCACCCTGTGCACCGATAATGATTGGCTCATCCGGCCAGTTGTCTGGCACGGTGAGCTTGTCAATCTCCACCGTCCCTGTTGCCCTGATGTGGGTATCAAACAGGGAGGCAGCGAGCTGCGCCGCAAGCCCACCCCTTTGCAGGATGAGGGTGCGGGCTGCGGTTATGTCTAGACTCATGGGTTCAGTGGATAATTGCGTTTGAGGTGGTACCTATCCTCAGCCTTAGCCTGTAGTATAGAGCAGGCTACTGAGGTGACGATACCTGACAGGGCTACGGCTGCTGGTAGCAGCTCGACTCCCTTGGCGTAGTAGTCTACGCCGATTTTGATTACACCTGCAAAGAACAGGGCAATCCCGAGGGCGGTGAGGCCGCGGTATATTAGTATGTGTTTCATGATCCTCCGAGGTTCCACGCGCGGCCAATTGAGTTGAAGGAGTTGTTATCAAACACCTCCCGCAGTTGGCGGGGCTGGGGTTCAGGTTCGGGTTCAAGCATACGGGCAACGTGTGCTGCTCTCATCTGCTGAAGTCTGAAGTCGCAGGGGATTACCCTTGGACGTCCTTTGCCTTTACTATTGAGCGGCTTGGAGGGGTGGCGTTGCCCTGAATACAGGCGGGCTTCCCCCATAGTAGCCGCATGATACGGATTCTTATTCATTATATGGTCAGGTTGTGGTTTAGATGCAGTGAAAGGGTGTGAGAGTGAGTACGGGCTTGCATCCGGTTTTACTTCGGGTGCGACGGGCCTTTGCGGGCTGGCGAGGCACACGATTCTACTCATTCACTACTAAGGGAGATCAATCCCGTTTCGCTCCCGTCTTACGGTCCACGTTAACCGTTGTGGTTAATTAGCGGATACCGGCTTACGGCTCTCACATTAAAGTCGTAGGCAGTTTAGCCTCATGCCTAGGAGCAGGCGTGTTTCTCACGACACCCAGCGTGTCTCCTTTTCTGTAGTATGAGGCAGGAGAGTTGTGCCTTGAACCAATCGGCGGTTCACTACCGTTGCGGATTTGTTATTCTCCCACCGCGGGAAGGGTTCACGTGATCCTATGATCCGGTATCTGGATTCAGGATTCAGGATGGGGATACAGGGATCAGGTGAATTGGGTCGCAGACACTAGATCTGCGAGCCAATTCACCCGAACTCAACGAGTCCGGGTAGGGTGATTAACCCTTAGGCGCGGCCATAATGGCCTTGCGTTTCTGCACTTGAAGAACCTCATCGAAGTCAGCAGCGTGGCGCTGGACACGGATGATGGTTCCACTCTTGCGGAACTGACGGATGGAGGAAGTCTGCTTACCCTTAGCCATCGAAGCGACGGTTTTGTTGTAAGCCTTCTTCTCCTCGGAGTAACGGCTGGAGAGCTGCTTCCACAATTCAGGCTCGGAGTCGCGGATATCCTTGAGGGTATCCACGTTGGTCCGAGTATCTGCAGCCTTCTCCCGACCCACAAGGTCGGGGGTGGCCAATGCGAAGAGCAGCCAATGCCGCATGGACAGCAGCTTGCGACCGTCATCATGACGATTCTCCTTAGTTACGATGGGGCTAGTTGCCAGTATGGTCTTAACGGTTGTATTTGACATAGCGGTTTCTATTTGGTTCATGGTCTAAGCACGCGAGCAGTATTACTATCGTGGTCAGACCAGAGCCCCCTCGCAGGATAACTCCTGCGAGGGAGCCTCATCGTTCAAGTTTTTGTCCAAGTCTCTTGATGACTCTAGACTATCTGGCGATCTATCCGTTACCGGACGGGCCGTTAACCCTGTTCCCTTTGATCACCACGCTGGCTTCCCTTCAAAATCTCCCAGAAGCTGCAGTTGCCTAAACGACGCCTCTATTTGACGCCGACACGCTTTAGTCCCGTTGTTCCCGCTACCGGGAAGATGTAACCCTAGTCAGACACGACACCTGTCCTAGTCTACATGACGTTCAGTTCTCCGAAACCTTTTACTCCTTGGCAGTCGGCGGTATTGAATCCTTGGCGTTATCAGCCTATGGAAGTTCCGAGCCAGTGAGCGTCACGAAACGCTACTCTGCCGCATTCGGTTGAACCTAGCACCTTGTGATCCGACTCCCCGCCGGACGCTGGACCGCGTCACCAGTCCGCAAGTTTAACGATGGTGCTGCACCGGTATGCTTCTCACTTCTAGCATACAAGACCGAGAGAGTTGAACCCCATCATGGGAACGGCAGACTCGCGCCGTGACGACCCACGTGGGGAAAACTACGCATCGTAGTGCGACAGTGAAAACCGGAATTCGTCCTTCGATTTTCTTGACCTTTTTTGACGGGGCGGGGAACTGAATCCCTTGGCCGTTGGCCCCGGAGCCGTGAAGCTCAACCCTCTATGGGTAGACGGTAGGACCGCATGGGACGGCCCCCGAATCATGTATCATGAACCATGGACCACGCCACCGGTCACCCCCGCGCTTTTGGTGGCGCGCTACGTGTTGTGTGTGTATGTTGTGTGAAAAAATTTGACACCAGCTAAATGCACGCTAAAAAGCGTGATGCGCGACGAGAAGAAGCACGATTACTACATAAAGAACAGAAAAGCACGCAGGGACTACCAGCGCGATTACTATGCTGTGAATAAGCGTAAGATACTCAAGCAGAGGGCTTTAGATATGCTAGCCGACCCCGAATTGGCCGACAAAAAGCGTGCATATAACCGCGCATATTATCTAAAAAACCGTGCACGATTAAAAGCACGGCGGCTTGCCAAAGCTGAGGCCGCGAAAGCGGGAGCGCTGGGACAGCCCCCGTCAAACAAAAGTTCAAATCCGACCCCCCACCCTAAAACTTTCTTCTAGAGAAGCTCAAACAAAAGTTCTAGAAATTAAGTTTGACTAACTCTAGAAGAAAGTTTTTATATAGGGGGTAACGAAAACGCTTGAAAATGACGACGCTCCCACAGACCAGATCGATCCCCAACGCCAGCGATTACGCCCTATTATCCTCGGGGTATGTCTTCAACACCAAGACCTGCAAGCGCCTTCGCCGTCAGTGGAACGGCAACCAGTGGAAGACGCTGCTTACCAATAATGACGGCAAGCGCGTCCATTTTGCCCACGATTCGTTGGATTCGCCCCCTCCCGAGCTGTCGCTCAAACACATCCTCGATTTCGAGGGCGCGCGTCCCATCCCTGAGTTCCCCCGCTTTGTAGTCACAGCATATGGATGTATATACTGTGTAAAACCTGAATCCCGTGGCCGGAAGTCTGGGCGTGTCTACGCTGTAGCCGAGTTCATGCGCCGCAATACACGGTACGTATCCATGAAACACGAATCAGGAATCAGGAAGCAGGTTCCCGTGGACAAGCTCACCAAGAGTGTGTGGGGAGAAGATTGTGCATAACCTTCTTAACGTGCGGTAGTAAGCCGGTAGACAGCCAATAATTAGTCACTTATCTGGTTTATATAAACCGGAAAAGTCGATTTCCGCGGCCTATTTTAAGTTACTACTACCGCTTACCGTAAAGGTTCCCCCAACCCACCCCCATGAAAACCTTGATTGGCACGACGCGTTACACGGATGTGTCGATAAACGTCACTAAAATCGACATGAAAAGCGCGGGAGCCCCGATTGGTTCTGCCAGAACAATCGGAAGGAGTAGGGCCAGACTCCCGCGCTGAGACCCTACTCTGCTGTCTCGCCCGTATCAGATTCTTCCTCAGTAGGCACGAGGTCGACCCCAATACAGAATCTCGGAGGCATGGGCCTGAGGTTAAGGTCCAGTTGAGCCGAAGTAGAGGGCTCAGTGAACGGCAACGGAACAGAGCCGCCTAAGTCCATCGTGGAGCAGGAAGATACTAGAAAAGAACAACCGGCACCGATTACGAATAGTTTGGCTTTCATGTCCCGTGCGTTTTAGAGGATCTGGATTATATGTCCAGAATTTTCATCGTGATCCACACTAAAGTTAGAGCAACCACAAAATACACATACACCGTTGTTTGATCGTCTATCATGTTAGTGACACCTACTTATTTACAGAATTGACTATTATAGCCAAAAAGGCTATCACATAAACGATGAGCGACCGACCGCTTGATAGCATCGACAGCCTGAACCTCGGTTCCTTGGACGAAAAGGGGAAACCCGTAGAGACCCGCCTGAAGGATGTGCAGAGTGCCATAGCTATTTTCGCGACCCTCCTCTCAGCCGACGAGAAGTCCGCAATAAATCGCGCCCGTGTCGATTCCATGTTTGATGGCGGGGCACCATATAACTCCCAGAGTCTGGCAGTAAGCGGGCAAGGGCTAAAAACAAACCTGAATTTTGGAGATGCCCAACGACTTTTGGATATTTCTCTTAGTGCTTACGTTGACCTTTATTCTTCACTGGAAAGACTTGTTGAGGTTAAGGGAACGCAGGGCGAAGCGAGCGAAGTTAAACCGGCGGAAGAACTCGTCGCGGAAGAACTGACCCTCCTCATTCGTGCGTGGCCTGAGTTCCACAACGCCTACCTGAGGCTCTGCACGACCTTCATCAAGCACGGCGTTGCCGTTGCTTACTTTGATTCGCCTGACGACTGGCGGTTTCGGGTCGGCGGATTTACCGATATTCTTATCCCGCGTCAAACCCCCGCCAATGAGGAGTGTATCGATGTTGCTATCGGACGCCGAAGCTACCTGCTGCACGAACTCTACGCCTATATTAAGAACCCTGAAGTGGCCACCAAGGTGGGGTGGAATGTGGATGAGGTAAGGCGGGTCATTGCCAAGAACGCCTCGACCTCAGGCAGGCCAGAGAGTTACGAGTCTTGGCAGGCCGAGATGAAGAACAATGACCTGCACACCGGACTCCAGAACCCATCTGTAAAGGTGCTGCATTTCTGGATCAAGGAGATGGACGGCAGCGTCAGCCACTATATTTCGGCAGAAAACTCCCCGAAGGATTTCCTCTATAAGAAAGTTTCCAGATATGAAAAGGCCGAGCAGGCATACGTGATGTTCACCTATGGCGTCGGCAGCAACGGCACATACCATTCGATTCGTGGCCTAGGCCAACGCATCTTCGCCCATGTACAGACCAGTAACAGACTGCGTTGCCAGCAGATCGACGGAGCCATGCTCGCGTCTGCGGTGATGATCCAACCCGAAAACCAAAGGTCTCTGGACGAATTGCAATTCACCTTCTACGGCGCGTATGCCGTTTTGAGCCCCAACGTGAGCATCGTTGAGAAGGCGATCCCTAATTTGGGGACTGCCGTCCAACCCGCCTTGGAGGACCTAACCCGACAGCTGCAGCTCAATACCGATACTGTCAGCACGTATGGCCCCGATCAGAGTTCACCATACAGGAATCAGATGCAGGTTACAGCTGACATGGATGTCACCACCCGCTTGTCGGGGGCCAGCCTGAACCTGTTCTATGCCAGCTGGAACCGGCTTCTCCGAGAAGTCGTTCGGCGTATTGTTACGACTAAAAAACCCGATGGCGCGATCAGGGACTTCTATGCCCGCTGTGAAGCGCGGGGTATTCCCCCCGAGTTTATCAAGACTTTGGATGTGGACCGTACGAAAGCCGTGAGGTCCATCGGCAATGGTAGCCACGCCAATAGGATGGTAGCCCTTCGGGAGCTTCAGGGCATCAGCGGCCAGTTCGACGACGTTGGTCGCCGCAACCTGACCCGCGATATTGTCTCGACCAGAGTGGGCCACGACCTCGCTGACAGGTACGCCCCGTCGAATGCAGAGAAGCGGCCAACCGTAGACCTTAAGATTGCCTTCTTTGAAAACCAGCAGCTCATGGAGGGTCAGCCCGTTCCGGTTGTCGGAAACGAGTTGCATGGTACACATCTGGAGATTCACCTAGCCCCCCTCGCACAACTGATTGAACAACTCAACGTGGGGGAGGCCGATCCAATGCAGGCCCTACCTACGTTGCAGGCATTTTATGAGCATATTAGCCAGACCGTCCAACTTGCTGCAGGCGACCCCGCCCTTGAGGGGTTGGTCGGGCAGGCCCAACAGGTTCTTCAGTTTGCTGAAGAAGCCATCAATAATACCGCCAAAGCCGCTCAGAAGATCCAACGAGATCAAGCGCAGCAGGCCGAGGTCCCGGCTGAGGGAGAAGAGGCCCCGCCTCAACAAGACCCCAAGTTGATGGAACATCAGGTAAAAATGCAGATCGCCCAAGAAAAGGCAGAGCTTGATATGGCGATCAAGCAGAAGAAACATGAGCAAGAAATGGCTTTGCGAGATGCGAAGGCCGCGCTAGAGTTCCGCAAAAGTAGTGAACTCTAAGGAACTTCTCACACTACATGACGATACTTGCCGGGAGTGCAAGGATATCATGCGGACTAAAAACTCCGATTATACAGGGGGCAAGGATGCCGTGGACCCGTTTGCTAATTTCAAAAGTAGCACAGTGGTCGGTATCCACCCTGTGCACGGCCTCCTGATGCGGGTATTGGACAAGATCCAGAGAATACGTTCGTTTGTGAACGATAAAGAGTTACAGGTCCCCAATGAGAGTGTAGAAGATGCCTGCCACGATATTGTGAATTATGCCATTCTGGCAAAAGCCATGCTCAAGGAAGAGCGTGAACAATTTCAATAGATGCCCAAGTCTGTAACACCCCCGGTTCCCGTAGATCGTTGGTTCAGGGATACGGTCGCCGTTAAAGAGCTGCACGATATCTTGGAAACCCCCACTTTCCAGAAAGCCGTTGCCGTTCTCAAAGAAATAGCTGGCCCCTCGTTCAATACTTTGCAAGACTGCGAGCGGAATAATACCCGACTCGCATGGTACGCAGGCTACCGGGATGCCTTTAATGACCTCCATAAATTAACAAAGATTCGCAATCCTAAAACTACGTCCGCTCATCCTGATGAGTGGACCCATATTGACTCATGAGTGAAGAAGCCGCCGTTGAAACTGCGCCAGAAGCCGCGCCAGAAGTTGCCGTAGAAACCACCCCCGATACCGTAGTTGAGTCCCTGCCCGACGCGGGTAATGAACCTGCTAGTTTTTCTGATGCCTTAGAGCAGGCGCTTGAAAAAATGGGCGCGGAGGCCCCTGAACCAGAACCAGAAGTAGCCCCCGAACCGGAACCGGAACCGGAACCGGAGGCCGAAGCCGCCCCCGAGCCAGAGGCAGCAGAAAAAACTACCGAGGAAGCGGAAGTCGCCCCGTTGGATCAGCTTAGTGAGGATGTGGGGGATGACTGGACCCCCAAAGCCGCGAGCAGATTTAAGCAGCTTAAGGAAGAGCTGAAGAATAGTTCCTCTGAGTTGGAGACCCTGCGGCAGAAAAGCGTCGAACATGAAGCTAGGATCAAGGAGCTGTCAGCTATAAATGAAGCGGATGATCCAAAAGCATTACAGGAAAAGCTCGCTCAGTATGAACAGGAAAAAATGTTCACCAATCTGGAAGAGACCGACGCTTACAAACAAAGGGTCACCAAACCGTTACGAGAATTACTAGACAGTACCGAAGCGGTAGCTGAAAAATATGGTATCGATGCGGAGGCTCTTGTTGACGCCGTAGCCCTGACTGATGAGGCTGAGCAAGATAAAGCTCTGGAGGGGTTGCTTGAATTGGCTACTGATCGCGACAAGTCACGCATTTACCGGGTCATTGAAAACATCGAGCCCCTCATGGCTGTTAGGAAGGCCATGCACGACAATGTGGAACAGGCCGTTGCTGAGGCCAAGGAAGCCGACGAGCAAAAGCAGAAGCAAAAATTAGCTACCCAGTATAAAGTGCGTGAGCAAGTTGCTACCGAGGTCGGGGACCGCGTTTCTGAAAAGCTGCCCTTCCTGAAGGCCGTAGAGGGGTTTGATATGTCCGCGGCTAAAGAAGCCGCAGTCAACTCAGACCCCACCACGATTCATCCGGTAGACCACGCCTACAATACCATAGCTTCCCAGATTTTACCCACTGTCGTCAGGGAATATGCCTCCATGCGTAAAGAAATTGAAGTTCTGACGGACCGCCTCGCTGAATTTGAGGGGGCCGAGCCCACTGCGGGGCATATCCCCAGCTCAGCCGCGGGTTTACAGCAGTCCTCGGACAATTTATCGTTTGAGGAGTCTATCAGCGCGGCCTTTTCCTCACTGCCCGCGCAGTAGCCTATAGGAGGGGGTGACAGCCCAATAACTATGCTGTTGACACATTGGTGTGTTTAGTATTATATAGCTCAAATGACGCAGTTGGTTGCTCTAGCCATCAAATAGTTCTACAAGCTGCCGAATACATCGAGCGTTGACTCACCCACATAGACAGGCCGGTTGCTCTAGCCATTAAATAGTTCTACCCACGGTCCGTCCCTAACCTTTTATTTTAGTCAGGCCGCTTAAGCCCCAGACAGGGGAGTGGTCTATTTCCCTCAACTTTACTCCTATAATACAATGGCCTTTGGACCTCCCGGAACCCTTATCAATGTTGGCGCAGATGGCGCGATTGATAATATCAACACGATTTTGACCCAAGAAGCTGGGCGGATTGGCAGTGACATTCACAAAGCCACCCTGCATACCAGCCCTTGGCTTGATCTCATTAAGCAAACCACCTTCCCTGAAGGAATGGGTTATCAACTCAGCACATTGGTTTATGACCGTGCGCTGCCTATTACTCCTTTGACACATGATCTTGGTGATGGATCAGGACAGTCTGTCGGGACTAACTGGGAAGGACTTGGAACACAGCAGGCTTCTGCCAGTGCTGGGTTCTCAGCCAACCAGACTGAGACTACCAAGTCGCTCCCAACGGAAGACACCAACGTCAACATCATTGACTTCTCGAAAGTCCTCAAGACGTTCACCCTCAGCCGTGCAGTAATCGAATCCCCGCGTATCAACGTCGAGGAACTTCGCTACGCCGCACATCGGACTGAGCAACTTCGGGCTATCATGGATCTCCTCAAGGAGTCCACCCGTAGCTCATGGGAAGCTCGTTATCGTCAGCAGTATGACAAGCAGTGCGACAACGTCGTTTACTGCAAGGCTGCTTCTACCGTCTTCGCTACTGGTGCAGAAGGTAAGCCGACGACTACCAACGACTCTGGCGAAACTGCCCTCGACGTTGACGCTGCAATCACCGTTGGTGGTGACGGCGGCGATTCCGACGATGTAGTTGATACTACTGCCAACATCTCCAACGCAATTCTGGATAAGATTTACTTCCAGCTCGTGCGTAAAGGTGCAGGCAACAATGCCTACGGTCGCGAGAATGGTCGCCCCGTGTTCACCCTCGTGTGTTCTTCGGAGGCTTCCTACCAGCTTATGACTGAAGCGGGCTTCCGCGACGATGTCCGCTATAACAATTCCAAGGTCAGCGATCTCATCGCCCCCCTTGGTGTTGAGAAGTCCTTCAGAGGGTTCTACCACCTGATCGATGACATGGCCCCTCGTTTCAACCTCGCACTTTCCACCGACAATCTGGTTGAAGTGCCTGTTTACAGTGTTGATGTGACCAATAACAAGGTCATTATGAACACTTCATACGACAGTGCTGTTGTTGAGGCTGCTTACATCCTCCACCAAGATGTGATGGAATCCCTGATTCCGGCACCCATTACTGGTGCTGGCAGTTTGAAGTTTGACCCCGTAAATTATAAGGGAGACTTCAAGTGGACAAACATCCCCGATGTTGTTCGGAATCCTGATGGGACCATTGGTTTCTTCAGGGGCATCATGGCCAGCGCCTCGAAGCCGATCAAAACTGAATTCGGTTACGTCATCCTCTTCAAGCGCACCAGCACCACGCCTGCTGCGTAAGGTTTAACTTGTGCGGGGTAGCGGCTAAACCCGTTACCCCGCGCATAACCCAAATACGATTATGCCAACTTTAGATGATTTACCAACCTTGGCGAAGAACGCTGCGGTTGCTGCAAGCGATTCCATTGCCATTTCAAACAAAGATTTGGGTGGCGGGACCAAAATTCAACAAGTCCCCGCAGCCCTTATCGGGTTAGGTTATACCCATGCTTGGGTTCTTAACTGGGATACTGCTGAGTTAGCCGCTGAAACGGTTGATGATACTGATGAAGAGATCACGTTGATTACGATTCCCGCTAATTCCTTTATTACTAAGGCACTGTTCGTAGTTACAGAAGCGTTTGCTGGGCTTACAGCCTGTAATGCTTTTTTAGGAAGAACCGCCGATAAAAATGGCTACATTGAATCAACATCTCTATTAGCTAAATTAGCGAAAGTTAACATAGCTGGAGATGAGATTGATGCCTTCGGTGAGCTTGATGTTGTTACCGCATCTGACCAAGACTTGATAATTACATTTGATCCAGCAGGTAACACTGAGGCTTTAGGAACAGACTTAACTGCTGGACAGCTTGTAGTTCTTGTTGCTCTTACTGAAATTGCTGACTTCAAAGACCTTGTTCCTGCAACCTAATTCCCACCCGCAACCCAACCCATAGATCCCGAGCCCTGAACAACCCTTCGGGGTTCGGGATTTCTTTTACCCCTTACGTATCATGTCTAGGACGATCACAGGGCCAATAACGGTCAAAGAGTT
>Ga0080013_1001001_pt1 | contig 38470 bp, 55 predicted proteins | sample ETNvirenome_6_85_FD_69236 | JGI IMG/M metagenome (GOLD analysis project Ga0080013, IMG submission 69236) | Marine viral communities from the Pacific Ocean - ETNP_6_85 (SPADES assembly) (version 2) | ecosystem: Environmental > Aquatic > Marine > Oceanic | place: Pacific Ocean | collected 2013-06-19 | reverse complement strand
TACCTCATCTTCTTCTTTATGGAAAAGCTGGTACTGGTAAGACAACATTAGCAAAGATAGTAGTCAACAATATTGATTGTGATTATATGTATATCAATGCTTCTGATGAGAACAAAGTTGACGATGTTAGAAACAAAATAAAAACATTTGCTTCATCTGTTGGTTTCAAATCCTTGAAAGTTATCATACTTGACGAGTGTGATTATCTTACACCAAATGCACAAGCTGCATTGAGAAACCTAATGGAAACATTTTCAAAACATTGTCGGTTCATTCTAACTTGTAATTATGTAGAAAGAATCATAGACCCAATTCAATCAAGATGTCAATCATATAAAGTTGTTCCACCATCTAAGAAAGAGGTTGCACAACAAATGGTTAATATCTTAAATGAAGAGAATTGTACATTTGAACTTGATGATATAGCGCTTATAGTTAATGCAGGTTATCCTGATATTCGTAGAGTTATCAATTCATCCCAAAGACAAATCGTTGATGGTAAGTTGAAGATTGATACCACTTCTGTAATACAGAATAATTACAAACTACAATTGCTAGAAATGTTATCAAGTAATGCTAAACTTAATGATATAAGAAAACTAATTGCTGATAATTCTATTTCAGATTATTCAGAAATATATAGATTATTATATGATGAAGTTGATAATTATGGTAAGGGAAAACAAGCTGAATGTATTATGAATATTGCAGAAGCACAATTTCAAGATGTAAATGTAGTAGATAAAGAGATTAATTTTATGTCTCTAATAATAAGAATAATGAGGATATTAAAATGAGGTTAAAACCAGTAAACGATAAAATCGTTGTAAAACCAATGGCAAAAGAAGATGACCATATTACTGAAGGTGGTATAATTTTACCAGACACTGCACAAAATGGTGCATTGATTGAGGGTGAAGTTGTAGCAGCTAGTGACGGTATGTATTCTGCAACTGGAACAATGATTCCACTTGTAGTTTCTGAAGGTGATACAATATTGTATAACAAAAATGCACAGAAACAAGAACATAAAATTGATGGTGAGGATTATATTCTAATGAGTGTAAATGAAGTAATGTCAATAGTAAAGGAGAAATAATGAGTAAAACATTCAGAGTAGAACATATAGATTATGTAGATAATCCAGATATGACTATAACATTATATAATCCACCTTACGATGATGAAACTATTTTATCAAAAACAAAGTGGAAAATGAAAGATGTTACAATAACAGAAATACATAAACACGGAGAAGAATAATGATTACACCCGGACAAGATGGTCAAATGCAAGAACAAATAGATATAACTAAAACAACACCAATAACTTGTGAAACTTGTGAGAACTCAACATTCAAACAAACACTTTTATTAAGAAAGATGTCTGCATTAGTTTCACCAAGTGGACAAGAAACAATTGTTCCGATGCAAGTATTTGGTTGTGAAAAATGTGGACATGTTAATAAAGAATTTACAGATATAAGTAATTTAACATAATGCCTTTCTACACTTTTAAATGTAGAACTTGTGGTTTAGAAAAAGAAGAAATCAGAGGTATGAATGATTTTAAAGAACCACTGTGTCCGAGATGTCAATACAATACCGAAGCTGAAGGTAAATATGAAAGAATGAAAAAAATATTTAAACCTAATGCTAAACCAGCTTCTAAAGATGGTTCGTGGGGATTTGGTAAATGACAATATTTAATTGGATAAATGAAATATTAGTTTCTAAAAAACATTGGGATGATTTTACAGAAGATGAACAAAAGAAATTCAGTCCATTTATAATCAATCGTTGGTTATCAATGGACAAAGACTTTCTTGAAATTGTAAACTTCTTTCAAAAGTATTCCATTGGAACATTAGAACCACGAGAGGTTTACAAGTGGTATTGTGATATGCTTCCAAAAGGTAAGAGATTCAATAAATACATTAAAGGTAAGAAAGATAAGAAATATAATACTGAATTAATTGATATTATGGTTACACATTTTGAATGTAGTAAATCACAAGTAAAAGATTATTTGGATTTAATCGCAAAAGATGAATTAATAGAAATATTAGAAAAATATGGAATGAATGAAAAAACAATAAAAAGGTTATTGAAATGAAAATAAAAGAAAGAGACTTAACAAATAAGGATATTTATGGAACTAACAACACAGCTGTTCAACTTATAGAACAACAATATCCTAAAACAACAGATGAGTTCAAACGATTACAAAAACAGCAATATGAATTATTCTGTCAAAAACAAATGGATTATGGTCCAAGTAATATATCAGTTGGAACTGATTTAGCAACAGAAGCTGATGTGAAATTATCATTGACTGGATTATGGTTTAGAATGAATGATAAGATTCAAAGAATAAAAAATTTATTAATGAATAATCAAAAAGTTAATAATGAACCATTGGAAGATTCATTCTTAGATGTATCTAATTATGGTATTATGGCTACAATAGTTAAAAACGGAAAATGGGGAAAGTAATGAATAAATTATTAATGGCAGCGATAGATAGTTATCAAGCACAAAAAACAGAAGCAGTTGCTCACTTGGATTTATTATTCAATGATGCTACAATGATTGGGGAACATACAGACTTATTAACTGAAGTAAAGAAATGGACAGATAGTTTATCTCAAGCAGAAAGTAACTTAAATGTATTAAGAGAAAACTTTGACTACAATCAATCCAAATAAAATAACCATAAGAGAAATCTCAAAAAAGATAGCTAAACAAATGATTGTAAAAAATCACTACAGTCACAAGTGGACATCTTGTAGATATGCACTTGGTATCTTTTATGAAACAGATAACGAACACACATTCTTTGATGAGAAAGATGAGAAGTTGGCTGGTGTCGCTATCTATGGTTATCCTGTTGGTAGAAGTGCTCCTAAATCTATTTCACCTGAGTTAAAGGAAGAAGAGGTGTTGGAGTTAACAAGGTTATTTATCTTTGATGATTACGGAAAGAATACAGAAAGTGTAGTCCTATCCAAAACATTCAATTGGTTAAAAGAAAATGCTAGTGATATAAAAGTGTTGGTAAGTTATTCAGATCCAGAACAAGGACATTTGGGTATTATCTACCAAGCAACCAATTGGATATATCAAGGGAATAGTATTAGGTTAATGCCTAATTACGCTATACGACTTACAGAAGATGGGGTGTGGATGCACTCAAGAAATGTTACAACAAAGTTTGGTTCTCATAATCTTGAGAAATTAAAGAAAAGAATCGGACATACATTTTGGAGAAAAGAAGAACCTGAAAAACATAGATACTTATATCTGTTATGTGGAAAGAAAGACAAGAAGAAGATTATGAATACATTAATACATAAACCTAAACCATATCCAAAGGATGCTTATCAATTCTATCCAGAGATACAAAAAATTGAAGTAGAATCAAAGGAGAGATTTTATGAATAGATTTGGTTGGATGTTAGTCAAAGATAAATTTTGGGAATCATATGAAACCAATAGATTAATAGAAGAATTTCAGAAACAAGATATTGAGATTCAGTTGGTAGACCCAAACACAGTTGATATATTTGTAAATAAAGATAACAAGAAATCAATATTGGTGAATGGAGAACCAAGTGATTTACCAACATTTGTATTTCCAAGAACAGGTAGTGGAACGACTTATTATATCAAAGCTGTTATTAGACACTTTGAGAGAATGGATATACCTGTAATTAATTCATCAGATGCTATAGATAATGTAAAGGACAAATTATACACACACCAAATCTTAGCCCAATCAAATTTAGATATACCAAAGACAATGTTGTTAAAACATCCAATTGATGTAGATTTTGTTCAGAAACATTTAGGGTTTCCTGTTATTGTAAAAAAGATTAGTGGTAGTTATGGTAGAGGAGTATTTTTAGCAGAGAACAAAAAACAATTAAGACAATTAGTTACAATGGCTGAGTTGACTAAAAAATCATATGATATAATAATACAAGAATTTGTTAAAGATACTTGGGGTAAGGATTTAAGAGTATTCGTGGTTAATGATAAAGTGGTAGGTTGTATGATGAGGCAAGCTACTGATGACGATTTTAGAGCCAATATATCTCGTGGTGGAGAAGGTATTCCATATGAGGTTAATGAACAAATTGAATGGTTATCATCAGAATCATCTAAAGCACTTCATTTAGATATTGCTGGTGTTGATTTATTGTTTCAAAATGGTGGATACAAAATATGTGAAGTTAATTCCAATCCTGGTTTTGAAGGTATGGAAAAATTCACTAATAAAAATATCGCTGGTGAAATAGTATCATTTATAAAATTAAAGCTTGGATAAAATTAAAAAAGGTTGTATATTATAGTATGGGAAGAATTAGTTATAGTCAATTATCAATGTTTAGTGAATGTCCACAAAGGTGGAAGCTCAATTATATAGATAAGTTACGAGTATTTGAAACAAATATACATTTAATATTCGGAACAGCAATGCACGAAGTTATACAAACTTGGTTAGAAGTTATGTATAATGATAGTATTAAGAATGCTAATAAATTAAATCTTGAACAAAGACTACACGATAAACTTATTGAGGGATTTAAAAAAGCTAAAGAAGAAGAGGGTAAAGACCCTTGCACATTGGAACAATTAAGAGAGTTCTTTCAAGATGGTGTAGATATATTAGACTTTGTTAAAAAGAGAAGAGCTGATTATTTCAGTAAAAGGGGATACAAACTTATAGGTTGTGAAGTTCCAATTGAAGTAGATTTAAAGAAAAATGTTAAAATCATTGGTTACTTGGATTTAGTTATATTGGATGAGTTCCACAACACAATAACAATCTACGATATAAAAACATCTACTCGTGGTTGGAATAAATGGATGAAAAAAGATGAGAACAAAACTCAACAATTATTATTATACAAACAATTCTATGCTAAACAATACAATCATCCGATTGATAAAATAGAAGTAGAATACTTCATAGTGAAAAGAAAACTATGGGAAGAAGCTATGTTTCCACAAAAGAGAGTACAGAAGTTCTCACCTGCTAGTGGTACTGTGAGTATGAACAAGGTAGCTAAAAGATTAGATACATTCTTGGATTTAGCATTTGATGACAATGGAGAACAAGTATCAGAAAACATCATACCAACACCAAGTAAGAAATCTTGTAAATGGTGTGAATTTAAAAACACAGAACATTGTAGTGTGGGAGTGTAATGAAAGTAGCAATCGTAGGGAGTAGAAGATATGAGAATAAAAAGAAGATTAAAGATTTTATATTCAAATTAAAAAACGAATATGGTGAGAAAACCATTATCGTTAGTGGTGGTTGTAAGACTGGTGCTGACAAATATGCTAAGAAATATGCATTAGAGTTGGGATTACAATACGAAGAGTATCCACCATTCCACGAAGTACATAATTTATATTGTACAATGCCATCATCAAGATATGGTAAAGATTTCAATATGAAAAACTTTTTTGCAAGGAATAAAATAATAGCTGGAACATCAGATTTCATTGTAGCATTTATACCCGAAGGTGTTGAAGCTAATGGAACAAAAAATGTTTTAGAATATGCAAAAAAGTTAGATAAAAAAAGAATAATTATTTCATAGTTTTTTTATATATTTATATATTTATATATGAATATACGATGGAGAGATATTATGAAAAATACAAAACTAACATCTGTAAAAATATTAGAAAATTTGTATGAGAAATTTAAACTGAACACAGTCAATACAAAAATGACTTTACAAAAATTAACAAATCGTTCAGTAGATAGATTTTTACAAGATGAAAAATTTAGAGAAGAAATTGAAACTTATGATAATTTAATCGTAAGTGGTAGCAATTTTTAAATAGGAGAAAATAGGTTATGTCAAAGAAGAAAAAAATTTTACTTTTATCAGATGATTTAAGAATGTTTTCTGGAATAGCAACACAGGCAAAAGAATTTGTGATGGGAACATTAGACAAATATGATTGGGTTCAAATTGGTGGTGCTGTTAAACATCCTGAAGAGGGTAAAATTATAGATATGTCAGAAGCTGCACAAAATGAATGGGGTATTAAAGACGCATCACTAAAAATATATCCAATATCAGGTTATGGTAATCCACAAATTTTAAGGGAAATAATAGCAATAGAAAAACCAGATGCTATTCTACATTTCACAGACCCAAGATTTTGGATTTGGTTATATAATATGGAACATGAAATAAGACAAAACATTCCTATTATGTATTATAACATTTGGGATGATATTCCTGACCCTTTATACAATACAAACTATTATAGAAGTTCGGATATGTTAATGGGAATATCAAAACAAACTTATGGTATTAATAAAAGAATACTTTCTAAATATGGTTATGAAGATTGGCAAACTCAATATGTTCCACATGGAATAACTAACAAAAGAATATTTAAAATAGAAGATAAAGGTGATACTTTATTTAAAGAGTTTGAACAGAAGATGGGATTGGATAAATATAAATTTAAAATATTATATTTAAATAGAAATATTAGAAGAAAATCACCTGGTGATGTTGCTCTTGCTTACAAACATATGATGGATAAATTAACACCTGAGGAAAGAAAAGAATGTGTATTTGTCTTTCATGCTACACCAAGTGATGAGAATGGAACTGATATGAGAGCTGTTTGTAAAACACTTTTACCCGATTACCCAGTAATATTCACACACGATAATCATCCAAATGGTTCTTTCACGGATGAGGAAATGAATTTTATTTATAATTCCTGTGATGTTTATATAAATATGGCTTCTAACGAAGGATTTGGTTTAGGTAGTTGTGAGATGTTACATACAGGTGGAGTTATTGTAGTTAATGTAACTGGTGGATTACAAGACCAATGTGGATTCAAAAAAAGATTACTTGATAACAATGGAAAACATTCCAGCTGGGAGTATCTAACTGCTGAAGACTATATAGAATTACAATCTAATCATAGAGGAACTTATAAGAATCATGGTGAGTGGGTTGAACCTGTATTCCCATCAAACATAAGTTGTCAAGGTTCACCATTAACACCATACATTTTTGATGATAGATGTTCTTATGAAGATGGGGGTGATGCACTTTTAAATTGGTATCACGCTGGTCCTGAAGAGAGAGAAAGATGTGGTGAGATTGGAAGACAATTTGTAAATAGTGATGGTAGAATGACTGGAAAACATTTATCAGAATCGTTTATTAAAAACATAGATACTTGTTTAGAAAAATGGAAACCGAGAGAAAAATATACATTGGAGGTTGTTTAATGAAAAAATTTATGTTAATATGTGCACCTGTAACATCAAGAAGTGGATATGGTGACCATGCGAGAGATTTAGTTCGTTCTTTTATCAAGCATAATAAATATGAAATACAAATATTAGATGTGCCATGGGGAGATTGTCCAAGAAATGCACTTGATAATAAAAAAGATATTAATATAATTTCAAGAATATTAAAAACAAATCAAGTAGATAAACAACCTGATGTGTATGTTGATATTAGAATACCAAATGAGTTTCAAACTTATGGAAAAGTTAATATTGGTATAACTGCTGGTATAGAAACAACAGCTGTTTCTGATGCTTGGATAGCAGGTTGTAACAAAATGGATTTAATTATAGTTCCATCTGAACATTCTAAAAAGGGATTTGTTGATGCTCTTTATGAAAAAATGCAAAATATGCCTGATGGTAAACAACAAAAGATTGGTGAATTAAAACTTGAAAAACCAATGGAAGTATTGTTTGAAGGTGTAGATGATAATATTTATAAACCAATTGAAAATGCTAGCTTAGACTTGGTAGATGATATTGAAGAGGACTTTTGTTTCTTACATGTAGGACAGTGGACGCAAGGTGGTTATGGTGAAGATAGAAAAGATATTGCAAAATTAGTAAAAATATTTTATGAATCATTTGCAAATAAAAAAGAAAAACCAGCGTTATTGTTAAAAACAAATGGTGCTACTTATTCCATAATGGATAGAGAAGATTGTTTAAGAAAGATTAATGAGATTAAATCAAAGTTCCCATTAGATTGGAATTTACCAAATGTTTATTTATTACATGGTTCACTATCAGAGGAAGAAATGAATAAATTATATAACCATCCAAAAGTTAAATCATTTATATCATTAACTCATGGTGAAGGATTTGGAAGACCATTATTAGAGGCTTCAATGGTTGGATTACCTGTAATAGCTAGTGCTTGGAGTGGACATATAGATTTCTTATCAGAAACAGACTCAATGTTATTGGGTGGTGAATTAAAACAAGTTCCTCAGTCTATGGTTTGGAAAGATATAATCGTTCCTGAATCACAGTGGTTTAATGTAAATGAACAACAATCTTATAAAGCTATGAATTATTGTTTTCAAAACTATGATGAGGTGAAGAAAAAAGCACTTAACTTGATGAAAATCAATAGAGATAAATTTACATTAAATAAAATGACAGAAAAACTTAATGAAATCATCACACCAATTGCTGATAAAGTTCCAAGTCAAGTTGGATTGCAATTACCAAAATTGAAAAAAGTTGGGGACAAGTCAAAAGAGCCACCAAAAGTTAAATTACCTAAATTAAAAAAATTATCAAGTAAGGTATCAGTATGAAAGACTTAATAAGTAATTGTTTCTTATGTGAAGAGAAAGCATTACATGTAGCAGGTACGGAAGAAGCTCAAGTAATGCAGTGTATTAATTGTGGTTACACAACTACAACTAAATTCACAGGCACAAAAGAAACCAATGAAGAGTTTCAAAAACTTGGTGAAGACATGCAGAGTTGGGCTGTTGAAAAAAATGGTAAGATTTGGATTCCAAGTATAATCACTTTACCAATTGGAATGTTATATCCTATAAATGTTGAGAAAGAATTGAAATGGGCCTTCGCTCCAATGGTTGAAATATCAAAAAAAGAAAAAAGAAACTTTCCTAATCCAAATGGTGGATATTATGAAAAAAGAATAGATACTGATAATCCAAAAGTTTATGATAAGTTTCTGTTAGGTATGAGTTATCTAAATAAACTAATGAAAGAAAGGACCTAAAGTGGCGGATAAAAGAATACCACATAATTGGGAAAATGTTAAACCTGGTGATATTATTTCATTTAAATATAAATCTCAAAGTAGTAAAAGAACAAAATTACAAACTATATTGGTATTGAACCCATCTTTAAAAAGAAGAGGACAGAAGAGAACAAGCACTCAATTAATTGGAATTAAGATAGAAGAGTCAAATAAAACTAAATTACAAGTAACACAAAAACAAATTCAAATATTTGAACAAATTGGAAATTTTGTTCCTATTGATGAAAAAAATAACTTGTATAGATTAAATGTAAAAAGTCAATTTATAACCAATGATATAAAAGGTGTCAAACCAAGAGCCTTTGATTTATTGTCAAAAGGTTTAGGTATTTCCGAAGCATATAGAACTTATGATTACTATGTAGCTAGAAGAAGTTCAGTTTTTTTAGAACCAATAAGATTATTTACGAAGTTAGATGAGAAGGTAGATGATAAACCTCAACAACCCGAACCACCTAAACAACCTGAAAAACCAGGGGGTGGAATAAATGAAAATTAGTTATAGTATATTAACTCATAATGAAGACAAATCATTACAAAAGTTACTTGAATTTTTAGTCAAACATAAAGATGAAGAAGATGAAATAGTAATTCTTGATGATTATTCAGACAATCCAAAGACAATTGAAATATTAGATGTGATGACATCTATGCATGAAATGACTTTTGAACAAAGACATTTGTTAAAAGATTATGGTGGGCAAAAAAATTACTTGACTCGTATGTGTAAAAATGACTATATTATAAATATAGATGCTGACGAAATGCCACATAAATTCTTAATGAAGAATATCAAAGATGTTTTAAGAGCAAACCCAACGATAGATTTATATTGGGTGCCAAGAGTAAACACGGTTGATGGTATCACACAAGAACACATTAATAAATGGGGTTGGAATGTGAATGAAAAGAATTGGGTAAACTTTCCTGATTATCAAGGTAGAATTTGGAGAAATCGTCCAAACATATTATGGAAAAACAAAGTACACGAAGTATTAATAGGATATAAAGAACATACATTTCTTCCAGCAGAGGAACAATTTTCATTCTATCATCCAAAAACAATTGATAGACAAGTGAAACAAAATTTATTTTATGAGAATATAAATTAATGAAAATATCGGTTATAGTTACTAATTACAATTATGAAAAATGGTTAAGAAGATGTATAAGGTCATTGCTTAATCAAAATTTTAATGACTATGAAATAATAATCATTGATGATTGTTCTACGGATAATTCAAGAAACATTTTATTAGAATATCAAGATGTTGATAAGATAAAATTAGTATTTAATAAATCTAATGTTGGTGTTGGGTGTTCAAGTACAATTGGTGCTAAAAAAGCTACTGGTAAATATATTGTCAGGGTTGATGCTGATGATTATGTTCATAATGATTTTTTAAAATGTTTATATCTTTGGGCTAGTTTTAATAATTCACATGCAGTTGCTTGTGATTATCAAGAGGTTAATTTCAATGAAGATGTTTTAGATACAATATCTCAAAAGAAAAATCCATTAGCTTGTGGTATTTTATATAGAACTGATTTGTTGGAGTATTTAGGTTATTGGAATGAAAAATTAAGAATAAATGAAGATGTAGATATGATAAAAAGATTTAAAAAAGAATTTAAACTTGAGTACTTAAACATACCTTTATATAGATATTTTAAACACGAGGAGTCAATGACACATAGAGGTAGAGATTAATGTATAATGTTGATAAAAATTATTTATTATCAGACGACTATGTAAAAGAGATGTTATATTATCATAATGGAAACCATAATGATTTCCTTGATTTTTTATATGACGCTGACCCAAAGACTGATAATTACAATTGGAGACATTTTCAATTAGTTCAAAAATTGGGTGGTTGGAGATGGAAAGGTATTTTTACATATCGTGAAACTTTTGTAGATTTAATTTACAGTGAAAATTTAAAAGGTGTAGATTTTGGTGGTTCTCAAAGACCAATATCGGAACATTTGGATATAGTGGATATTGAAGATGTTGATTTTTATAATAGAAAAGTTAAGTATAAATCTTTGAGTGAAGTTGATTATGATATTGATTTTATATTCTCATCTCATACATTGGAACACATTCCTAATTTAGAGGAAATATTACAACAGATATATGATAATCTTGTGAAAGATGGTATATTGGCCCTAAATCTTCCAGCCTATAGTTGTAAAAGATGGATAGCTAAGACTGGACATTGGATGGGTGGAACACCACATGTTCATACATTTAAATTAAGTAAAACAAAGGTTGATGAGGATATAACTAATCTATTAGACATAGATAGTTTATTAGAAAAGTTTGGTTTTAAAATATCATTAGCTGAATACACAGGTGACAATAGTATAATTATATTTGCAGAGAAATGAGAATAATAGGAGTAATACCCGCTAGAGAGGGTTCAAAAAGATTAAAACATAAAAATGTTTATCCCCTGAATGGAGTACCAATGATAGAATATACTATCAATGCGGCTCTGAAAAGTAAATATATCAATCAAGATAATTTATACATAAATACTGATTTTGATAAAGTGATTGATATAGCTAAAAGAAGAAACATACAAGTTGTAGAAAGACCACCACATTTAGCTGGTGATAAAGTTTGGACACAACCTGTAATTAATCACACGGAAGATGAATTGGGTGGTTTAGATGATGAGGATATTATTGTAATACTACAAGCTAACTCACCACAGATGACATCAGAAAAAATAGATGAGTGTATTGATATGTTGATTGACAATGATTTATTTGAAGTTCATACCATTGATTCTACAATGATAAACAATGGTGCGATTCAAGTTATAAAGCGTAAAGTAAGAGAACAAAAAGGTAAGGTTTGTTATAATGGTGTGGTTATGGCAGATTGGATTGATATACACACCATTGAAGATGTTAATAAAATAGGAGAGTTATGAAAACAACAATAATAGCAGAAATTGGATTAAACCATAATGGAAATATGGAAATGGCTAAATGTTTAATTGATGAAGCACATAGGGCTGGAGCTGATATAGCAAAGTTTCAATTCTTTGACATCAGTGAGTATTTTGGTCCTGAGTTTGAATGGTATGAAGAATGTATGAAAGCTAGAATTGATTACGATAAAGCAGAAATGTTAAGAGATTATTGTGATAAAGTAGGGATTGAATTTATGTCGTCAGTTTTTAATCTACAAGGTGTGGAGTGGGCTAAGAAGTTAGGTATGGAAAGATATAAAATAGCTAGTAGATGTATAGGACAGCAAGATTTATTTGATGCAGTTGGTGAAACAGGAAAAGATATGATTGTTTCTTTAGGTATGTGGAAAGACGCTAATCCAACAGCACCACTACCAACACACATCAAATCAAAAGGTAAAGTTGATTTCTTGTATTGTGTTGCTAAATATCCAACAATGCCTGAAGATGTTGATTTTGATAAAATAGATTTTAAAGATAAGTACTCAGGTTTTAGTGACCACACGATTGGTATGAATGCCCCACTAATCGCTGTAGCTAGAGGTGCTAGGATATTAGAAAAACATTTTACATTGAGTAAAAAAATGCACGGCCCTGACCATAAAGGTAGTATGGAGCCGAGTGAATTAAGACAATTAGTTAAATCAGCTAGAGAGTTTGAGGAGTTTATGTCTAAATGAAACATAGAATCTTAATGATTATAGGTTCTAACCCAGCCACTGTTGGATTTACAAACAATTTTGTTAGTAAGTATCAACCAATTGGTATCATTCAACAGAGTGGTGGTCCTGAGGGTGATGGTTTTGTTGAGATAAAAGACATTAATTCAAAACCTAAATTTCAGAGTAGTGGTAACAATATAGCTGAAGATGTTTTAAGTGAAGTGTATGATAATATTTATGTTGATAATCCATCAGATGTAATACATTTCAAAGTTCCAAAAGGTAGATTGAATAAAGATGAGGAACTGAAAAAACAAATCAAAGATATGAATGTTGATATAATAATATCACATGGTCCTGAGAGAATAGGAACAGAGATTATAAGTATGGCTAAGTATGGTGGTATAAATATTCATTGGGGATTATCACCAACATATAAAGGAACACATACAGTCAGATGGCCTTTGTTACACGAAAAGCCAGAATGGATTGGAGTTACTATTCATAAGTTGGATAGAAACTTAGATACAGGTCCTATTTTATATCAAGCGAAACCTGATTTAAAAACTGATTGGTCTTATAGACACATAGAGTATTCTTTGACAAAGTTATCATATGATATAGTTCCTAAAGCTATGGAAGAAGTTTTGAGTGGGGTAAATGATGTCATCAATCAAGACTTATCAGAGGGTAAAACATATTTTTCAAAAGAATATACAGATGAATGTGAATTAAAATTAAATGATAAGTATGTTTCTAAACAAATAGAAAATTATTTATTAAATAAAAAATATTTAGATGAAGGAGTTAAATTAATCAATGAGTGGAAATAGTCCAATAACATTATTATATCATCAAGTAAGTCCAGAAGACACTAAATTTATTGAAAACTATAATATAAATGTCAAACCAAATTTATTTGATGAACATATGAAAATAATAAAAAATGAATATGCACCAATAACTTTTGATGAATGGAATGATGCTGTAAAAAACAATGATGATGTTTCAGATAGAGTGTTGGTTACTTTTGATGATGGTTATAAAGATGTTGTTAACTATGGCGCTGAAATTTTAGACAAACATAATTTAGATGGGGTGTGGTTTATCAATGGTGGTATGATTGATAATGATAAAGTGTTTTGGTTATCACAATTGATGTATTTATATGATAATAATCATTTAGATAATTTCTTGAATGAAATTAATTCGGATTTTCCTGGTTTATTAAAACCAATTGATTTGGATAATTCATCAATCAAAGATGTTGATATGTGGGCTAAAGATAACTATTCAAAGACATTAGATGAAAAATTAAATAAACATATTTTAGGTTTGGGGTGGAATGAAATGGTGGAAGCTAATAGAAATTCAATCTACGCAAATTCAAAAGAATTAAAAACCTTATCAGAAAACTTTGTTATTGGTAATCACTCATTATCACATCCTAATTTTAGAAATTTATCCATAGAGGATAAGGCAAAAGAATCAGAGGAATCAAGAAAAATATTAGAAAATATAATTGGTAAGAAGGTAAATACTTTTGCATTTCCATTTGGACAAGAGCATCTACATTGGTGTCAGAATGATGTAAGTCTTTTACAAAACTTAGGTTATGATTTTATTTTTAGTGTGGCTAATGAATTTGATAGAGTTAATTATGATGTGATTCACCGACACGAAATACTTGAACTTGATAATGGGGAGTTTAGGTCTTTTTTAAATAATTTACATAATGGTTGGAGTAACAATTTATGGTTGGGGAAAAATAAATGAAAACATTACAAGTTGTAGTTCATGTTTTACCAAGAGAGATAGACCAATTTGAAAGATTGTGTAATTTATTTAAGGAAAGTTACTTTTTTGTTAAAGATGAAATAAATATAGTTTTAGATGTTAGCTTAAATCTAAATGAAATTTTTGTTGATTGGGAAAATAGCCAAATACCAAAAGAATTTTTTATAGAGAAGTTCAATAATATCAATGAGTTACATAGTGATTGGACTTATAAGAATATCTTCCAAATAGAAAATTCAGATAATTGTTTAGGTATAAATGATAAGAGAAGAAATAGCATTAATGATGGTTTGGATTATGATTACCTAATGTATTTAGATTTAGATGTGTTTTTCTCACATATGACACTTGTTTCTTTAACACAAATGATAAACCAAATAGATACAGATTATAATATAATTTCACCAGAGACTGTTAAGTTATGGGATGACTCTTGGGCTGATTTGGTTAATGAAAAATATATTAATCATAACCACGAGTTTTTCAAAACCATAGACCCATATAGTGTTCATAAACTTGTGTTTGATAATTTGGTTGAAGAAAAAATAAATTTTAGAACAATCAGTAATGTTAAGTTTGGTGGTGGTTGGTTTAATGTTTTTTCTAAAAAATTATTAAAGTTTATAAACATACCTGAATCATTGGGTTCTTATGGGTTAGATGATACATTCGTAATGATAGGTGCTAATATGATGAAACAAAAAGGATATGATGTAACTCAATATATTTTAGAAGGGACGATTTGTATAGAGAATAATAAATATACTTTATATAATTATAATCCATATGATAAGTTTTTAGCAGACAAATCATTTGAAAACAAAGGTAGAACTTTCAAACAAGGACTCAGAGAGAAGTCAAATAAAAATTTTGAATTAGAATTAAACAAATTTAGGGATAGGATATAAATATGAATAATGAATTTATTTTGTCAAATGGTGTAGCGTTACCAATAGTTCAAGGGTTTAGAGAACAAGTAAAATCTAATTGGAGAAATGCATATAAAGATTTTGATAATTCAAATGATGAGATGTCAATGGATAAGATCAATAACTTAAAAAATGATATTAGAAGTGGAGTACAGATATTATCTAAATGTGGAATACCTATACAAGACAAAAAGATTATGGATGTTGGTTGTTATTTAGGACTTCAATGTTTTGGAGCTATGGAGTTAGGAGCTGGTGAGGCTGTTGGTATTGACATACCTGAGTATTATGTAAATCAATCAACTAATAATGAAAATGTTGATGCTTCAAAAGTGTTAGAAAACAAACGAGATAAAATTAGAAAACTACATCCACATCTAGACCAATCAAAAATATCATTTGAAGATGTTTCGGTATTTGAAATGGATTATGAAAATGAATTTGATATAATTTTTAGTTGGGAAACTTTTGAACACATAATGAATCCAAAAGAAGCTTTAGCTAGAATATATAAGGCTTTAAAACCAGGTGGGATAGTGTTTAGTCAATATAATCCATTCTTCTGTATATCAGGTGGACATAGTATGTGTACATTAGATTTTCCATTTGCTCATACGATGTTAACCAATGAAGATTTTAAAAAATATGTTGAAAATGTGGTACCTGAAAATGCTCCATCAAAATATTCAGAGTTGAGTTATAATTTCTTTACAAAAAATTTGAATAGAATGACACAAAACGATTTGACAAAATATATAAATGATGTAGGTTTTGAATTGGTTAATTTTATGAGTATACCTGATTTAAATTTACTTAATGTGATAGATGATTCCACATTGGACTCAGCTAAAACAATACATTCAACAATAACACTTAATGATTTATTATGTAGTAGTGTATTTTTCATAGGAAGAAAATAATGCAAATCTTATTAAATGAATTAAAAAAACAAAAAACATCAAATAGGATTTATATACTTGGTTCAGGTAAATCAATTTTAGATATATCTAAACAAGAATGGGAAGAGATAGAAAAACACGACAGTATTGGTTTTAATCATTGGTATGTACATGAACATAAACCTACTTTCTATGATTTAAGTTATTTAGCTAATGATTATTTTGAAACAAGTGATGTTGATATGTTTAAATTAGCTCAAGAGAAATGTCCAAATAGTGTTTTCATTTTGAACCACGCATTAGATGAATATCATAATAATTTTTTTACAGATTCTACTTTTTATAAAACACATGTGAATCATTTTGATTATTTTGAAGGTGATGTAAAGAAAATTTGGGAAACTCATACTGATGATATTGGTAAGTTGGCTACATATTGGTCTACCGATATTTTTAATCATTTCAATCAACCATATGGTAGTCTTATGCCAAATGAACATTTTATTAACAAAAGTAGAGGACAATTATTCTCAACCATACAAATAGCTGTTTTACTTGGATATACTGATATTAGATTATTAGGTGTAGATTTAAATGATGAAGGAAAGTTCCAAGATCATTATGATGATGCTCCATACTCAGCTAAAAGTGTTGGTAATGGTGGTGAGAAACTTAAAGCTAGATTGAGTGCTTATGAAAATATGAAAGATAAAAGTGGTGTTCATAACACTTGTCAAGGAACAATGGATAAAGATTATTTAGGTATTCACAAATTGATTAATATCTTTACAAATAAATGTTTAAAAAACAATGGAGTGTTTTTAACAGTTTGTAATACTGATTCTTTATTAACAGAAGTAAATATAAATTATCAATCTATAATTGGAGAAATTGAAATGGAAAAAATAACATTTTGTATACCAAGTAAAAACAATCGTAGGTATCTTGAAGCTTGTATACCTTCAATAAGAAAAAATGCTTATAGAAAAGACCACGACATAATTGTATTTGTTGATGAAGACAATGATGGGACGGTTGAATGGTTGGAGTCAGTTAAAGAAAAGTATAATTTAAAATACATTGTAAATGACAAAGATGAATTGTATGGTATTGGTAGAGCATATGATAAATGTGTAGAAGAATCAGAAACAGATATTTTTATGATATTTCACGCAGATATGATGTTGGGTAAAGATGCTGATTTAGAAGCATTTAAATATATTGATAGAAAGAAAGTAGTATGTGCTACAAGAATAGAACCACCTTTACATCCAGAAAATGGTGAAAAGATTATTAAAGATTTTGGAATGTGGCCTGAGAAAGATGTAGAAGAAGGTTGGTTAGAAGATGACTTTGATAAGTATGTAGAAGAGGCTAAACTTGAGTTCAAGGATAAAACTACTAATGGTTGTTTCGCACCCTGGATGATGTATAAAGATGATTTTGTATCAATGGGTGGACATGACCCAAGATTCGCATCTGCTCGTGAAGATTCTGATGTATTTAATAGATTATCACTTGGTGGATTTGAATTAATACAATCTTGGCAAAGTTTTGTATATCATTTAACTGCTCGTGGTGGTCAGTTTCAACACGGAAAATTAACACAAGACCATAACCAAAAATCGGAGGAATGGCAAAAACTGATGAACAATTCCACAAGAGAGTTTTTCAGAAAATGGGGAACACCTGTTTTACACAATAACTTATTAAAACCAATCGTACCACCAAAATACGATATTGGTATTATAGTTAAAAATTGTAATGAACAGATATTAGAAACATTAGAACCCTGGTGTTCTACAATTTATGTTGATTGTGAGTTTGATGATTACATAGAACGAGAACAACCAAATACGACTGATGATTTACATTGGAATATATGTTCAATTGATGCTGATGTTCAGAATGATATAGAAGTTAGATTTGATGGTAGTAAATTAAATAATCAAAACTTTAATTACATTGTTCAGTTATCACAAATACTCGCTAATGACGAACTTGAAGAGGGAAGTTTTGAATTAGATATATTTGAAATAAACATAAACAAAATAAAAACATATGAAGAGGAGTTGATAGTAAATGAGAATACTATGTTTAACGCCAATTAAACACTTAGATGGAGTGTTTGAATATTTAAAATCTTTTGGTAGAGTTGATTATTTACCAGATTCACCAGCAAATGTGATTAGGGACGCAATATCTATTCTTAATTATGATGTAATATTTTGTAATCCAAATAAACAAAACTACAAGTTAGATGAATATATTTTAAAACAATTTAATGGAACTATATTGACGGCTAGTACTGGATTGAATCACATTGATATTAACTATTGTGAACAAAGAGATATAAAAGTTTTATCTCATAAAAACGATACGAGATTCTTAAATGATTTACCATCTACAGCTGAGTTGGCATTTGGATTAATGTCTTCAATGTTAAGAAACATACCAAGTGGTTTTGACGATGTTAAGAAAGGTAATTGGGATTATGATTCTCATATGGGACATCAGTTAAAAGGTAAAACCATTGGAATTATAGGATATGGAAGATTGGGTAAAATGATGACGAACTATTGTTATGCATTTGGTATGAATACACTACCATACGACCCTTATAAATTTGATGCAGATTTTGAATTACTTTTGAAAATATCAGATGTTATTTCATTACATGTTCATGCGAATGATGAAACAAGACATATGATTGATAAAAAAGTTCTAGGAAAAATGAAAAATAATTCGTATATTGTTAATACATCTCGTGGTGAGATTGTAAATGAACATGATATTGTAGAAGCTTTAAGAAGTGGAAAACTTAAAGGATATGCTACAGATGTGATTGAAGATGAGTATGGGAATAGAGAAAATAGTCCAATACTTAATGGAATTAAAGAAGGATTAAATATAATAGTAACACCGCATGTGGGTGGAATGACTTGGGAAGGACAACAAAAAGCTTATATGTGGTCAATCAGTAAATTAAAGGAATTGAAATGAAACACGATTTATCAGTAGTTGGAATCATACCAGCTAAAACAGATTCAACAAGATTGTTAAAGAAAAACTTACAAGTTATAAATGGTAAAACATTATTAGAACATTCATTAGATTATGCTAAAAACTCAGAATACATTAAAACAATTATTGTATCTACAGAATCAGACGAAGTTAGAAAAATATGTGAAAAATATGATGATATAATTGTTTTAGGTAGGCCTGAACATTTATTAAAAGACGCTGAGGTAGCTGATGTTTATGTAGATATTTTTCAAAACCTTAATGATGATGTTTTAAAGTTAACATCAAGTGCAACACATATGGTAGCACTTCAACCTGACCATCCAGATAGGACAAGAAACATAGATGATATGTTGGATTATTTTGTAGACAATACATATGATGATTTAGTTACAGTTGATTCAAGTGGGACAAGAAATGGTTCAATTAGAATAACAAAAGCTAAGTATGTTAAAAAAGGAACTATGAGTAAGAGAGTTGGTAGTATGTTAGATGATTGTACAAATATTCACAGTGAAGAGGATTTAAGACAAGCTGAAAGGAACATTCAAAATAATGAATGAATACATAGATAAATTAATTCAAGATGATAAGTTAAGTTTATCAGTAGATAAATCTAAAACATTTGGATTTCAACTTGGTGATAAATGGGTTGGTAAAGATAAAGTATTAATATCAGGTCCTTGTTCGGTTGAATCAAGAGATATGATTATAGATTGGTCTCAAGACTTAAAAGAAGTTGGAGTTGATGCCATAAGAGCTGGTGCTTACAAACCTTGTACTTATCCAATTAGAAAAGAAGTTAATGGTTGGAAAGAAGGAATGAGAGAAGAAGGATTGAAAGCTATGATTGATGCTAAAGCCGAATGTGGTTTACCAATGGTATCTGAAATTATGGATGTGAAACAAATCACAACTCTTTCAATGGACGCTATTGATGTGATTCAAGTTGGAACAAGAAACTTTCAAAACTATTCTTTATTAGATGAGTTTGGTAAGTTGGATAAACCAATATTGTTAAAGAGAGGAACTTGGGGAACACTTGATGAAATACTTGGGGCTTGTGAAAGAATACTTGATGGTGGTAATGATAAGTTGGCTATATGTTTAAGAGGTGTGGTTGGTATGCCTTCTTATAGACATATATTTCCATCAACCAGATGGGCTCCAGATTTAATGATGATACCAGCGTTACAGAAGTTTACAAACATACCAATCATATATGACCCAAGTCATGCGACTGGTTATAGAGATTTTGTAGTTCCAATATCAAAGGGAGCTATGGCTGTTGGAGCAGATGGTTTGATTGTTGAGTGCCATCCTAATCCAAGTGAATCAATTAGTGACGCTGACCAAGCGATTGGATTAAGAGAACTTGTAAGAATAGAGGAGTGTGTTAATGGATAATATATCGGTTATAATAAGAAATAGAAATGAAGAAAGATATATTGGTTACGCTATACAATCAGTATTGGATACATTTGATAAACCTGAAATTATCGTTGTTAATAATAATTCAACAGATAACTCAATGGGTATTGTAAATACTTTTGATTTTGAAAATATTAAAACATATAGTATTGATTCATACACACCAGGTAAATCTTTAAACTATGGTGTAACGAAATGTTCTAATGATTATGTATTGATATTATCAGCTCATTCACAGATTATGAATTGTGAGTTTGGAAAAATAAAAGGTTTATTAGATGAACATTGTGTGGTTGGTGGAAAACAAATACCAGTGTGGAATGGTAAGAAAATCAGTAGAAGATATGTTTGGTCTAATTTTGAAGAACACGATATAGTGAATCAATTTAGTAGTAATGAAGATAGATATTTTTTACATAACGCATTTACATTCTACACAAAACAAACTTTAATTAAATATCCATTTGATGAGAATTTGTCAGGAAAAGAAGATAGATATTGGGTCAATGATAGAATTGAACAAGGAATGGATTCTTATTATGATTCAGTAACAACCTGTCACCATCATTATACAGATAATGGTGCTACTTGGAAAGGTATTGGTTAATGAGTAAAATTTTAATTGTAGGAAATGGTCCATCAGCACTTGAAAACAAGTATGGTGAGTTGATTGACTCGGGTGATTGGGATATTGTAATGAGATTTAATCGTTGGAATAAAAACGATGATGGGACTAAGCATAATGATTATTCAGAATATATAGGAACGAGATGTGATTATTGGATGATAAATGATTTAAGGTTACAAGTGGGAATAAATAGAAGAAATGATTATTCTGGTGTGTTTATTGTTTGTCCAAAGTTTAAATTTAATTCACAAGTGTTTAAACAGATAGAAAATCAATATGAAAACATAAAGTTCATGCCAATGGAATATGAAGAATACATAAATAAAAACATCGTAGATTTCAGTCCAAAGTGGCCAAGTACAGGTGTGATTGGTATGTATTTTGCAACACTACATTTTGATGAAGTCTTCTTATATGGCTTTGACACTTATGATGAAAAATATGATAATATTCACTATTTTGAAGATAAACCAAATAAATATAAAGGTGAATCAAATAAAGACCACGAGCCAAGTAAAGAAAAAGAATTTATTAAATTAATTAAAGAAAAATATAATGTAAAATTATTGGAGGAAACACTATGAGATGTGTAGTAACAGGAGGAGCAGGATTCATTGGTAGTAATCTTGTGGATAAATTAATTGATGATGGTCACGAGGTAATTATTTTTGATAACTATTCTACTGGTAAGAAAGAAAATATAAATCCAAAAGCTAAGTTTTTTTTAGTTGACATTTCTCATCAACCATCTTTTGAAAATAAAACAATGAAAGATGTGATGACGGGAGTTGATGTAGTGTTTCATTTAGCAGCTTTGGCTAGGGTTCAACCATCAATTGAAAATCCAATTGAATATCATAACACGAATGTTAATGGAACACTGAATTTACTGAAAGCATGTGTTGATTATAATGTGGAGAGATTTGTATTTAGTTCATCATCATCTGTTTATGGTGATGTAGAAGAAAAAGATTTACCAACATCAGAAAATGCAAACCTAAATCCAATGAGTCCTTACGCATTACATAAGTTAGTTGGTGAACAATATTGTAAATTATTCTCGGAACTTTATGATTTGGAAACTGTGTGTTTAAGATATTTCAATGTATATGGTGAAAGACAACCAATTGAAGGTGCTTATACTTTGGTTATGGGTGTGTTCGCTCAACAAATGTTACAAGGTAACTCAATGACTATTAGAGGTGATGGAAACCAAAGAAGAGATTTTACTTATGTTGGTGATGTGGTTGATGCTAATATAAAATGTATGGATTATCCATTAGAGTTAAATGGAGATATTTTTAATGTTGGTAATGGTGATAACAAATCTGTTAATCAGATTGCTACTATGATGGGTGGTTCAAGAGTTCATATTGAACCTGTTATTGAGCCAAAAGTTACACTAGCAGATAATAGTAAAATAAAAAAAGTATTGGATTGGAAACCAACACAAGATTTAAAAGAATGGATTTCAAAATGGATAAAAAGTCTTGGATTATAAAAAAAAGCTTGACTTATATGCATTATTATCCTTATATTATTACTATATAATATAATAAAAAGGATAAAAAAAAATGATGAAAAACATAATTAAATATATATTTATATACATAATTGGTATATTATTTGTTGGGTGTGACAATAATGTATTTGGTCCAGATGGTGGTGAATGTACAAATTGTTATTTAGATGTAGAAGCACCTGATTTACCAATGGATGAAAATGGTATTTATCATTTAGATTATGATGAAAACCAGATACAAACATTCACTCAATTAAGAGCATATGTTGGTTATGAGATGGAATATGTTGAATGGACAACAAATATAACATTTGAAGGCTGCACTTGGGATTATTGTGAAGATATTCCTGTTGTTAATGGTAGTGGTTATAGTTCAGATGATGGATACGCTTATCAAATGATGGGTGTATATGAGGGTAATATAGGTGATATTGCTACAATTTGGGTAGGATATTACGATAATTATGGAACACAATGGTTAGATAGTATAAAGGTAATGATAGATGAATAAATTAGGAAGTTATATAACAAAATTAATGACAACTGTTCTTGATTCAGAACAAGAACAATTTGTAAGAGATTTAGCATTAAGTGAATTACAAAGACTTAATGTTGATGTAAGTGAATTTATCAATAAACATACAAAAGATGATATTGATAAAATAAAAGAAACAGAAAAAAAGTTACTACAGGAGGACAAGAAAAATGTCAAAAATAAGTAGAGAAGGATTTGAACAAATCCAAATAATAAAAAATGCATTAGATTCAATGTTTGATAAATTGGACCAAACGGTATTTGTACCAAGAGGTAAAAAATCAAAAAATATTGATGGTGATTATAAAGAAATAAATGTTTTTGAATCAGTTAAAGATGAGTTTCAAGCTATCGCTGGTATCATAGAACTTACTGGAACTTGGGAAGAAGTGGGAGAAAAAAATGTCAGTAAATAACCCATCAGGTGATTTTTTCAATCCACCAAGTAATTTAAGTCAAGACTTTGAAGAATATAGGTTTGAAGATTTAGAGGTTGATGAATTGTTTTGGCAAACTAATAAACCAAAGGAAGAGCAAGTGCCTTGGCGTAAATCAAGTTTGACAGAAGGAAGAAATCTAAAAACTCAAATGATTCATACTTTTGATAGAAAAACAAAAGTATTTCAGAAAATATAATGAGTGCGAATCGTCCTTTAAACATTCCTGGTAGGAGAAAAGTAATAACCAAGAATATGATATTAGAGGCTCAGAAACATACAAAGTCCAATATGGCTGCGGCTAAATGGATGAATGTATGTTACACCACTTATAGGAAATGGGCTAAATATTACAAAGTATTTGATCAACATTTAAACAAAGAAGGTATTGGTATTCAAAAAGGTTGGGTAACCAGAACCACAAATGTTGAAGATATAATACTTGGTAAGAGAAAAGTTCCACATAGGTGGAATCAATCAACAGTCAAAGAAGAGTTAATCAAGAAAGGCTATTGGTTAGATGAGTGTCACAATTGTGGTTATAATGAAGTTAATTTAGCTACCAATAAGATATGTTTGGGAATAGATTTTAAAGATGGTGACAGTAAGAATTGGTTGGATGGTAACATTAGAATGTTATGTACAAATTGTTATTACTCGTTTAATGGTTACTTTCCAAGTGCTAAGAAATTTTGTAAATAGGAGATAGTTATAGATGAAAGATGTAAAAGGTAAATCACTAAAAGTAGGTGAGAGAGTTTGTATTCAAGAAGATATACCATCAGTTAATGGTATGTTGTATAAAAATACAATTTGTAAAGTTGAGAGTTTTGATAGTAAAAAAGTACAAGTTCAAGACAGAAGTGGAAAACTTTGGTGGGTTGCATGTAATCAAGTAAGTGCAAGTTTTTTATAATGTGTGGGCCAGGAATAGAAATAATGGAGATGATGATGGAAGATAATAAATTATCAAAAGAACAAAGAGAAGAATTAGAAAAACTACAAAACGAAATCATTGATGAAGCTAAAAAAGTTGTGGAAGACTATGTTGATAACCCAAGTGAAATATCAGGTAGTACGATTAACATACATCAGAATAGTCCATTTTTAGATACAGATGAAAATGATGAACCAAGACATAGTGGTAGTCGTTGGACAAAATTAATAAAGACGGAACTATAATGTTAATAAGAGAATTTATATCAGAAACAAATAAAAACAAGATGATTTCAGATTTATTGAAATACTATAAAGTTGGTAGTGTTAAGGTAAAACAGAAGTCAATGAAAGACCACGCACATTATAATGTGGATACCGGCACATTAGAATTATCTACACGGTATAAGACAATCAAGAATAGACAATTAAAAGAGTTCTTAATTACAATACTTCACGAAATTTATCACGCTATGGATGCTAAGAAATATGGTTGGAAGAAGTTCAAAGAAATGTATGAAATGGAAATGAATTTGTTAATATCCAAAGGTAAAGATGAATACAAAGACAACAAGTATGAGATAGAAGCTGAAAAGTTTGGACAAGGAATATACAAAGTTTGGCAAAGAAAATTTAAAAAAGAAGATTTGTTTTAATGGGGGCTATGGTATAAAGCGATTACACTGCACTTGCACTGCAGAAATTAGGGTTGGATTCCCTATAGCTCCACTTATTCCATTACTATAATTTAATATTTTGATATTTATAAGTGTATAAATATATAGGAGTATTGTATTGGCTATTAGAAATATAGATTCACGAATAAAAGCCCCACAAAATGGTGGTAGGACAGAGGAAGAAGACCTACAAGTATTACAAGATATAATTGATATCAATAATCTACCTCAAACTTTAGATGAGTTTTTAACTTACAATCAATCTTATCTTCAATGGACAAATATTAATGGTGAACAACGATTAACTTCATTAGATTTATCTTGTCAATTGAATAGATGTTATCTTACTGATATAGGAGTAGAGATAACACAACTTCCAGAAAGTTTAGGTAATCTTAGTGAATTAAGATATTTAGGTATGCAAGGACTTGGACTTACAGATTTACCTAATAGTCTTGGTACTCTAGTTTTACTGGAGGAGATTGTTGTTTATGCTAATGATTTGGGTGGACCATATGGTTCTGGAACAATGAATGATGATGTCTTTGAAAATCTAACTAATTTAAGAGAATTGAAAATACACGATAATCCAAACCTAATGGAACTTCCAGAAAATATTTGTAATTGTTCTAGTTTAGAAAAGTTGTATGCTTATAATTCAGCTCACCCTAGTACAGACCCTGAGTACAGCGAGGGTTTATGGTTCTTACCTGAATGTTTACATCAATTAACTAATCTTAAAATATTACATGTTAACGGAAACGACTTTCAGACTATTGACTTTGATATATGTAGTATGACAAATCTAGAAGAAGTTTATATGAATAGTAATAATCTTACTGGAGATATACCAGAGTGTATACTTGGAATTGATTGGGAGTATGGTAACTTTCAGATATCAATGAATAGATTATGGTGTGATTATAGTAATCCAGAAACAGGTTGTGAATGTGGATGTGCTCCACAATGGTATTGTGATAATTCATCTCCTAATGGACCATTCTTACCAATTGGTTCTGGTTGTAGTAGTAGTGGTTATACTAATCAAAGGTGTGGGGACTGTGGTTATGAACTTGGTGATATAAATATGGATACAGGTCATAACATTCAAGATATTGTATTATTAGTTAATTATGTATTAGGTCAAGGAACACTCACTGATGAACAAATTGCATTAGCAGATTTAAACCAAGATGGTGTTGTCAATATTCAAGATGTTATAACCTTAATCAACATCATACTTAATGATGAAAGGACAACTTCAGAAGATAGAAAAGAATTACAAAGACAAATAAGTAGATTAAATTCAATACTTTCACCTGATGAAAAAACAGAGTTAAAAAAAGAATTAAACAAATCACGAGCAACATCACAATTATCTGATGATGTGAATCAAAAATTTGAGTACAATCTAAAGTCTGGAATGATAAAAGAGATTTTAAAAAGACAAAAAAATGGCTAAAAAAAATTACACAAAAGAACAATTAGAAAAATTGTCGGTTGAGCAACTTCGTCATATTCTTGGTAAAATTAAAACAGAGCCAAATTTAATGGATAGAAATACAAATAGTTGTGATTGTGCTTATGACAACAATTGTATGCCAGGTTATATGTGTGAAATCGGTTATGGGAATTGTGATGGTGAGAGTCCTGTTCTTGGAGTGTGTGTACCTGATTACACTGGATACTCAGGTGATATTGCAACTCCATATGGTTCTGCTCTGTTATTTAGTGGTGGTGATAGAAATAGAGATTGTCCAGATACTCCTAACTGTACAGATTATCCAATTGAATATTGTTGTCCTAACATAGAAAGAAATTGTGCTTGTTTTTGTTACACTCCGGAGGGTGCTATGGGGAGATGTATTAGTACGACGCCAGGATTTGGAATTCCAGGTTGTACATATGAAGGTGCTTGTAATTATAATATTTATGCAACCGAAAATGATGGTTCATGTGATTTTGCTAATCCTGCAAATTGTGATTATTGTGCAGGAAGTCCAGATAATGGAACTGGATATGTTGTAGAGGGTGATGGACCAGATTTATGTGGTAATTGTTATACTTTTGCTGGTGATGCTTGTTTAGAGCAAAATGGTGATACTCATTGTGACAGCTGTGGTGTCTGTAATGGTCCTTGTATTGATTTAGATTGTGACTTTTGTGGTAGATGTGAGAATGAAGCTGATTATGGTGACCCTTCTTACGAATGTCCAGATGGTTCTTCAGCATGCACTGCTCAAGACTGTCGTTGTGTTTTTGAATTTGTAAATCCTTACAATGGTTATAAAATATCCACCAATGATTTAATCGGAACACATCCTATAACCAATGATGAATATCATGGTTTAATAGATTGTAGTGGACAGTGTGTTGCTCCTGATTACAGAACTATTTTAGAACTATGGGAAAACTCTTGTGGTATGTTTGATTATTCCACCCATAATGAAGGACAGGGTAATTATGAACTGGACTACGATGAGTGTGATAGGAGAATGCATTTTTGGTTTGATGGTAATTCTAAAAATGGATATACTTTTTATGATAGAGCAACTGAATGTTCAGGAGATTGTCCTGGTCTATCACCATCTTTAATTCAAGATGGTGTTTGTCATTGTGGTGATGATGATTGTCTTAACAACAATGGTTCTACTGGTTGGTCAGTAGAACCTCCAGATGGCTTAACAATACCTGGAGATACCTATGATACTCTTGCATGCAATGACTGTTATGACATGGTTTATCCTGACTTTAATTGTGATGCATTTAACTTTGACAAAATAGATGATACTTGGAATCCTGACACAGGTTTTACATATGATTGTTTATTACACAATTCAGCTCGTGAGGATGAAATAGGTTGGGATACACAACACAGAGATAAATTTAAATTTCATGTAATAAATGACAAACCAATTCATTATTTGAATCCATACAATCCAATAGCCTTTGATTATAAACCGATTGAAATTTTTGACAAAGCGATTAATCCAATTGATATAGAACTTCCATTACAAAGTCCAACGAAATGTGGTTGTGGTTTTACTAATTATATTTGGAATAATAATTTCTCTGACGCGATGGAGATAGTTTTAAGTGAAGCGTGTAGTGGTTGGGATTCATCTCTTATATCTGCACTTGGATGTAAAATACTAGCATATCATTTCGGTTTTCAAGAAGGATTTTGGGAAACTTTGAATGACAGAAGAGTTGCACTTCCTCCACCACCAGAACTTTCATACCTCCAGCTGTCAGATTATCCCGTTTATGTAGCTGATTACATAGGTTTACAAATGTCAATAGTCTATAACAATACTATGGCACCACTTGGTGCGAATGCTGCTGGATTAGGCCAAGGTTTAGGTTCTATGTTTAGTACAGGTAGAGATTTAGAATTATTGATAGAAGAATATATGAGACTGAATGGATTTGGTGATTTTGATGTTTCAAATAAATTAGATGCTATAGGTCCAGTGTTAGATATATTCGCATTAGATAGTGGAAACCCAAATCCACACAATACCACTTTACCAATTCATTTACATACTGATGATTATTTAATTAATCCACAAACAGAAGAACCAAATACTTTCTCACCATATTCAATAGTTGATTGGAGAGTAGAATCTACAGGTGATTGTCACGAAGACGCAGCTTGGGGTGGAACGACAAGTTTTTATCAAGAATGTTCATATGGTGAAGATACTTTTTTTCAAGATGTAAGTGATTTTTTCAGCCAAAGTTGGAGTGAGTGGTTTGGAGATACAATTGAAAAAAGAGAAGTTAGTGGAGCTGGAACAATGAAATGGTATCATGAATCAACACCTTACAAAACTGGTAAAACAGCGACGGGTACGGTGGGGATTGATTATGAAGGAAATTATAATAGATTAGGTCCATATTCATCAGAAACACCAGTGACTTCAAATGAATTAATAGAAAGAGTTGGTGAACTAAACCATATTGATGTAAATTCAATAGATGTGAGTGAAAATCAAAGTAATCTTGGATTAATTGAATTTGGTTCAAGGTTTTCTATATCACAATATCCGTATAATTATCAAATATTTAAAGAAACTATTGGAGAATATCCTGATATGGATATAGACTTAGGGTGGTGGGACCCGCTAGATCCTGGTTTCTTTAGAAATATTCTAGACCCATTATCTGTTTTTGGTGTGTATGGTGGTGGATATGATGAAAGTAATGACTATAATTTGTCTCTTCAAATTTCAGATGGTGTGGGTAGTGATAATCAATGTCTTCCAGAAAATCATAGCAATAAAGTTTGTCAGGGTGATAATTACGATAAATGTGATTGTAATCAAATATCAGGTGATGAGTGGAAAAATGATGGAGAGTATGGGGCTTGTGGAGAAATGTGGGATTGTGGTTTACTTGGTTGGGACAATTTTGGAAGACCTTGTGATTGCACCTGTCATTGTCCAAATGGTCATGTCTCTAATTCATTAGGTTATGATTATTTTAGAACAAAAACTTGTAATAGAGATTGTAAATGGTATTGTATTGACAACGGACATATGGAGCCAGCGGCAGGAACTGAATGTGAAAAAGCCTTAAACAATTGTGGTTGTCCTTATGAGGGAGCACCAAAGGAAGAATGTATAACCTGTGCAGTTGGAACTACAGAAGAGATGTGTAATGATTATACTTCTGAAAGTGAGGATTGTTTAGGGTGTAGATATGAACAACCACAACAAGATGAAATGATTGAGTGTTGGACAAATGATTGTATATTAGAAGGAGCTGCTAATTATAATCCTGAAGCCAATATGGGAACTGAAAACTGTCAGTTTTTAGAAGAATATCCATATGATTTATACACATCAGCCATTGAGGCATTTAAAAGATTTTCAATTGAAATAGAGGTTGATGATGATTTAGATACACCTGTTCAAAACATAAATGAAATAAAACTTGTTCAAAGAGAATCTGATTTTCACTGGGCTGCTAACAGAGATGTTACTGTGTTTGATGATAGAGCTCTAACAAATACTGATGGTACTTTACAAGAGCCAAAACACGATGGTAGTAAATTCATAGGACAAAATTTAGGTGCAGATACTGATATATATTACAATCATCTAACATCAGGTATTGATTTTAAACCAGTAGCATTATCTGAACCATATCAATCATACACCACTTTATTTGAAGGAACTGGTTTTGAATATGAAATAGGTAGTTCAAATCTTAGCAAAACACAACCACATCGTAGTGATGATTCAGATAAATTAAAAGAAATATTTACAAGAAATGCACGATTGGATGAAAACAATTATGGGGGAATATGGTTTGATAAAGTGCAAAGAGAACCCCAAGTGAATGGTAGAAAAGTTTTAGAATGTTTTGAATACTTAGGTGACCAAGTTATATTTGTTGAAGATAGCCTGACATATATGGAATTAACAACCGATTGGATTGGTGAGAATTTAGATGATGAAGATTTGCAACAAGATGTGGTTGAAGCATTATATGGAGAAATGGGATTAGGAATATGTGATATATATAATTCTCAAATAGATGGTCAGTATGTATATGACATACAAGAATTATCATTGGGAAATGCATTTGGACAATATTCATTTAATTGCACGGTAGAGGAATTGTGTAGTGAAGAATATTTCTTACCAGCTATTGATGAAGATATATTTATTGATTTTAGAGGAAACCACAAAAGTAAAGGACATATGGGTCCTGTTAGATATTTAGAGGAGGTTTCAGATAGACTTGGTGTGACTACTCATTACCATCCTTTATTTTGGGACTTGATAGGTGACTATTGGAATAACCCATCAGAAGCAGGCCTTTTTGATAAATTTGATAATTTTGTAATGATAATAAGATATTTACATGACGCGATATATACCACTGGTGATAAGATAAAAGAATTTGATATATTGAATGAATATTTACTTGGTGGTCCAACACATCATTACACAAGTAAAAGATTTGACTATATAGTTGAATACATACAAAACGAATTTGATTGGGATGCTGAACGAATAGCTGAAGAAGTAAATAATCATAGATTTTTTACTTATAATTTAGCGGTTCATGTTAATGAGGAGGAGGACGAAGATGATATTGTCGTTCCACCAATATCAATACCAGGATGTATGGATAGTGATGCATGTAACTACAACCCGGAAGCTGACATAGACCCATTCAATGAATGTATTTTTCCTGAAGATTATTTCAATGTATGTTATGGCGATTTGGATAATGACACAGAATATGATGATGTTGAGTATTTTAATTTCTGCCCCATAGGTTCAAATGATTTTGGATACACGGATAATGAACAAACTTGTGAAGATATGGAGGGAGATTATTATTCAGAACCAACTGGACAAATGTTTGGTTGTACAGATGCGATGGCTTGTAATTTTGAGGTGTATGCCTTAACTGATGATGGAACTTGTGAATATGGACCAATGGGTGATGGTATTAATGAAGCTGGTTATCATTGTGGTGATATAAATTATTTTAGAAAATGGCCGAGTTTAAATAATGCTTGTATTACAATTACAGGCTATGATGATTCAGGTAAACCAAACAACCACACAACAGAATGTGGTGCATGGGATGATAACAATAGACTATTAGAATTAAACTTAGATAATCACCCTAACAATAATCTTGACGAAGAGAAATTTCCTCTAACTGGAGAATGGCCTGAAAAAGATGATTTACACCAATGGGAATACCTTACATATTTAAATTTACAATTCCAAGTAATTTCAGGAAAGATTCCATATTTATCATATCCACTTATGTTTAGTTTATATTTGTCTGAAAATAAATTTGAAGGTGAGTTTAATCCTGGCACGATGAATCAAAATTTAAAAAAATTACATTTGTCGTTTAACGAGCTATCAAGTTTGCATGAGTCAGTATCTATCTTAACAAATTTGGAAGAACTTCACTTACAAGATAATTTATTCACAGGTCCTGTTCCTACATTTTTAATGAACTTAACGAATTTAACATATTTAGGTGTGGCTGATAATGAATTTACAAGTCTTCCACAAAACATTGGTGACTTACAACAATTAGAAATATTATTTGCTAGTAGAAATAACATAACATTACTTCCTGATAGCATTGGAGATATATTAACTTTAAAATCACTACAAATGGGGTTAAATAAACTAACAACACTTCCAGAAACTTTAGCAAATCTACAAAATGCTCCATTGGGTGAGGGTTCGGGTAATCCATTAACTGCATTAAATTTTTATGGTAATTTAATTGATTCAATTCCAGATAACATATGTCCTGCATTGGATGAAAGAATAGCTTTAATAGGTAACAATCTTTGTGAAGAATATCATTTAGATTGTTTGGATAGTTATCCAGTTAGTGAATATGAATGGGATAATGCGACACTATTTCAAGATTGTAAAAAAGTTAGAAATGTGGGAGATGTCATAAGTCCATCAGCAGAATCAAATGTTTTGAGAAGACATCTTGAAAGAAAACTTGATTTGGGATTGACTGATATTGGTGGAGAAGAAACACCTTTTTCAGAAGACCCACTTTTACAGAGAACTTTCACACCTGAATTTAAATTCAAAGCTTCTCATTTTAAAAATCAAAAATTCTTACCAATGATTATAAAAATGGCTGTTGATATATCGGATTATTACAGAGAAAATTATTGGGGTGGAAAACCACATAGATTTTATATGAATGAATTTCAAATCCTAAATAATTCTCTTCTTGAACAAGAATTTCCCCATAGAGACGAACACCTAATGTCTGATTTTGCAAACTATGTTGATACTTTGAAATCATTAAAACCAGGTTCAAGTGCTGAGTATCCATCTACGATTTGTAATCCTGATGGTAAATGTGTATATACATGGGATGATATAGATGGTGAGGAAGAAAGCACTTCAATAAGTTGTACTGAAACTTGTGATTGCAATCATCCAAATCCACCTATACCTTCAGAATTAGAAGAAAATGGTGAATATGAATTAGAAAATACTTGTAATCAAGTTTCTGCTAACAAAAGGTATCGTGATATGGAATTAGATAGTTATTATTATTACGATAGATTGGGTATTGGATTACAAGGACATATATGGACTAATGGACAATTTGAAAAAACAAGTTTGTATGATGGTATAGTTCCAGGAGAGTATAGAAGTTCAGTGATTTTTGATAGATTTGGTGGTTACATATGGAGTGTATTGGAAAAATTAACTATAGCATCAGATAGAAGATTACCAATACAAATAAATGAACTTGATTTCTATGAAGAAAATTATTGTAAAAGATTTGAAACTATTGGTATGACACGAGGTGAGAATGATGATGGAACAGAAAATGAAACATTTGATTCTCACTTTAATTCAAATCATCCTGAGTATAGAATATGTCAAAAACACAATGAGATGACAGCTAATGGGGGTAAAGGTAATCATTTGTTCGGTAAAAGAAATGCAGATGACACTGATTGGGAAGAAACACCTGAAGACCAAGCTGCAAGATATGGACTTAACTTTGAGTATCTTGATAATTGTGATGGTTATCCATATCGTGAAGAAAATGATGATGAACAATTTGTTAGAATAACAGATAAAAATAACCAATTCGTACATAGATTAAATCACGAATCTAATTATGGAAACATTGACACTTTATATGAATTAAAAGCGTATCATTTGACAAATTTATATTATAAATTATACTCACATCCAAATGTGGTGGGTGTAACGGCTTGGAATTGGTTTGGTAGTAGCGGTAATAATGGTGCACTAGCAGGAATGAGAAGTTTTGGACATCGTTTTACGGAACACCCACTGACGGGTGAATGGATGATGCCACAAGAGCTTGATGTAAAATATGATTACGATTTGGACGATTGGGTGGACATTGAACCTGGTGCAAATAGTTGGTGGGGTTTATCAGAACCTTCTGCAACATGTCATAATTCACTTGTTCAAAGATATTCTTTTGTTGAAGTTGATTTAGACCAGCCGGGACTAATTTCAGATAAATTTTCTCAAATAGGTACGATAAACAGTCCAATGATTTCTATTTTGGATTGGAGAAGTACTGTTGATTTTGAACTATTGCCAATGAAAAGTGCAGAAGCACATAAGGCTTTCGTCTCACAACACGATTGGATTGGTGAAACAAATATGAGTGTTTTAACAAATGGTAGTGCAGAGCATGTAAGAGTCCCATTTGGCAAATACGATATTTATGTTTTAGAATCAAATGTAGGACCAATTGATGACAATCAAAGAACTCCAGATGTAACTAATGAATACATACATTATGGAACTATTAATATTCCAATAGAGGCTTCAGGTGTGTTTAATCAAGATATAAGAACTACTTCTCAACCAATAGAGGATTACATTGAAGTTAATGGTAAATTAGAAGTGGTTTCTATGTCAAACCAAGATGATAAAAACATATATACACCACAAGGACTTAACATCAAATTAAGAATCAAGCCATAATAATTTGTTACAAAGTGTTACAATAAAAACTCACAAAAAGCTTGTTAAATCCTTAAAATCTTTGTATATTATAATGTAATTAAAAAAGGAATTTTATGAAAAAAGTATTATTAACAATTGTTTTAGGTTTGTTCGCTGTTGGTTGTGAAAGTCCATTCGGTCCTCCTGTGGAAGATGATGTTTATTGGAATATAAATTGTTATACATTAGGGGGAGTTGATACTTGGTACGACTTTTTGACAGAGGAAGAGTGTTTGGAAGAATTACTAACTGCTCCAGACAACATTCAACAAGATTGTTATTGCACAGATGGTTGGGAATATGGTGATTAACATTTATGTTACAAACTGTTACAATTAAAGCCTTGATTATTTCAAGGTTTTTTTGTAAATTATAGTATGATAAGAAGTGATAATAATAATAAAAGGAGTTTTATGATTTTACTAAATAGTGTTGGAACCGCGTTAACAAGACAATTAAAAACCCACCCAATTTTGGCTGATGGTACTATTGATAAAGATGAAGGTACTACAAGTCATGTTTATGATTTAGATAATGAATGGTATTGTAATCTAAGTATAGAAGATTTCAAAGATTTCTTTGTTTTCATTGAACAAACACAAGATGTCAATAATGTTGTTTATAAAGATTGGAAAAAAAGTATTTGGGGTTTATGGGAAGAAGCCAACAATTGTTACTTAAATTTGGAGGCTATATAATGAGTTGTTGTAAATGTGAAAAGAAAGCCTATGTTAATTATAAAGATAAAAATTATTGCACTTGGTATTGTGCTAAGAAAGGGTAGTTTATGGTAGAATATGAATACGGAGTTCATTGTGGGGATAAAGATTGTCACGCTTGTGGAACTCAAAGATATAATTGTGAAGAGTTAAATAGATTAGATGATATTACTGATATGGAAGAAAGTATAGAATAATGGAATGTGATATTTGTACTAATTGGATTGATGATAAGTATGGGCATAATGCTGAACCTATATTCAAAGGTAAGTGTTGTGATGAATGTAATATGATATTTGTGCTACCAGCAAGATTAGAGGGAATGAATGAATTTTAATCCATTTTATAAAAAACCTAAACCAGAAACTATGAGGAAGAATCGTGAGTTTGCACGAAAACATCTTAAAAAAGAAATGACTTGGTTAAAGGATAATTTTCATAAATTAGTTAAACACAAACACAAATTTTTAGAAGAAATGTATATAATAATGGTTACAGGTAAAAGAAGATTTACAGATAAGATGTTATTAGCAACAAGAAAAAGTATTAAGAAATGTATGAATAATCCAAACTACAATATATTGATTAAGACAGAAGCTGATGAGAAGATAAGACCTATATTGTCTAAAATCAATATCGTGTTAATACAGGCGGAGAGTAAAGAACATAGAGGTATTAGATTTATCAATAGTATAAAAGATTATGTATTGAAGAATTATAGAATTACACCAAAACAAATGGAATCATTGAATAGAATTTACAAGGAGTTGAATGAGTAATAATTGGACAAAATTAAAACAGAGTACTATGAAACCAGATAATTATACGACACCTAAAAAGAAACCTGCTAAAAGAGTAACCAATCCAAGAATTAGTAAATTATTACAATTGAAGTATCGTGTTGAAAAACGCCGTGATAAGTATGGTAAAACAAACAATTACAATAGAGATAGGCAGTTGGTTCTGAAATGGATTAATCAATGTAAGTTCAATGATATATCAACCGAAGATATGAAACAAGCTAACGATATGTGGAAGAGATATGACTAAAAGAAAAGTAGTATCAGCAGAGGAATTTTCAAAGAGAAATCCTTTATTATCTAAATTATTAGATTTAAAGTATCGTATTAGTGAAGAACCTGAATGGTATGACCAACGAGATGGTTATACAAAAGCTGATTACAGTTGGATTGTTCTATTAATTGAAGATGTAAGAGAAAATAAATTAACTACATTATGTAGAGAAGATATGCAACATTGTAATCAATTATGGAGGGATTATGAAAGGAAGTAAAAGTAAAATAGATAGAAAATTTTGGGATATGGTATTTGGTAAGTTGAAGAAATTAGGAACAGCTATTGAAATGTTCAAAGGTCCTGAAATGAGTATTGATGATGCAGAATACAGGTGGGTTGATGATAGAATTAAGTATTATGAACAAGAGGAAAGATTATTAACCAAACAAGAAATGGATATAGCTAACTTATATTGGAAGAAGTATGGGGCGTAAGAAGAAACAAAAGAAATTTGATAAGACTAAGGCTATGAAGCGAGTGGCTAGGGATATGTTTATGGACATACCAACGGAAACAAAGGTTCATAAGGTTAAGAAGAAGTATAATAGAAAGAAAAAATACAGAGAAAGGTTTGAAGATGATGAATAAACCAAAAAGAGATAACTTGGACTACAAGTATGGTATATTTTTTAAATTAAAACATAGTGGTAGTAGAGGGTGGTCAGATATACAAGTTCAAGAATGGTGTGATAGCAATGATGTGTATTATGAACCAACAGATACAAGAGAACAATTAGTAGAAAGAATAAAACAAGCGGGGTATAAATAAAATGGCAACAATTAACAAAGTATATAAAAATAAACATATAAGTTATTATGCAAAATCAAAGATAAAGAAATTAGAAAAAGAGGTGTTAAGATTGGAAATGGAAAATGCTGAAATGAAAGATGAATTAACTCAATTGGGTAAAAATGATTGGGAAATAACTAATGATACAGGTAAAGGTGACTTTGAGGTTAAAAGACCTATGATATACGAATCACCTGATGGTGGTAAAACTGTGTATAGTAGAAGAGCTGGTGATTATGGAAATGAGAAATTGGTTACAAATCCAAATCAAATGGAATTATTCAAGGATTAATGAAGTGATAAGGAAAATTTTTGTGGTAATGGATATATATGGAGTTCAGCCTTAGCCTTTCGGACTTGTGGGTAGCCTTTTCAAAGTTGTGGGTGTGTTCAAAGTTGTGGGTGTGTTACAACTTGTTACAATTAAATGATTTGATGTTAGCCACTTTATTCGTATATTATAATATGATTAGGAAAGGAATTATATAAATATGGAAACAATAGTAATGGAAATAGCCAATGTAGGATTCACCATTTTAGTATTTGTGATAGCATTGGTAATATTAACAAAAGGAGATAAGTAGATGATAGAATTAATGTGTAAAAAATGTGATGATGTAACAATAGCTTGTGACGAGGATGTCGTAAGTGTTACTTGTGGTTTATGTAGTATGATTGATGTGCCATCAATGATTGATGTGGAGGTTGAATCCAACCTATTGGAGGTTGAATAGATGATTGGGAATATAAATATATTCATTGAATTAGCAATGTGGTTGAT